>Ga0181571_10001862_pt1 | contig 15457 bp, 12 predicted proteins | sample 101ome_17_FD_132440 | JGI IMG/M metagenome (GOLD analysis project Ga0181571, IMG submission 132440) | Coastal salt marsh microbial communities from the Groves Creek Marsh, Skidaway Island, Georgia - 101407AT metaG (megahit assembly) | ecosystem: Environmental > Aquatic > Marine > Intertidal... | reverse complement strand
GAGACGGCCGCACTGGGGTGTATACAACCCGTCGCAACGGGGTGATTGTCAAAAATATGCGTTGCCCGGGCGAAAGCGACATAGGGAGATTCGCTGAGCAGCGCATCCCCCGACCAGCGTTCGCACCAATCAGGGTGAAGGATCACCGCGCCGGCAAGCGTCTGATCAAGCTTCGACAGGTGTTTTTTTTCGGAGACAAAGCTCAACTCGTCTGAGGTGGCTTGATCGAGTGGCGCCAGCGCGACAATGGGGCGATCGGGATCGCCCCTGAGCTCCAGCCCCAGAGCAGCGGCGAGCTCCCCCAGCGCTGGCATGCCGGATTACTCCGCCCCCAACTGATTCATCTTGTCAGAGACTTTCGCCGTAATGTTGTAGCCCAAATCAGCGTGGATCACAGCCTGCTGCTGTAACAGCAGTCCAATTTGATCAGTCTCGATAATAGACCGCAACACTTCCTGCGCCTGAGGAGCCAACTCCTGCATTACCCGCTGCGCATTTTGCGTTTGCAGGGTTTGCAATTTCTTCGCTACGTACTCCAGGTCAGACTGCTTACTGGCCATTTTTTGGCGCGCCGCCACCTGACCCTCTTCACTCATTGCTGCCTGATCGCGCTGAAAGTCCTTTACCAACTGATCCAACTCGGCGCGCAAGGCATCGAACTGGGCCTTATCGCTCGCGAAATCCTCGCCAGCCTCAAATTCCTGCAGCCGCTGCTGCGCAATATCGGTCTGCAGAATCGCCTGCTCCAAATTCACTACGGCAATCCTGCCCTGCGCCATTACCATCGAGGGCAACACTGCCATTAACAGGCCTGCAAGCCACACTCGTGCGTTCATCGAGACATCTCCATTTTTTCTTACGGTCAGAAGCCCCGCCCCAGCGTGAACTGGAAGACTTCTCTTTCATCAATCGGACTGGCATTCAAAGGTTTCGCCAGACTAAACGTCAGCGGACCAAAACCTGACAACCACGTTACTCCTATGCCAACAGAGTATCGTAATTCGCCGGCGTCGATACCAAAACAATTCACCTGATTTTCACGGCAATTTGTGTTGAAAACGTTTCCTACATCAAAGAAAAAGGCCGACCGTAGCGAACTGCGGTCCTTGATAAAAGGCATTGGGAACAACACCTCTGCACTACCCTCTATCAACACGTTACCGCCGAACGGATCCGGTTCATTGTAGAACTGCTGAAGCGGAATCTTGCCGGTCCTCGGGTCAACGCTGTAGCCGTACCCTCGCCCGTCCTCACCGCCGAATTGCGTTGGGCGGCCATTTTCATCGATGCCGGTCACGGCAGTATTCGCGCTATAGACAATAGGCGGGGTGCTGCGAGGCCCCAACGTGTTGGTTTCATAGCCGCGCACTGACCCGAATCCGCCCGCGAAAAAATGTTCATAAAACGGCAGTTCACTGGTCGCGCCAAACCCGTCGCCGTAGCCAAGCTCGCCACGGAGGTGAAGCGTAAACTCGCCAAAAAGTGGGAAATAGATCTCGCCTCGATAATTCAGCTTGTAAAATTCCAGGTCCGAAGGCGGCACAGCCACCTCAAGTGACACCGATTGCGAGGCACCTCTTGTCGCTAATTGGCCGCGGTTCAGGGTGGACTGGATCCAGCTACCGGTCAGCGTCCAGTTCAGATATTGATCCCCATTGAGGTCGAGAAACCCCTCATTTTCCGGCGGCGAAAGCGCGGACAGCGGAATCGTATCAATCGGCTGCAGCACCTCCGCGGCTGAGTAAGTGCCGTCGGCCTGCAGGGTTGAGTAGAACCAGTACTCGATCTCGGGGGCAATTTTCGGGCTGGCTGAGATCTCCTGAACCGCATAGGACCCCGAGGTGATTTTGGTATCTGTGATGCCAAGGGAGAACCCGAGACGCTGGGTTTCACTAATGGGGTAGCCAAAATTCATGCTGCCGCCCCAGGTGTCTGTCGTATAGCTTGCGACATTGATTTTGGACAAATCGGTCTTGCGATAAAAAACGCCAAAACCCCGGCTGACCCCATCCTCGGTGAAGTAAGGGTTCGTATAGTTGAAACTGATCACATCCTGATACCGGGAAGAATTAAGCGATACACCCACGCGTCTTCCTGTCCCAAGAAAATTATTCTGCTGCAGGTTCAGTCCGAGTATTAGCCCCGCATCCTGAGCGTAGCCGAGGCTGCCACCTATCGATCCAAACGACTGCTCTTCGACCACAAAATCGACGTCAATCAGGTCGTCCGAGCCAGGAACCTCCTTGGTTTCAACTTCGGCCGTCTTGAAAAAGCCCAGGCGCTCCAGCCTGATCCGCGATTGCTCGATCGCGGCAGAGGAAGCAGGAGCAGACTCCATCTGGCGCATTTCTCGCCGCAAGACGTCGTCCATTGTGGTCTGATTGCCCGCAAAGGTGATGCGGCGGACGTAGGTTCGCTTACCGGGGTCGATAAAGAATTTCATGGCCACCGTATTGGTGTCTTCATCGATCTCAGGCATGCCGGTCACTTTGGCAAAATTGTAGCCCTCATTGCCCAAGCGTCGAGTCAGATAATCCTCGGTCGCGGTCACCAGTTGCTGCGAATAGACTTGCTCAGGTTGAACGATGAGGAATCGATTCAGATCCTCCTCAGGTAGCACCAGATCACCAGACAAGCCCACTTCACTGATGGTGAACTTTTCTCCCTCGGTCACATTTGCGGTGATATAGACCTCTTCCTTGCTGGGAGAGACTGCCACCTGGGTTGAATCAATGTTGAACTGCAGATATCCACGATCAAGATAATAGGACGACAACGTCTCCAGATCCGAGGTCAGCTTCTCCTTGGAGTACTTGTCATCACTCGTAAAAAACGAAAACCAGCCGCCCGTCTTAAGCTCAAATAGGTCGATCAGGTCCTCATCAGAAAAAACAGCGTTGCCGACCACGTTAATGTGTTTAATTTTAGCAACCGTTCCCTCGTTAACATCGATGGCGATGGACACGCGGTTGCGCGGTTCGGCGATAACTTCAGAGTCGATCGTGGCGTCGTAACGCCCTTGCAGCACGTACTGGCGCTGCAACTCAAGCTGCATACCTTCAAGCGTAGAGCGCTGGAACACCTGCCCCACTGCCAGGCCAGCCCCTTTCAGGCCATCCAATAAAGCCTCGGTTTCAATGGCTTTGTTACCGTCAATCGTAATCTCACTGATGCTGGGCCGCTCCGCCACCACAACCACCAGAACACTGCCATCGCGGGCAATAGAAATGTCATCAAAGTTGCCCGTCGAAAACAGGCTCTTTGCCGCAGCCCGGACAGCGTATACATCGGCGGTATCGCCAACGCCAACGGGCAAGGCGGCAAACACACTGCCGGGGGAGATACGCTGCAATCCCTCAACGCGAATATCCTGAATAACGAAGGGCTCGCCGTCCTGCGCCCACAAGAAGCCTGCATGCCCGAGAGAAATAATCAGGAGAAAAAGCTTCAGGCAGTCGCCATACCGCGACTCACGGCGTCGTTTCGTCAGCATAGGACCATTTCACCTGAACCTGCGCTCACACCGAATAAAATCGCCTCTGCGAGCCGACACAAACGCGGCCCGGCCCGGCAAGACAGCAGGATTACGGAACTGATCATAGGACTTCGTCAGATTTTCGAGAGATCATTATACAGAGCAAATACCATGATGCTGAGCACTAAAACCATGCCCATCTGATAGCCCATCATCTGAATGCGCTCAGGCAATGGTCTGCCGAGCAGGGCCTCGAAACCGTAAAACACCAGGTGCCCCCCATCCAGCACGGGTATCGGAAGCAGATTGAGTGCCCCCAAGGAAACGCTCAGCAAGGCCAGAAACCCAAGCCACGACACCCAGCCGCACTCGGCGGTGGAGGCCGCGACCTGTGCAATGGAAATCGGCCCAGACAGGTTGCTTGGCGAGATCAAGCCCTGCAGCATGCGTGAGATCGACGTAAAAGTGAACGACACGAGGTCCACCGTTCGCTCGACGGCGGCCCAAAGCGCCTCAAGCGGACCCCGGTCGAAACGCCGCAGCTGCGTCTCGGGGATTTCGGGAAGCGCGACACCCATCCCCACCGAACCGATATCGCCGCTATCCGCGGCGATTCGGCCGGTTGTGACAGGCACCTTGATCCTGATGTCATTCCGCTCCACCGTGACATCGATAGTCTGATTCGGACGGGCGCGCACATAGTTGACCCAATCCATCCATAGCCCCAGCGACTGCCCGTCGGCCAATACAATCAGATCACCCGTTTCAAATCCTGCTTTGGCAGCGGGGCCACCCTCAACGAGGGTGCCAACACGAGGCACTACGGGGGGCGTTTTGATTGTGACCCCAAAAGCACTCAGGAAGTTGGGTTGCTCAGCGCCCTTGAGCCATTCAGCGAGGGTTACCGCCGATTCATAAGTGATATCCGAACCGGGATATGCGGCAGACACTGTCAGCGTCCCCGAGTCTCCCAATCGCTCGAGGAGTGCAAAATTGACTGCCGCCACGGTCGGCGTCGGCCGGGAATCAATGGCGAGAATCTCCTGTCCCGCCTCGAGGCCCGCCACTTGCGCTAGCGAGCCTTCAGCCACTGAATCAATCAGCGGCACTACACCCATTTCGCCGCGAAAAAAAAGCACCCACAGCACCGCAACCGCCAAAAAGAAATTAGCCATCGGCCCCGCTACGGCGATGGCCATTCGGCAAGCTACTGACTGTCGGTTGTGGGTCCTCGGGATATCTATGGCGTCAACCTCATCCTCACGTTCGTCTGCCATCCTCACGTAGCCGCCAAGCGGCAGGACAGCAATCACATACTCCGTATCATCCGCCCCGCGCCAGCGAATCAGCGGTCGGCCAAAGCCAATAGAAAATCGAAGTACCTTAACGTTATTGAAGCGGGCTACCCAAAAGTGTCCATATTCATGCACCGCCACCACAATCGCGAAAGTGACGAGAGCAATAACAATGGTTTGCAGGGTTTCCAACATGAGTTTCCTTTAACGCGTTTCACTCTGGGCCCGAAACGTCGCAACCCCTTCCTGTGCGGCGGCACGGGCACGCGAATCCAGATCTTTGACTGCTTCGAGGCTATCAGGTTCCGATAAATCAACAGACCCTAAGGCGTGATCTATCACCCGATCAATTTCGGTGAAGCGGATGTCGGAAGAGAGAAATGCCGCCACAGCGACCTCATTGGCTGCACTGAAAACGCACATCCCGCCCGGTTTCGTAATGGCCGACTGCGCCAACCTAAGGCAGGGAAAAGCATCAAGGTCTGGTGCCTCAAAGTCCAACCTGCCAACTGCCACCATATCAAGTGGCGCCACACCGGCCTCCACACGGTCAGGCCAGGCAAGACAATACGCGATAGGCGTCCGCATGTCCGGTTGCCCCAATTGCGCCAGGACCGATCCGTCTCGATAGCGAATCATTGAGTGAACGATGCTCTGGGGATGCACCACAATCTCGACCTGCTCGGGGCGCCGATCGAATAGCCAGCAAGCCTCCGCCAGTTCGAGTCCTTTATTGGCCAGCGTCGCGGAATCCACAGAGATCTTCTTGCCCATAGACCAGTTTGGATGAGCGCAAGCTTCCTCGGGTGACACCTCACTCAGAGCACTTCGCGAACGCCCCCTAAAGGGCCCTCCCGAGGCAGTCAGTATGATTTTCTCGACATTACTCATATCCGGCCGGCCGTTGGGCCGGACTGGCAGGCACTGATGCATCGCGTTGTGCTCGCTATCAACAGGCAAGAGCACAGCGTCACCCCGCCGCACGGTCTCCATGAATAGAGAGCCAGCACTGACCAATGCCTCTTTGTTGGCCAATAAAATGGTTTTACCCGCATTCGCCGCGCTGATCGTGGGGCGCAGCCCTGCAAACCCAACAATCCCTGCAACAACCGTGTCGACCGTTGATTCGGCCACCAAATCGTCCAGTGCCTCTGGACCAGACGATACCGTGACGGATTTCACATCATTCAGTCGGCCCGCTAACTCACTAGCGGCATCTGCATCGCCCATCACTGCATGAAGGGGCCGATACTGGCGGCAAAGCGCCTCCATTTGCGCAACCGATCGATGCGCTGAAAGCAGTGTCGCCCGATAACGATCGGGGTGACGGCTGATGACGTCCAGCGTGGATTCACCAATTGATCCTGTGGCACCCAATACCGCGACCTGTATCACGGTCAGTACCCCACCAACAAAAGGCCAAGTGCGTAAACGGGCGCGGCACCACAAATGCTGTCCAGTCGATCCAGAACGCCACCATGCCCGGGCAGTAGAGAGCCCGAGTCTTTTATACCGACTTCACGCTTTAACAAGCTTAAGGTCAAATCACCCACAACCGAGGCACCGGCAGTAGCCAGCCCAAGCACCAAAAGCGAACCCAGTCCAAGATGCAGATGGGATAACGGCAGGTTTTGCCAGACAAGCAGGGTGAGACCCACCACGCAAACGATACCGCCCCAAAATCCTTCCCAGGTCTTGCCCGGGCTGATGTCTTCAGCCAGAGCGTGCTGACCAAATCGACGGCCGACGAAATATGCGCCAATGTCAGCGACGGCTACGGTCAGAATCAGCATGAAAAGGGCGACCGTCCCGTAGTTGAATAGCAGACACGCCATCACCGAGAGCCAGGTCGCAGTCAGCATAATCCACCCCATCAAGGCTCTCACCAGAGGCTGATGCCATAGCCAGCCGCCCGTGGGGTAGTACTTCAAACCCACCAGCATGGCCGACCAAAGCAACACACTCGCCGCAAGCCAGGGCTGGGAGGCAGCAACCGGCTGGCCTGTTGTCACGCCACCCTCAGACCACAACAGAAAACAGGCGGCTGGCACCACAGACATGTAGAGCAAGCGCACTGCGACTGAACGTAAACCCACTAAGTTGGCCCATTCCCAGGCTCCTGCTGTGGCAACCAAGGCGAACAGAACCGCCTGAACACTTAGCGGCGCAAAAACCAGTGTCGCCAGGAAGGCAAAGACGAGAAGGAGCCCGGTGATGACGCGCTGCCTTAGCATCAATCCCCCTCAGCTCTACCTAGTAGCTATGCAGTAAGGGGCGGACACCAAAACGTCTCTCCCGAACCGCATAGTCAGCGAGTGCCAGATCAAGGACGCTCTCGTCAAAGTCGGGCCAAAGCACCTCGGTAAACCAGAATTCCGCGTAGGCAAACTGCCACAGCAAGAAATTGGATACCCGCGTCTCTCCCGCCGTGCGAATACATAAATCGGGATCGGGCAGATCGTAGGTTGCCAATCGCCGAGAAATCATCGCCTCATCAATGTCAGCAGGCACTAACTTACCTGCCGCAACATCGCGGGCAATCGACTGGGTTACCTGCGCCATATCCCAGCGACCACCATAATCGAGCGCCAAGGTGAGGGTAGCACGCTCGCAATCTGCGGTTGCCTGCTCTGCCGCGGCGATCAGGCGCTGCAAAGCCGGACTGAATCGGTCGCGACGGCCAATCACCTTCAACCGCACGCCATCGGAAACGAGCTTCGCCACCTCGTTACGGAGATAGCGTGATAGTAGCGCCAGTAGCGCACGGACCTCGGCTCGCGGCCTCCCCCAATTCTCGCTGGAAAAAGCAAAAAGCGTGAGATAACGGATGCCGCGTGCTTCGCACGCCTCTACGATCGCTCTTACCACCTCGGCACCGGCGCGGTGGCCCGCCACACCGGGATAGCCCTCACGCCGCGCCCAGCGGTTATTGCCATCCATGATGATGGCCAGATGGCGCGGAACCGTGCGAAGTTGGATATCAGAGGCTTTCAACGGGCGTCCCCAGAGTCCGTCAGATAGCCATCAGGTCGGTTTCTTTGTCAGCAAGTGCTGCCTCAACCTTGGCGACATAACTGTCTGTGAGCTTCTGCACGACATCCTGCGCGCGACGCTCTTCATCCTCGGAGATTTCTTTCTCCTTGAGCAATTCCTTCAACATACCCAGCGCATCGCGGCGGGCGTTACGGACAGAGACACGAGCCGACTCAGCCTCGGCGCGCGCCTGCTTGATGTAGCCCTTACGCGTCTCTTCGGTGAGCACGGGCATGGGGATTCGCATCACTTCGCCCGCCGTCGCAGGATTCAAACCCAAGTCTGATTTCAGGATCGCCCGCTCAATGTCGGGAGTAATCGACTTGTCGAAGGCAACCACACTCAGCGTGCGCGCATCTTCTATGTTGATGTTAGCCAATTGATTAAGTGGCGTTTCTGCCCCGTAGTACTCCACACGAATACTGTCCAACAAACTGGGGTGCGCGCGGCCGGTCCGAATCTTGTTGAAGTTGTGGGACAAGGCTTCAACCGCTTTGCCCATGCGATCCTCTGTCTCTTGCTTGATATCGTCAATCATGGCTTGTATCTCGCTATCCCCGCGTCACGCATTGCGCTAGGCCTGAATTAATGTTCCCTCGTCACCACCGCGCACGATATTCAACAATGCGCCGCGTTGCGCCATATTGAATACTCTGACTGGCATGCCGTGGTCGCGCACCAGGCAAATCGCGGTCAAATCCATCACGCCGAGTTTCTTGTCGAGAACCTCGTCGTAGGTCAGAACGTCATACTTCACCGCCTGAGGGTCCTTCACGGGATCGGCACTGTAAACGCCGTCTACCTTGGTTGCCTTGAGCACCACGTCTGCCTTTACCTCAATACCACGGAGGCAGGCTGAAGAATCTGTAGTAAAGAAAGGATTCCCCGTACCGGCAGCGAAAATCACTACATCGCCATTTGACAGTGCACGTATGGCTTTTCGGCGGTCATAGTGCTCCACGACGCCGCTCATGGGTATGGAGGACATCGCCTGAGTCGCGATATTAGATCGCTCTAGCGCATCTCGCAGGGCCAGGGCATTCATGACGGTGGCAAGCATGCCCATGTGGTCACCCGTGACACGGTCCAAACCAGCGGCATTGAGCGCGGCGCCACGGAAAAGGTTACCGCCCCCCACTACCAGCCCGATCTGGACGCCGATACCGACCAGCTGACCAATTTCCAGTGCCAGTTGATCCAGCACTTTGGGATCAATACCGAAGGCTTCCTGACCCGTGAGAGCCTCGCCGCTCAGCTTGAGCAATATGCGCTTGTAGACCTTGTCCGCCGCCATCTACGCCCTTCTCCACCTGACGCTAGCCCAAAAGCCATGCTACTTACCCGAGCGACTCAGTTCACACAAAAACCTTGGTGATTCTTATCATCGCGGGTGTCGGAGCGCTCGCAACGGCATCAATTGCCCAATTGCGCCGCCACCTCCGCAGCAAAATCCACTTTTTCTACTTCGATCCCCTCTCCCACCTCGTAGCGAGTGAAGCCGAGCACCTCAGCACCTGCCGAGGAGACCAGCTTACCCACCGTCGTGTCGGGATCCTTGACGAAGGCCTGTTCGGTTAAGCTGTTTTCAGCCAAAAACTTGCGAACGCGACCTTCCACCATCTTCTCGACAATCTCCGCAGGCTTGCCCGAATCCGCTGCCTGGGCCACGTAGATTTCCCGCTCCTTTGCCACCGTCTCTTCGGGCATTTGAGCGGGGGAAACCACTTGGGGATTCACCGCAGCGACATGCATCGCCACGTCGCGAGCCAATTCCTCAGATCCCCCTTTGAGAGAGACGAGTACGGCTATGCGATTGTTGCCATGCACATAGCCAGCTACGACGCCGCCATCGGCGGTGTGAGTCACGACTCGGCGAACACTTATGTTTTCGCCGATTTTTTGCACGAGCGCCTGACGCGCAGCTTCCGTCTCATCCGCTGCCAGACTCTCGACGTCAGAGATCTTTTGATCAAACGCCTTGTGAATCACGGATTGCACAAAACCAAGAAAGTTCTCATCACGCGCTACAAAATCGGTCTCACTGTTGACTTCAACCATCGCTCCGAAGCTGCCGTCCTCGGCAGTTTGAATCGCGACCACACCATCAGCGGCTGTTCTGCCCGCTTTCTTTGCCGCCTTCATGCCACTTGACTTGCGTAACGCCTCGATAGCGGCATCGATGTCGCCATCGGCCTCGGCCAATGCTTTCTTGCACTCGAGCAGGCCAAGTCCTGTTCTTTCCCGGAGTTCCTTTACCAATGCAGCAGACATGGTCTCACCTCTTTAAGTCGCCCTCCGCACGAGGACAAGTCGAAAATGTGAGGGCCGAGGCCCTCGTAATGCTTGTTACCTGACTGAAAAACAGATCAAGAGGCTGTAGGTTCAGCTTCTACTGCCTCACTGCTATCAGAGGTTGCAGACGCTTCAGTCGCCTCTGCTTCAGCTGACGCCGCTACCACAGGCGCCGCTTCCTCAGCGACCGGTTCACTCTGCTCAGTGACCTCGACAAATTCATCCACAGCCACTACTTCTCCAGCCTGTGCTCTTCCAGCGAGCACTGCATCGGCAACCGCCGCTACATAAAGTTTGATGGCACGAATCGCATCGTCGTTGCCCGGAATCACGTAGTCCACGCCGTCTGGGTTGCTATTGGTATCGACGATACCGATAACGGGGATACCGAGTTTGTTTGCCTCTGTGACCGCAATGCGCTCGTGATCTACGTCGACCACAAACAACACATCGGGCAAGCCCGACATCTCTTTGATGCCTCCGATAGAGCGCTCAAGCTTTTCCTTCATTCGAGAGCGCATCAGCGCTTCCTTCTTAGTCAGCTTGGCGAACGTCCCGTCGCGCTCCTGTTCCTGAAGCTCTCTGAGTCGCTTGATCGAGGACCGAATCGTTTTGTAATTGGTGAGCATCCCGCCGAGCCAGCGGTGGCTGACAAAAGGCATCCCGCACCGTCTGGCCTGCTCTTCGATAATTTTGCCTGCGGCACGCTTTGTGCCCACAAACATGACCTGATTTTTCTTTTCGGCGAGTCGCTGCACGGTCTGTAACGCCTCATTGAAGGCGGGTACCGTGTGCTCCAGATTGATAATGTGAATCTTGTTGCGGGCCCCAAAAATGTATTGATCCATTTTGGGGTTCCAGAATCGTGTCTGGTGTCCAAAGTGCGCACCTGCCTGCAGCAAGTCACGCATACTCACTTGCGTCATAACTCAACTCTCTGTTTGGGTTTCACTTCCGTCTCCCCAGCGGCTCCAACCAACTATGTCGGCACCCGGGTCCGCAACTGCGAGGAAACGTGCTATTTGCCTGTATGGCAGTCGCTGAGTAGCGCTCAGCGGCGCGCTTTATACCACAGCCCCGCCTCCAGTAAAAGCGGGCCCCATTTGATGTCCAGAGTCGGGTACACTGCGCGTCTCTTCATCAACGCAACATAATCAGCCAGCGAGTTATGAGCGCCATCAAGCCAAAAACCGGATCTGAGCTCGACGGGATGCGTGAGGCCGGACGTCTCGCTGCGGAAGTACTCGAAATGATCGCCCCGCAGGTGGTTGTCGGGATGACCACCAGCGAAATCGACCGAATCTGTCACGACCACATCGTGAACGTGCAGAAAGCCATCCCGGCTCCCCTCAATTACAAGGGTTTTCCCAAATCGATTTGCACCTCAGTCAATGAGGTCATCTGTCACGGCATCCCTTCTGACAGCAAGAAATTGCGGAACGGCGACATCATTAATATCGATGTGACAGTGATCAAAGACGGATGGCACGGCGATACCAGCATCATGGTCGGGGTGGGGGACGTAGCGCCCCACGCAGAGAGATTAATGCGAGTCACTCAGGAGTGTCTCTATCAGGCTCTCGCGCTGATCAGACCTGGCGCCACTTTGGGCGATCTGGGGCAGGTCATTCAACAACACGCCGAATCCAATTATTACTCGGTAGTCAGAGAATACTGTGGCCACGGTATTGGCCGAGTATTTCACGAAGAGCCTCAGGTTCTGCACTACGGCAAGGCGGGAACCGGGCTGCGCCTTGAACCGGGGATGACCTTTACAGTGGAACCGATGATCAATGCCGGCAAACGCTACACCAAACTCAACGCCCGGGACGGGTGGACGGTGACTACGCGCGACGGCCGTCTCTCGGCTCAGTGGGAGCACACGATTGCGGTCTCGGAATCGGGTTGCGAGGTGCTGACCCGGAGGCGGGATGAAACCCTCCCCTTCTAGCGCGGCCGTGGCAACAAACTTTCCTCAAATTGCTGATTTCCTGTCAGACAGCGAAACATCCTCCCTTGCTGTCCGCCGCTACCTGCAGGGTGCCAAAGCGCACATCGCCGAATTATTTCAGCCCGGCAAACCCGTTTCACCGTTGCTGGTTGCAGCAAGCGACTCGGTAGACGCCGCGCTACAACACCTTTGGGCCGAGCACGTGGGGGACGACGCCGAAGCCGCATTGATCGCAGTAGGGGGGTATGGAAGAGGCGAACTGTTTCCCCAATCGGACGTCGATATTCTGGTGCTAACGCGCGAAGCGCCCGGTACGGCGCTGTCGGAGAAATTCGAACGCTTCATTACAAGCCTTTGGGATACCGGACTGCAGATTGGACACAGTGTGAGGACGCTCACGGAGTGCGAAGCACTCGCTAGAGATGACCTGACGGTGGTGACCACCATGATGGAGGCGCGTCATCTCAGCGGCGATGCTGCGCTGGAACCCATTTTGAGAGCGACGATCGACATCTCCAAAATGTGGCCACCCAATGATTTCATCCGCGGCAAGCTCGGGGAGCAGCAAAATCGTCACGACAAACACAGCAACACGGAATATGCGCTCGAACCGAATATCAAGAGTTCTCCCGGAGGGCTGCGAGACCTGCAGGTCATCGAATGGATCACGCTCAGGTGCTTTGATGTCGGTCTCGATCTCGTCGACGAACCCGATTTCTTGAGCCGAACTGAACTTGAGCAGCTCAAGGAAGCCAAGGAATTCCTTAGTCAGGTGCGCTTCGCCTTGCATAAGTTGGCCGGGAGAGCGGAAGACCGACTGCTTTTTGACCATCAAAAAAAACTCGCCGGCATTTGGGGCATGGCAGATGGAGACAAGCTAGCGGTCGAACAATTCATGCAGATGTATTACCGCTGGATGAAAACCCTGAGCCAACTGAACGAGCTATTAATTGAGGTCTTTGAGCACCGCCTGTCGGTAGCGTCCGACCAAGTGATCCGCATTGTCGATGAAGACTTTGAAGTCAGCGATAGTCGGATTCGCACACGCCATGACTCGGTCTTTATCGACAACCCCAGCAACCTGCTGCGCGTGTTCGTGCTGATAGGCAATGACCCGCTAGTGGATCGGATCGAGCCGAACACCCAGCGATTGATAAGGCGGGACGCGCACTTGATTGACGAACAATTCCGCGCGAAACCAGTGAATAGAGCACTATTTTTAGAGGTCCTTGGCGTACCTCACAACATGACCAAACAATTGCGAAGAATGTCCCGACACGGCGTTCTGGGGCGCTACTTGCCAGCCTTCGGCGCGATTATTGGACAGATGCAATTCGATCTGTTTCACGCCTATACCGTTGATGCGCATACCACCGAGGTCATCGCAAACACTCGACGTTTCATGCGCGCCGACTACACCGACCGTTTTCCGGTATCCACTCGCATCGCGCGAAGACTTCGAGACCCTCGCCTTCTGTACATCGCGGCGCTGTTTCACGATATAGGCAAAGGCCGGGGTGGAGACCATTCCGAGTTGGGCGCAACGGACGCAGAACAGTTCTGCGTCGAGCACGGGTTATCCGCAGAGGATACCGAGCTCATTGTATGGCTGGTGAAAAACCATCTTCTTATGAGCCATATTGCGCAACGTCGCGACATCTCAGATCCTCAGGAAATATTACGGTTCGCCGAGATTATGGGGACTCAAGAGCGGCTGGACTATCTGTATACCCTGACGGTTGCCGATATCGCTGGCACCAATCCGGAGCTTTGGAACGCCTGGCGATCGTCACTGATGCGTCAGCTTTATACCGAAACGCGAAGAGCCCTGAGCAGAGGGTTTGAGAATCCGCTCGAGCGAGACGAAGTGATCGCCGCAACCAAGCGCGCGGCTGCTGAATTACTGGAATACCGCGGTTTTCTCGAGGAGGAGTTGGCGGAGCTATGGTCGAGTCGCGGGGACGATTACTTTCTGAGGGAGCGCGCTGAAGATATTGCTTGGCACACTGAATCCATTGCCGACCACTCGGTGGGTGCAGGAGCGCTGGTTCTGATTAAACAAGCAGGGGAATCACCCATTGGCAACGCTACACAGATTTTCGTGCATGTTCGGGATGAACCCGACACCTTTGCGCGCATCTGCGCAGCGCTCGAAACACTTGATCTGAGTATCCACGATGCGCGCATCTACAGCGACACAGATAACAGCACGCTCGACACTTTCTACGTGCTCAAGAGTGACGGCAGTTCCCTAGAAGCGCATGCTGATGTCTTCGCGGAAATTCGCGATACCATCAGGGCAAACTTGACCAGACCAACCCTGAAAACCGTCAACCGACACACCCCCAGAACCGTTCGCGCGTTCTCTATTCCCACGACCGTGCGCTTCTCGACTGATGATGCGGGCGCCCATACGATATTGGAAATCAGTACCGCCGACAGGCCGGGACTGCTGGCTCAGTTGGGTTCAATATTGAGCCGCCATCACATCACGGTTCAAGGAGCCAAGATCCAGACCCTGGGTGAACGGGTCGAGGACATTTTTTTCCTCTGCGACACGGCAGGAGGCCCGATCTCCGATAACACACTCCTCTCGCGAATCGAGAGTGAATTGTTTGAGGAGATGAGTGGCAAAAAGAATCGCGAGCCAGCAGACAGGGAGATCACGATTTGAACCGCGGTCTCGACTTACTTCAGCCGTACCCGTTTGAAAAACTCGCAAAGCTCTTCGCTGAGCTGAGCGCCCCCGAAAATGTTCCGATCGCGCTCACGATCGGGGAGCCACAGCACGCGCCACCAGCGGAGGCGATGCAAATACTGGCAGACCGGGCATCGCTCTTGGGCCGCTACCCCGCAACCAACGGGCTCCCCTCTTTGCGAGTAGCAATCTCCCGCTGGCTAGAGCAGCGCTTCAAACTGACCGCCGTCGACGAAAGCCGACACGTGCTGCCTCTGAATGGCACTCGCGAGGGCCTTTTTGCACTGGCTCAGACGGTGGTCGATGGGGATAAGGCCGGCGCGGTGATTTGCCCCAATCCGTTCTACCAAATCTATGAGGGAGCGGCACTGCTCGCTGGGACACAGCCCATTTTCGTCAACTGCAATGAATCCACTGGGTTCCTTCCCGACTTCAGCGTCATCACTGCAGATCAGTGGCGACAGTGCCAACTACTGTATCTCTGCACGCCGGGAAACCCCTCAGGTGCAGTGATGCCCAAGTCGATGCTGAAGGCGCTCATCGCCCTAGCACAGGAGCACGATTTTCTGATCGCCAGTGATGAGTGTTACAGCGAGATCTATCCCGACGAGTCGGCACCACCCCCCGGTCTGCTGCAAGCCGCTGCGGAGATGGGGAATACGGAATTTCTCCACTGCCTCTGCTTTCACAGCCTGTCCAAGCGATCAAACCTT
>Ga0181571_10001860_pt1 | contig 15462 bp, 7 predicted proteins | sample 101ome_17_FD_132440 | JGI IMG/M metagenome (GOLD analysis project Ga0181571, IMG submission 132440) | Coastal salt marsh microbial communities from the Groves Creek Marsh, Skidaway Island, Georgia - 101407AT metaG (megahit assembly) | ecosystem: Environmental > Aquatic > Marine > Intertidal zone... | reverse complement strand
CTCGTCGGATGCGCCGCCGATGGTGTACGAGGCGAGGCGTCCGTTCCACCCCTGGCGTTTGGCGCGGACGCTCCGGGCGTACTTCCCGCGCCTCGCCGTGAGCGAGGACGAAGGTTCCGGGAGGGACTCGGAGGACGTTTCGGGCTCGGGGCGCTCGGGTTCGGCTCCGTCCGCGGCGACCCGCGCGGCGCGCCTCGCCGCGGACGCCGCGGACGCCGCGTCCGAGTCCGCGCGCGCGGCGCACCTCGGCGTCCTCGCGAGCGGCGCGGACGCGGCGGCGCGCGCGGCGGCTTCCGCGTCCGCCGCCGCCGCCGCCGCCGCGGCGAAATCCGCCGCCGCCGCGCTCGCCGCCGCGCGCCTCCTCGACCGCCTCGTCCTCGACGCGAAGAACGCCGTCGAGGGGTCTTCGAATAGTGAGCGCCGCGTAGACTCCACGTCTTCGGCCGAACGAAAAAACCCGAACCCCACCGGTCCCTTCGCGGGCGTTCGCCGGTCGACGGGCGTCGTCTGGCTGGCGAACCGCCCGGGCGCGCCGGCGTTTTGGACGCACGACGCGTCGTCCGACGGATCGTCCGACGGCGCGGTGACGGTGGTCTGTCCGACGGACGCGCGGTGGGACGCCGCCGCCGCCGCCGACCTTCGCGACGGCGCGGGGGCGGCGCCCGGGGAGCGCGACGGCTTCGCCGGGGACCGGCGCCAGGAGCTCGCGATCGAAGGCTCGGGCGTCGACGCCGCCGCGCTCAGAGACGCGCTCGACGCGTGCCTCCTCGACGAGGCGGAGTCCGCCGCGTGGTTCACGACGAGTCGCGCGGGAGCGGAGGGAGGCCAAGGCGAAGGCGAAGGCGAAGGCGAAGGCGAAGAAGACGCCGGCGGCGACGGCGAAGGCGAAGAAGACGCCGGCACTCCCAGGGCAACATCGCGTTCCGTCGCGTCCTCGTCCGGCGTTGCCGCGCTCGGCGTGTGCTTCGCGCCGTGGCCCGACCGCGTCGAGCACCTCGCCGCGCTCGGGGTTCGGCTCGGCGGCCGCGGGTCCTACGTCCTGGCGTGCGCGTCCGTGGACGCCGCGAGGAAACGGGCGAGCGGCGACGGCGGGTACGGAGGTTCAGGCGGCGGCGGAGGTGTATCAGGCGCCGACGAGGCGGCGGCGGCGTCCGGGAAGGGCGCCGCGGGGCTTCCTCAGGCGACCGCCGCGCCGGCGTCTTTTTCGCTTTCGCGCGGGTTGGGGGGTAAGGTGGGCGTTCGGCGGGCGGAGGCGTTTCGCGGTCCCGGGGCGGACGGGCGGGAGACGCGCGCGTTTCCCGAGGGGACGGGTCACTTTTGGGCGAGGATGCCGTGCTTGGAGTGCGGGTCGCCTTGGTGGTTGGGCGAGGACTGGGACGCGGCGTGCGCCAACTGCGGGGGGGACGCCGAGTCGTACGACGACGACGGGCAGCCCGTGAACGCCGCGTACAGGAGGAGGTTCAAGAAGTTCCGGGAACTCGTGGACGCGCTCGAGCCCTTGTAGGAGAGCGCGCGGGTCTCCGGAGGAGTGTACCAGGAGGGGGGAGGAGGGGGGGAGTATCTGTAGGGGGGCGAAGGACGAACGAGTTCGAGTCTCTTTGCCGCGTGGGTCGCCGAGGACCCAGAACCTGATTCAAAGCTGATGCTGATGTCGGGGCGCACTCTCTTCTCTCATCACGCGACGAATCTTCGAATCTCGGGCGAATCGCGACGAAAAGTGCTTCCTCGCTTCAAATATCTCTGCGCGCGAGCGGCGGACATGGCCGCGGCGCTGCTCGCCCCCCGGGGGTCTCTCCCCCTCCCCCTCGCCTCGAGACGCCGCGTCGTCGCGCGCCTCGCGCGTTCGGCGCGGGCGTCCTCGTCCGCGCCGGCGCCTTCGTCTTCGCGCGACGTCGACGCGGCGGTTCCGTCGGATCGCCCCGTCGGCGGACCAACCGTCGGCTTCGTCCCGATCGAGAAAAAGCGCGCCCTGCACGTGCACGTGGGCGCGGGCCGGCTGGCGATGGGTCTCCTCGTCCCCTCCCTGGTGCAGTCCGACGTCCCCCTCGTGGTGTTACAGGCCCCCCGCGAGCCCTGGAACGGCGTCTACGACGCCCTCGCGGGCGTCGACGGCGGCGAGCCGAGACTCAACCTCGAGGTGGCGCATCACCCCGGCGTCGTCCGCACGCGCCTCGTCGCCGTCCCCGCCGATCGCGACGACGCCGAAGCGGAGGCGGCGGTGGCCGAGATCCTGAGCCTGCTCCTCGACGGCGCCCCGGACGCCCCGCCCGGGGTGTTCGTCATCTCCCCGGACACAGAGCGCGTCTGGCTCCCAATCCTCGCCGCCGCCACATCCATCTCCACCGCCGTCGGCCCCGCGCTCGTCCCGTGGCTCGGCGAGACCCTCCTCCGGCGCCTCCCCGCGCCGCCGGACGAAGGCGGAGCCTCCTCCTCGTCCGCCTCCTCCGAAGCCTCCTCCTCGTCCGCCTCCTCTGGAAAACAACTGAAAACCGCCGCCTCCCCGTCGGTCCCGCGCGTGTACTGCTGCGAGAACGACCACGCGGCGGTGGCGGAGCTCGCGTCTCTGCTCGGCGCCCGGGCGCGCGTGGTGCCGTGCGTCGTGGACAAGGTGTGCCAGGCCCTCGTCGTGGACGCGGCGCCGGAGGTGGAGGAGGAGGAGGGCGTCGCCGCGTCCAAGGCGCCCCGGCGGTGGACCGCGCGCGTCGCCACCGAGCGGTTCCCCGGGATGATCCTCCCCCTCGCGCCCACCGCGCGGGACGACCCCCTGCTCCCGTTCGCGGCAAACGGCGGCGATAATAAGAACCGGCGGGGGGACGACCTCTCGGGTCCGCTGCGTCTGGTGAGCGACGAGGCGTGCGCCGCGTTTCTGCACGACAAGAAGCTGACGCAGGTCAACGGGACGCACACCGCGCTGGCGTTCGTGGCTTTGGCGGAGGCGCCTCTGGCGACGTACGCGGGCGAGCTCGCGATTGACGCGCCGCGCGACCTCGCCTCCGTGCCGCTCCGGAGCCTCGCGGGGATGTCCGAGCGCCACGCGAGGGCGCTGTGGCTCTGGTGCGTCGCCGAGGCGCTCGAGCTCCTCCTCGACCACGGCGCGGACGTCGCGAAGCGCGCGCTCGGCGACCTGGAGACGGACGCCGAGCTCATCGACGTCATGCTCGCGGACGCGAAGATGGCGCTCGAGCGCCTCTCCGCCTCCGCGCCCGAAGACACCGTCGGGAGGGTCCTCAACGCGGGCGTCCTCGTCAGGCTGGAGGGACGCCTGAGGGTCGTCTGGGAGAAGCTCGACCGCGAGGTGCGCGTGAAAGGGAAAGCGGGGATGGGGGAGACGCACAGACGGTTCGTGCAGGAGGCGGGCGCGGGCGACTTGGAGACTTTGCTCGGGGCGTGCGAGGAACTCTACGCGCAGTGCGACGACGTCGCCAGGTTCGTCGCGGGAGAGGGGTCGGCGAAAGGCGCCGGGCCCAGGTGAAAGAGAAAAAGAACACCCGAACACCCTTCTCGGGGAGCGAAAAAAGGGGGTGAGGCCCCCACACTGAACGAACTCCTTTCGAAAGTACGAAGGTACGAAAGTATCATACTCGTAGCCCGCATTCCTTCGCGTTCGAAGCGCGCGGACGCGCGAACGTCGAGAAACAACAGAGTTTTTTAAAAAAGGGTCGTCGCGTTTTCGCGCGCCGCGCTCCCCCTCACGCGCCACCCAAACGCGCTTCGCGCGCGGACTCCCCGCCCTCGTCCCCCGCCGCCGTCATCGCCTCGTACATCGCCTTCTGGTGGCGAAGGATCGCCAGCCGCCGCGCCTCCGCGGGCGCCGCCGCGGGCGCCGCCGCCGGACTCCCCGGAAGCGCCCCCGCGGGACTCCGCGCCTCCGCCGCGAACCGCGCCCTCGCCCGCGCCCTGGCCTCCGCGAGCGCGCGCGCGTCGACGCCCGAGTCGTTCGAAGCGTGCGCGAGTGAACGGGCGGGGGCTCGCGCGCGCGCGTCGACGCCCAAGTCGTTCGACGCGAACGCTCCGAACGGTTTCGGGTGTTTCGCGTCCTCCTCCTCGCACGTCGACGTCGACGCAGAGGAGGTGGAAAACGTCCTCGCGGCGGCGACGTCGACGCGCGGCGGAACCCCGACCCCACCCGGAGGGGGCGTCGGGGACCACGCCTTCCCGGGGGAGTTCGCCGACGGCGGAGAGTGGCGGTGCTTGTCCTTCGCCGCTTCGTCGCCCGTCCTCGGCGCGCGCGTCCCGGCGACGGCGTCGCACGCGTGCGCCGCTGCCGCCGCCGTCGCGAGGACTCGACCGCACGCCGCGCACGCCACGAGCCCCTCGCCGACGTCCTCTCGGCGACGGTTCGAAGGACCGGCGAAGGACTCGCGCGCTTCTCCTCCTCCCGTCGATGATTTTTTTCTCTTCTCTCGCGACGGCGTCGGGTCGTCGGCGGCGGCGATGGCGGATTCGAGCGCGGCGGCGGCGGCGGCGAGGCGCGCCTCCTCGGCGGATCGATCCGACGCCGACGTCGGCGCGCCGAGCGCGGCGACCCAGTCGCGTTCGCGCGACGAGGGGAGGGAGGGCGCGGGGGGTACGCGCGCGGGCCTGGGGCGGGCGCGTGCGGTGCGGGGTTTTTTTTGGGGGGGAGTTCAGTCGGCGCGATGGGGGGGCGGCGGCGTGAGCGGCGGCGAGGGGACGGGACGGGTGGATCGTCGTCGCCGACTTTTTCGGATCTTCACCGCGAGGCGTGTACGAGGAAGGTGCGGTGGTGATGCTTCGGTGATGCTGCGGGGCGGGCGCGCGTCGCGCTCGCGCGGCGCACCTCTCGTGGTCGTCCTCTGCGAATATCGGCGCGACGCGGTTCGCGAGCGCGTCCGGGGCGCACGCTCGGAGCGCCTCGGGGAGGTTCGCGATGGCGTGCGCGAGCCTCGCGCGCAGCGTCGCCGCGTCGTCGCCGGGGGACGGGTCGTGGTCCATCGTCGTCGCTCGGCGCGCGGTGCGGTCCTACACGCCCGTCCCGGCGCGGGAGGAAAAACGCGTCGGTCGTACGCGCCGCGGGACCCCGGGTCGGTCGCGGCCTCGGCGCTTCGGCTCGGGAGGGGCGCTCAGCGAGCGTGCATCGCGAACGATCGCGGGCCTCGAGGGGCGGGTGGGGCGGTGGGGTGCGGCGCGCGAGCGGGGCGGGGTGCGCGCGAGGCTGACGAGGCGAGGCGCGATTCGCCGCGTTTGGCGGATCCATCGACGACGAGTCGTCAAATTTTTCACGTCCGCCGCGCGCGCGACGTCCGTGCTCGACTGGGCGTCAGTACACTCGTCCACGACGACGCGCTGCTCGTGCGTTGTTTCTGGATAGATAGGCCCGACGTCTCGGCGCGCGAGGCCGCGCAGAGCACGAACGCGCGCGTCCGGCTCACATGTGGACCCACGCGTACGCGAGGTGCGCGCGCGTCGGCGTCGGCGCGCGCGCCGGTCCCTCCGCGGCGCGTCGCGTCCTCGCCCCCGCCTCGCGCGGCGGTCCCGGCGCGGACGCCGCGCGTCGCCGGTCGGCCTCGTCGTCCCGTCTCGATCGCGACCCGGCGACGCGCTCGACGCCCGCGGACGCGCCGCCCCCCCCGCCCACCGCCGCCGCGCGGACTCGGGCCGTCCGCTCGCTGAGCTCCGCCGCGCTCGCGGGCGCCGCCGCGCTCGCGGTGGCGCTCGCCCCCTCGCCCCCGGCGTGGGCGGACGACGACGCGATCGGCGGCGTCGACGCCGCCTCCTCCGTCGCGGCGGCGGCGGCGGCGGCGGCGTCCGAGTCTTCCGAGCCGGAGGTGGTCGAGTTCGCGTTCGACGACGTCGAGATCGGCGCCGCGCCGGACGTCGCGGCGCAGAAGGCGCGGCAGACGGACCTCAGGGCCCGGGGCCTGACGGAGCTCGAGGCGAAGGCGATCGAGAACAACCAGAAGATCAAGCAGTACAACAACGCCCCCGACGAGTTTCCGACGTTTGTCCGCGAGGGCTACGACGTCAAGGTCATCACCGCGCCCGGGTTCGTGACCCAGGACGACGGGCTGGTGTACAAAGACTTCGTCGAGGGCACGGGCGCGGTGCCGGTGGACGGCCAGGAGGTGACGTTCGAGTACGTGGCGTACAACGAAAACGGAGGCACGATCGACTCGACGTACCGCAAGGGACAGCCCGCGAGCACGAGGCTCGGGATCAACGGGATGATCCCCGGGTTCGAGGAGGGACTCAAGGGGATGCGGGAGGGGGGGAGGAGGAGGGTCGTCGTCCCGCCGGAGCTCGGGCCACCGACGGGCCCGGCGACGTTCTTCTCCGCGAAGCAGTGGGAGGTGTTCGACATCGAGCTCGTCAAGATCAAAAACTGCCAGAGGGTGCAGAGCTCATTCATGTCCTCCAGCGTCGTGTGCGAGTGACGAGTAGAGCGACGAACGGTTCGGCGCCGAGACGAATCGCGTCGAGACGAATCGCGTCGTCCGCGTGAGTATGAAGGGTACCACTCTCATCATCAGTCCCCCGAGAGGCGTCGCTTTTCGTCGGCGTCGCTTTTCGTCGTGTCGACCACTCCCCTCTCCTCCCCGTCTCCTCCCTGTCTCGCTACCGCTTGAGCCCGAGCGCTCGCTTGAGCCCCCACCCGCGGCCCTTCTTCTTCTCCCTCTCCTCCGCGGCGTCGCGGCGGTCGACGCGCTCGTACTCCTCCTCCCCCGCCGGCGCGCGGCCGCGAGGGATTCCTTCGTCGGCGTCTTCGTCGCCTTCCCTCGCTTCTTTCCCCGCGCCCGCCTTAGCCTCCCTCGTCGCCTCGTCGAGGCGCCTGAGCATGACCCTGGTCTCCTTGAGCCTCTCCTTGAAGTCGCGCTTCCAGTTTTCGAACCGGAGGCCCAGGCTCTTGAGCTCAAAGTCCGGGTCGAGATCCGCGGCGCTCGACCCCTCCTTCACCTCCACGATGAAATCCGCGTCGTCCTCGAAGACCCGCGCGCGCGTGTCCAGCTCCTTCGTGAGGACCGCCACCTGCTCCGCGCCCTCCGCGCGCGCGGAGGCGGAGACGGAGACCTTCTCGGCGCCGCCGCTTCCTCGCGGCGGCGTTCCGGGGCTCGGCGCGAGGCTCGAGACGGGGGATTTGCCCTTGCGGTCGGAGGGCGGCGGGGGCGCGCGTTCTCGTTCTCGCGCGTCGCCCTCGCCCGCCTCGAACGCGTCTCGAACCGCGCCGAGGGCGGATTTGAGCGCGGACATTTCCTCGGCCCACTCGCTCTCGGACTCGAACAGCCGCCGCTTCGCGTCGTCCGCGTCGCGGCGGGCGGCGGCGAGCGCCGCCGCGAGGGATTCCTTCTCCGCCCGCAGCGCGGCGTTTCCCGCCTCGAGCGACGCGACGCGGTCCGAATCGCCGCGATCCCTCTCCGCCTCCCTCCGCCTCGCCTCCCTCTCCGCCTCCACCTCCGCCTCGAGCGCCTCGCGGCGCTTCCGCTCGGCGTCCGCCTCCGCCTCGAGCTTCCCGAGCTCCTCGTGGAATCGCGCCTCGAGCGCGCTCTCCGCGTCGCGCACGCGCCGCGCCGCCTCCTCGGGCGCCACCATGCCCCTCATGGCCGCCTCCGACTCGAGCCGCCGACGCTCCGCCTCCGCCTCCCTCGCCTTCGCCTCCGACCGACGCGCCTCCGCCTCCGCCTCCGCGCGAAGCCTCGCCGCCTCCGCCTCCGCTGCGGCGCGAATCCTCGCCGCCTCCGCCTCCGCGCGCCGCGCCTCCGCCTCCTTCGCCGCCTCCTCCGCCTCGAGCTTGGCGACGCGTTCCGCCTCTTTTTTTTCGAGCCTCCGCCTCTCTTCGACGCGCTTCGCGACGCGGCGCCGGAGCGCCAGCCGCCGGGCGAAACATTGCGACGCGACGACGCGACGCACGTCCTCGGCGTACGCCCTTCGCGCCGACGCGCCGCGGACGCGCCTCTGGCACGCGACCGCCGCGTTCCTGAGCAATAGGAGCTCCCGGAATGCGCGCCGCGCGACCGCGCCGCGCCGCGCGGCTTGGCAGACGACCGCCGCGCGCTTGAGCGCCAAAAACGCGACGCGCCGAACCTTGGCGCGCCGCGTCTTCTGCGCGCTCAGCGCCGCGCGGATCTTCCGCGCCCTCGCGTCCTCCATCTGCCCCACCTTCCCCGCGCGCAGGAAGAGCTTCGTCAGCCCGAACTGGTACGACTCCGGCGCGACCCTGAAGTGCTTCAGCACCGCCGCGCAGAACCGCTCGGGGTCGCCGCCGTACGATTTCGTCGCCGCGGGGGGGAGAAGCGGCCCGAACCGCGCCGCGAACTTCGCCACGTCGTACCGAGTCGGGTACCCCTGCCGCGCGATCCGCACCACCTCGAGCACGCCGCAGCACCGAAGCTGCCGGAGCACCGCGCCGTCGTCGAACGCCGCGGGCTTGAGAGCGCCGTTGGGCTTGACGCACCGCACGAACCGAGGCGAGCACGCGTCGAGCTTCGCGATGAGGTCGGACAGCTGCGTCTTGAACCGAGAAGACACGGACTCCTTCCGAGCCCTGAGACCGCCGCGATGAGGCGGCTCCCGGGATGAGGCGGCTCCTCCACCGGGCGGAGCCGCCGCCGCCGCCTGGTCGTCCAGGACGTTCGCGAGCTCGACGACGAGCGCCTCGGTGGATTCCGCGAGGACGGCGAAGACGTCGTCGCTCAACGCGTCGCGGTTCTTATCCAGAAACCCCGTCGCGTCGTAGTTCACCTCGCCCGCGTAATGCGCCACGTGGAACACGAGCTCGTCCCGCGCGTCCGCGCGGAACACGGGCGCGTGGGTCTCGGGGTCGCCGTCGCCGTCGCCGGAAAACGCTCCTCGCTTGAGCTCGGCGCGGATCTTGTGCGAGAAGGTGAGGTCGGTGGCTTTCGGGAACGCGCACTGCTCGTCGAGGAGGGAGAGCAGGCCCACGGGTTTGCGCTCGATGAGGTCGAGGCACGCCTGGTTATCCTCGAACGCCACCTTCGTCCAGTCGATCTTCTCGCGCTCGTACTCCTCCTGCTCCAGCTTGAACAGGTGGCGGTTGAACTGCTGCTGCAGGCGCTCGTTCGCGTAGTTGATGCACAGCTGCTCGAACGAGTTGCGCTCGAAAAACTCGAACCCGTAAATGTCCAGAATCGAACACGTCGCGAACGCCGTCCTCGTTCGCCCGCCGCCCTCCTCGCCCTTCACGGAATCGTTGATCCGCGCCACGAGCCAGTCGAACAGCGCGCTGTACGTCGCCTTCGCGAGGGCGTCCCGCGCCTCCGCCGCCTCGCGCGCGTCGAGCTTGCGCTCCACGAGCTCACCGCCCGCTCGAAGCTTCTTGGTTCGCATCGCGCGCGACAGCGCCTCGGCGCCCCCCCGCGCGCCTAAAAGCCGCGCGCTCGTCTCCAGCGCCTCCCGCGCGGGACCTTCCCTCGCGACGACCGCGACGTCATCCTCCCCGCGCACGGCTTCGTCCTCGAACTCGACGTTCCCGAGCCACAGCACGGCCGCGACGACACGGTAGACGGCGTCGATCTCCGCGGGGGCGAAGCCGACGTCCCCGAGCGCGGCGACAACCTCCGCATGCGCGGCGCGGTCGTCCACGCCGGCGACGCCCGCGACGCCCGCGCGAAGGTACGCGAAGTGCGAGGCGTCTCTCTTCGGGAGACGCAACTCCTTCCTCTGCGCGTCGGTCGCGCCCGCCAGGAGCTGGTAGAAGGCGTGGTACGAGCGCTCGCCGGCGGCTTGCGAGCACACGCGGGATTTTTCGAGGAGGTACGTGCGAATCGTCGCCCCCGCCACCTCGCCGCCGCGGTCGAACGCGATGTCGATGAGCTTCCCGAACCGGCTCGAGTTATCGTTGCGCAGAGTCTTCGCGTTCCCGAACGCCTCCAGGATCGGGTTCGTGCGAAGCACGCGGCGCTCGAGCGAGGCACCTCCTGTTTTTTTCGAGGCCTTCCCGTCTTCGTCGCCCGCCAGGAAGCGCATCGCGATCTTCGTCGTCTCCGTCTTCCCCGCCCCGGACTCGCCGCTGATGACGATCGCCTGGTCCTTGCCGTGCGTCATCATCTCGCGGTACGCCGCGGACGCCACCTCGTACACGTGCGGGGGAAGCGCGCTCGACGCGTCCGAGGACGCGCCCGAACCCGAACCCGAAGTTTTTTTCCACCCCGCGTATTTCTCCCTCGTCTCCGTGTCGTAGAGCCGCGGCACGGGCTTGAACGGGTTCACGGCGATGAGCACGGGGCCGGCGCGGGTGTAGATGTCGTCGCGGTCGGGGTGGTAGCGGTGGCGCAGATCGTGCAGCACGCTCGGCTCGTTCAGGTACGAGAGCTGCGTGAGGTCCTCCGCGCCCTCGAGCACGTCGGGGTTCGCCGGGAACACCGCCGCGGCGGGCACGGCGCGGGGCGACGCGTCGCCGTCGACGCGAACGATCGTCTCGGTCGCGCCGAGGGTGACGATCGAGGCGGGGAGGTACATCTCCCTCGCGGCGTCGTCGCCGGGGTCCGCGACCGCGACCCACACGCGGGAGTCGCGGCCGAGGCCCTCCAGCGCGTTCGCGTCGAACGCGCCGCCGGCGTCGCGGCGCGGCATCGCGACCTAGAACGCGCGCGGAGGCGGGGCTCGGGAGCGACAAGGCCGTTGAGAAACGGCCGCGGGGGGGGAGGGGGGACCCTGGGCGCGAGCGGTGGGGAACCGGAAGGCGCGATCGGGAGGCGGGTCGCGCGTTCCCGTCGCGAGGCCGCGCCGAGGGGCGGGAGGCGCGCGTCCGAAGCGCGCGTCGAAGTGCGGGAGCCGCGCGCGGAGCCGACGCCGCGCGACCTCGGCCGAATGGCGTCGTCCTCGGAGTTCCTCGGGAGGACGAGGAGCCCGCCGCGCGGTAATCGGGCTGATTTGCGCGCCGATTCCCGCCGCGCCAGATCTCTAGCTACGCGGGGGCCTCGGCCGTCCGCGCTCGCCACTTTTCGTCGCGCCTCCTCTGCGATGCTCGGGCTCGAGGGGTACGGCTCCGACAGCGACGGCGCGAGCGATGACGCCCCCGCGAGCCCTCCGCGCGGGCGCGTGACGCTCCTCGCGCGGGACGACCCCCCGCCCCCCTCCCCCGCACCCGCGGCCTCGCCGCCGCGGGCTCGGGCGCCTTTGAACTTCGCGGCCGCCCTCCCCGAGCCGACGGCGTCGAGCGCCCCCCGCGGCGGCATGTTCGCGGCCCTTCCCGGCCCCGCGGAGGGCAAGCGCGTGGTCGTGCGGCTCCAGCCCCCCGCGGACCTCGCCCCGGACTCCGACTCCGACTCGGACCCCTCGGACCCCGCGGACCCCGCGGCGAAGCGACGCGCGACCGCGCCGGCGTCCGCGAAGATCTCGCTCGCCGCGTCCCTGCCCCAGCCCAAGAACGGCGCCGGTTTCGGCCGAGGCCAGGGGGGCGGCGCCGCGCTCGACCTCGGCGGCGGCGACCGGGGCGGAGGAACCGCGCTCGACCTCGGCGCGGACCGGGCGATCGCCGCGGCCGAACCCGAACCCGCGGCGGGACCGAGTCTGCACCCGTCGCAGCTGTACGCGGTGGACGCCGACACGGGCGCGTACGCGCACGCGGCGAGCGGCGACCCGTACGTATACGCGCGCGCGAGCGCCGACGCCCGCGTTCCCGAACGCCCGGGTTCGATTCCTCGCGGGCCGGACGTCGAGGCCGCGTTCGCGTACGTTCGCGGCGGCGGCGCGAGGGGGACCGGCGGGGGGGAGGCGCCGAAGGTTCGCGAGATGAACCTCGACGCGTTGCGCGCGGAGGCTTCGCGCGGGCGCGCGGATGGCGTCGCCGGCGCAACCGCGGGCGCCACGGGCCTCGCGTTTGGGGACGAATTCAGGGAGAAGCTCGCGCGCGAAGCCGGGGCGAAGCCCAGCGCGGCGCACAGGAGTAAGAACCAGATCGGGTCGCTGCTGTACAACGCCAAGCAGGCGGAGATGCAGATCATGGAGGGGCGGCTCGCGGGCGTGAGCCACAAGGCGGCGGCGAAGCGAAAGTACGGGTGGTAGGTTGAAGAACGCGCGCGGCGCGCCGCGTTCGTTGTAGTCCATCGTAGATTTACTCTAGAGGCGATAAAAGAGACGGGATGCTTGAACGATGCGCGGGGTCTCTTCTTCCGAAGATCGAGAACCACTCACGCGCGCGTGCGGCGGGAAGGTTTCGGAGGAGGCGCGCGTCGCGTGACGCGACGCGCCATACGGTTTCGCGCGTCGCGCGGCGGTTCGTCACTCGTCAAAAATACAAATTTATCTTGTCTCGGCGCCGCCCCGCGTCGTCTCCCGCGCTTTTGCGTCTCTAGAGCTCGTTGGCGATGATGGACTTGACCATCTCCGCCGGGAGCATCCCCTCCGTCCTGAGCGCGGGCTTCTCCGTGTCCGTGCCCACGAACACGAGCGTGGGGAGGCCTTGGATCTGCAGCTGCGTGGAGAGGTCCGCCTCCTCGTCCGTGTCCACCTTGACGATGCGCACCGCGTCTCCGAGCTCCGCCTTGACCTTCTCCAGCTCCGACGCCAGCAACACGCACGGGCCGCACCACGTCGCGAAGAAGTCGATCACGAGGGGCGTCGACCGGTCCTGAGCGGGTTCGAAAGGGGCGAAGCGCGGGGGTGAGGCGAACGGGGAAGCGGTCAGCGGTCTCGCGAGCGTCGGGCTCGCGTCGCGGAGCGATTCGCGACGCGCGACGCGCGACGCGCTCGCGGCGGGGTTTAGGGTAATTGTTTCCACGGACGGATGGACGCGTTGCCTCTCCGCGCCTCGCGAGGCCTCCCTCGGGGCGTCCCGCGTGGAAACACGCTCGGGCGCGGGGGCGCGCACCTTCATGACCTTCTCGAGCTCGTCCTTAGACACCTTCTCGATGGTTCCCGCGGCGCGAACCGCGACGTCGCGCGCGCTCCTCGCGGGGCTCGCGCGGGCGCGGCGGAGGGGCGCGGCGACCGCGACTCGGCCTCGCGAGGCGAACGGGGCGGCGCGCGCGCGCGCCTCGGCGGGGAAGACCGAGGCGGCGACCGCGGCGACGGCGGGCATGGCTGGGTGGGAGGGCGCGCGGGTGCGAAGCGGGGTCGCGGTGAGGCGGCGCCGGCTGGGAGTGGAGGGGGGGGGGGCGCGCGAAGCGACGCCGAGAGAAGAAATGGCTGACGAGGGGCGTGACAAAACGCGGTATTCATCGGGGCGGGCGGACCCGCGTGTGTGGGCGCACCGGCGGTTCAGCCCGTCAACGCCACGTCGTCCGTCAACGCCAGCTCATCGCCAGGCATCGTCGCCTCGTTACCTCGCGACGCACTCCTCGCCGCGCGCGACTCAACCTCCCCCCCTCCCACCCCTCCGACGAGATGGCGGCGTCGGCCGTCCTCCCCGCCGCCTCCCTCGCGCGCGGCGCGCCCTCCCTCGCCCGGAACCGCCCGCGTCGCGCGTCGCGCGGCGGGCGCGCCCCCTCCCGGGCCGCCTCCCCCTCCGCCTCCTCCTCCGCGACCGCCGCCCCCCCCAACCCCGCGGAGTTGGAGCTTGACGTGAAGGGCCGCGAGCGCCTGAAGCTCGCCCTCGACGGCTGGCGCTTTTACGAGTATCAGGGCCACGACTGCCACTACATCAGCGCCGGCGAGTCGAACGACGGCCCGATCGTCGTCCTCGTCCACGGCTTCGGCGCGCACTCCTACCACTGGCGGTACACGATCCCGGCGCTCGCCAAGCGCGGCTTCCGGGTGTACGCGCTGTGCATGCTCGGCTACGGCTGGAGCCCCAAGGTGGAGGCGCCGTACTCGATGGAGTTCTGGGGCGAGCAGGTGATCGACTTCGCGCGGCGGGTCGCGGGCGCGAGCGAGACGGACAAGGCGATTGTCGCCGGGAACTCCATCGGCGCGCTGGCGGCGCTGTACGCGGCTTCCGAGGCGCCCGAGCAAACCGCGGGCCTCTGCCTCGTCAACTCCGCGGGTAACTTCGAGGAGGGCGCGAAGCCTGGGCCGGAGAAGAAGACGCTGGCGCAGCAGGCGGTGGGGCAGACCGCGGACGTGATTCGGGACCCGACGGACGAGACCGCGCCGCCGCGGACGCTCGCGGAGTCCGCGCGGGAGGCGTTTGGGCGCCTCGTCGCGACGGGCATCTTCTACTTCACCAAGGTGAGGATCAAGAGCATCCTGAGCCAGGTGTACGAGTTCGAGGTGGACGACGACCTCGTGCGCTCGATCGAGCTCGCGGCGGAGGACCCGGGCGCGATCGGGACGTTCTACCAGCTCTCGCTCGCGGGCGGGCGGACGAAGCGCGCCGCGGGGGATTTGCTCGAGAAGTACGAGGGGCCGCTGATGCTGCTGTGGGGGGAGCGGGACCCGTGGATGACCCCGAGCAAGGCGGAGCGAATCATGGAGATGAAGCCGGAGGCGCGCTACGTGCCCGTCGTCGCGGGACACTGCCCGCACGACGACGCGCCGGTCGAGTGCTCGGAAGCGCTCGCGAACTGGGCCGACGAAATCGCGCAAAGACGCGCGTGACGATGAGGCGCGACGTCGCGCGACGTATCTGATGTACGCGACATATCATATCATAAAGGGTAAGGGTAAAATCAATACGTGCATCATCACGTTCGCGAAGAGGACGGCGACGCGACCCGCCCCTCCTCCGCTCTCCGCCCCTCCTCCGATATATTCTCCCCCTCCTCCGATATATTCCCCCCCTCCTCCAATATATTCCCCCCCTCCTCCGCTCTCCTCGCGACCGCAATCGCGACGAGCGCGGCGAGCGCCGCGGCCCACCCGACGACCTGCATGTCCTCCCACCCCGCGTGCGCGAGCGCGGCGCCCGAGACGACGCTCGCGACCCCCGCGGCGGCGAAGGTGGCGACGTCCGCGCGACTCTGCGCCCTCTGCGCCCCCGCCGCGACGAACGCCGCGTCGCCCGCTCGGCCCGCCGCCTTCGCCGCCTCCTCCGCGGCGCTCGTCGACCCGCGCCCCACCTCGGCGGTGCTCGCGACGAAGCAGAGGTTCCACCCGACGCCGAGAATCGCCTGCCCCGCGGCGAAGTGCGCCAATCCGTCGCCGGCGCGGAGGACGCCGGACGCGACGGCGAGTAAAGCGGCGCCGGCGGCGGCGACGCGGTCGAAGCCGAGGCGCTGCGTCGCCGCGCCGGAGACGAAGCTCGGCGCGTACATCCCGAGCATGTGCCCCGCGATGACGAACGTGACGGAGGTGAACGAGTACCCCAGGGCGCGCATCGCGAGCGGCGTGGGGGACATCAGAAACGACATCGCCGCGTACGAAGACGCGGAGACGAACACCGCCGCGACGAAGCGAGGGCGCGAAAACGCAATCGATACGGCGAGCCCTGAACGCGGTGGTACCCGTTCGGCCGCGTCGTCGTCTGTGTGACCCTTATGTACCGTCGTTTTTGACGCTTCATCGTCGCCTTGCTCCGCGGGGAAGGCGACGAGGTTCGGGGCGAGGACGACGGCGAGGAGCGTCGCGTACGCGAGGGCGGCGCAGAGGTAGACGCCGGCGAACTCGGCT
>Ga0181571_10001856_pt1 | contig 15470 bp, 10 predicted proteins | sample 101ome_17_FD_132440 | JGI IMG/M metagenome (GOLD analysis project Ga0181571, IMG submission 132440) | Coastal salt marsh microbial communities from the Groves Creek Marsh, Skidaway Island, Georgia - 101407AT metaG (megahit assembly) | ecosystem: Environmental > Aquatic > Marine > Intertidal... | reverse complement strand
TGAAAGGGAAAGCCAGGCTGCTGCCAGTAACTAACGCACCTTCTGACTCAGCATTTCCTTCCGCAAGCCATGAAGCCCATAAAGCACATGCGCTTCTGCCTGCGTCTGCACTTCTTCTCTTGCTGAGCGCTCTAGTCAGATGTGTCCAGGTTGACACTCAATTAGATACCTATATCAACAGCGAAGTTTCGAACAGCCAAACCGACGAGCAAGCTATAACTGCTGACTGGTTACTTGGCGAACCAGATCTGCTGCTGCATTTTCCTCTGCCCTACACGCTCCCTGCCGGAAATACTGATACATTCCGTAGTTTCGTCATCCCAAATGTGTCCGCAACAGATCTCTATGTCAGTGCGTTGGACTTCTATCTCCCTGACCCACATGTGGTCCATCATGCAGAGTTTCGACTTGATATGACTGACCATTCGCGGGAGAAGGAACGCGAAGATTCTGATCCAGGATTCCGGGGAATGGATAACTCTACTGCCCGATTCCCCGATGGTCACTTCATAAATTGGGTGCCAGGGAAGGAAATTTCTGAATTACGCTCCGATCTTGCCTGGCATCTGCCAGCAGGAGCTGATCTTGTAGTGCAGCTCCATATGATGCCCGGAGAAGCAGATACACACATTCAGCCACAAATTGGGATCTACCTGTCAAAAGGCCCAGCAGAATTGAATCCCGAAATTATCTGGCTGGGTTCACGTTGGCTTCCGATTGCCGCTGGTGAGTCGAACTTCAGGGCAACTGATCATTTCACACTGCCATCTCAGGTTGAAGTGGTTGGAATCTTGCCACATTGCCATACTGTCTGTAAGGCAGTAAACGTTTTAGCGACCCTCCCCGACGGCAGCATGGAAGTACTCCTGCAGATCGACAAATGGGACTTTTACAATCAGAATGAGAAAATATACCTAGAACCGCTCCTGTTGCCTAAAGGAACAAACTTGGCAGTGGAATTTACCTACGATAATTCCCGCAGCAACCTTCAAAACCCCCATTCACCACCCCAGGCAATCCAGTTTGGCCCTCGCTCAGACAATGAAATGGCCGACTTGTGGATTCAAGTGTTCCCCCGAGACGATTCTGATCGCATTAACTTAAGAGAAAAAGCTCTCCAACACATTGAAGAAAGGGCCTTGAACGGATTAGAACAACTAATTTTGGTCGACCCCAGTTCAGCCAATCACATCCAGCTCGGCATTCAGTATCAGAAAGCTGGCCTTACTAATGATGCAGTAATCCAATTCCGGAAGGCCCTAGAACGCACACCTGACAACACTCTGGCAATCACTCACCTCGCAAGTGCATTCGCCGAACTAGGACATCATGACAAGTCTCAGGCACAATGGTCACGTTTGCTTCAATTAGACCCGGATTCAGCAATCGGTCACTTTGGACTGGGAATGTCATTTGCGTTTTCAAATCAAGTCGGCAGCGCCGAATCATATCTGCAGCAGGCCACTATTTTAGACCCAAAGCTCGAATCGGCGTTTTTACAACTTGGATTGATCCAAGCCTATATGGGTCAATTTGACCAAGCCCTGAAGAATCTTCAGAGCGCACTGTCGCTTAACCCGGACGAACCCATGGTTCTCAGGGCTATCGCTCAACTGATGGCAACACATCCTACAGTTGATAAACGACAGCCAAAGCAAGCCGTGGCTTTGGCTGAAAAGGCGCTGGACCTTCTCTCCAAAGTCGATGCATGGTCTCTCAGTGTATTGGCCTCGGCTCATGCTGCGAGTGGCGATTTCAATCGCGCCATTGAAATCGCTAATCAGGCTCGAAGCAAAGTCGAACCTCAGGAAGAGAGTTCCCTGGGCGGAAGGATAGACAGGCAAATTTTTGCGTATCAAATGGGTCGGTTAGAGTTCGAAAGAACTCAAAACAGGGGAAGTCTTCTTTCTCCGCAAGAACGTGGCATTAGGTAAATTAGATTTTCACCATTCTAATTAGAGGCTCTTCTTCACTTCTCTAAAAAACATAAAGAGGAATATCGTAGAAGAAATGCAGAAGACCATCACAAACAACAAATAGTTGCTCCAGCTTGTTTCTGCCAACCTTCCCGCTATCACATTGAATACGGCTGACGCGACATAACCGAATAGATCCACCAGTGTCAGCGTGAATCCGATGTGGAGCCCTCCAAGACTTGTGATGTATACATTGACGGGCAGATACCATGCCGGCGCCATAGTAAATCCAAACATGAATATCAGGAAGAAGCTTACATATTGGGTAGCACCAGGAGCCAGTTGTGACGCGCTCAAGGACCAAAGTAAACCTATAGCTAATGTACTCAGAGCCAAACAAGAAATAAGCACCACCCTGAGTCTGTCAAACTGCAAGTTGTCGTAAAGAAACCCGAATATAACTACAGATGTCAGCGCACCAAGAGGGAAAAAGCCTGAAGCGGTTGCCGCAGCTGACGCAGTCAAACCAGTAGCCTGATTAAGGTAAAGAGGTGCGTATCCAATAAAGTCGTATAAAACGAACATCATCATCATCATTATTGTGATGTACACGAAACAAAGATCGTTCTTAAGCACACCCAACCACTTAAAAATACCTTTCAACGTTTCGGCTATGGAGGTTTGATCTACGGACTCGCTATAGTCCATTAGGCCAACTTTTGCCGGAGAGGATTTCATCAGGTAGAAAAACAATAAAGCGGCAGCGACATAGAAAGATCCCACCATAACAAACGAAGATCTCCAACTGTATGCGGCAACCAGTACGCCGAACAAAACTGCAGACACTGCTGTATGTATTCTTGAACTCGTAGAAACAATCCCCCAAGTCTTTCCATAGTGGCTCTTCGGAAACCATTGGTTGATCACCAAGCCTACAGAGGGCCAGCCTATCGACTGCGAAATGCGCATGATGAAGTGTACCAGGCAAAACAAAAGCACGGTTGAGGGCAGGGAAAATGCAATTGTGGAAAGCGCAACAAAAAACAGACACAGGAATATAGCTGACCTGCCCCCGATAAGGTCTGCTACGACGCCAGAGAAAAGTTTACCAACTATTGAGCCGACGGCTCCCCAGGCAAGAATCTCGCCAAGCTGAGACGCAGTCAACATGATTTCTGGGTCTTCGGACATCGCTGGACTCAGTGCACCGATCGCATTGCGACACAGCATCGACCCGCCGTATGCTAGAAACATCAACGCTAGAACATTCCACTGCTGAGACTGAATTTTGTTATTTCCCGTCATTTGACGCCCGTTCGGTTAAGCGACAGTTCAGAGTTTTTTATCTTCAGGAGAAGAACCACCCGATCAATGTGCGAACAATTCTCAGGCCTGCACAACGTGCTCATTTTTGGAATAACCTGCGTTGTTAACTATCTACACTTCGGTTAACCACCCGCGATTGTCATCACTAACGCCATTTACCAGATCAAAGTATACTTTCTGAAGCGCTTGTGTGATTTCCCCTGGCTTTCCATCTCCGACAGAAGAACCGTCGACCTCATTCAGAGGCGTCACTTCCCAACCGGTTCCGCAGAAGAACGCTTCTGAGGCATCGTAAAACTCACTTCGATCCACATCACGCTCCTGCACGTCATAGCCCATCTCCTTTAAGAGAATAATAACCGTGTCACGGGTGATGCTTTCCAAAATGTCAGAAGTTACACAGGGTGTGATTACGACTCCATTGCGCACCATAAATACGCACATACCCTGTCCTTCCGAAATCTTACCCCTGCTATTGAGCATGATAGCTGCATCATACCCATCTATATTGGCTTGTATACCGGCATACCGAGAGTTGTTGTAGTTGGCATTTGCTTTCGCTCTGGCGGGCATGGCACGATCAGAAATACGCTCCCATGATGAAATTTGCGCGCGCACACCCTTCGCCACTTTCGCTGGCGTACCACGCGGAATAGCGGTGATGAACTGGCCGATGGGACTGCGCGCAGAGGACTCACCCACTCCATCCAGAAAAACCGTGGGCCGGATATGCACTGAGCATTTGAAATTATTGCGTCGCATAAGCTCAACTGTGGCCTCACATAATGGACCTGCTGGCGCTACTTCATTGAAACGCATAATTCGTTGCGAAAGTTCGATGCGATCCATATGCTCCTGCAGACGAAACAAGTACAACTTCTCCTGCTCTTCGTTCCAATAACCACGAATCCCCTCAAATACCGATGCGCCATACTTGACCGCCGGAGAGAATACGTGGACGTTAGCCTGGTTCCAGGGTACATATTCGCCATTGAAATAAACTATCAGGTCCTGAAATTTATCACCGCTCATGGGCTCTATACCTTGTCAAGAATTTCATCAGGAATCTCGACGTTGTAGTTCAGGCCTGATCGGCCTCCATCTACGTAAATCGTTTCCCCGGTTATGTAGTCCGAATCGTCGCTGGCAAGGAACAATACCGGGCCGGCAACATCTCTCCCTTCGCCCAATCGCTGCATCGGTATTCTGGTCAATACTTTCCGCCGCGCTTCTTTATCACTGAACAGGCCGTCTCGACTCAGGTCAGTCAATATAGTCCCTGGCCCAACCGCATTTACCCGGATACCATGCGGAGCCATAGAAAGAGCCATCGCATTGGTCAATGTCTTCACTCCGCCTTTTGAGGTCGCATAGGCTGAAATTCCGGGCATGGTCATGCGAACACTGGTTGACGCGATATTCACAATTCTTCCGCGTAGCCCTCTTTCGACCATGTGCCTGCCAACTTTCTGACCAAACAGGTAGATCGATTTCAAATTGGTCCGAATAACTTCGTCAAACACCTCCTCGGGCAGGTCAAGAAAATCATAGCGTCGCTGTATACCAGCATTGGATACCAGAACGTCTATCTGACCAAAATCTGCTATGACCTTGTCAACTGTCGCATCAACCTGATCTTTAATTCCAACGTCACAAGTATAATAGGCAGTTTTAACACCGTGCTCCTTGGCAAGATCGGCGGCTGTCTGCCGCCCCAAATCATCAAGCACGTCGACAATCGCAATGTTCCCGCCTTCCTCTGCAAAACGCTCTGCACAAGCACGCCCGATAGAGCGAGCTGCACCGGTGATCAATATGTTCTTATCTTTCATTCGCATATTTTTTCCCTATACCTCACGAAGTGCATTGAACTGATCGATATAACCCGAACCATCTATCCGGGCGACAACTAGCGTTGTGCGTCCAGACTTGATGGCTGCCTGGATCGCGTCTGCAAGCTTTGATGCAGAATCGACAACGACACCATCTGCGCCAAAGCCATGGGCGAGCGATTCCCAATTCAGCCCACCAATGTCTACCCCATATTTCTTGACACCCTTAATCGCCTGTTTGATGCGAATCAGAGCAATTTCCTCATCGTCGAAAACAACCACAATGATTGGCAGATTTTCCTTAACCGAGGTTTGCAACTCAGCAACCGCCATTAAAAATCCACCGTCACCGGCAAAAGCGATTACTGGGCTCTGCGGGCGAGCGATGCGGGCTGCCAATGCGCCTGGAATCGCATAACCCATGGTGCCCAATCCGTTAGAGGTCAGAAAATTGCGCTCTCCGTGGGATTTCCATTTCTGTACTACGAGCAATCTACTGGCGCCCGCATCACAAGTGGCTACCGTGTCTCTTGGCGTAACATCAACTACTGCTTCCATTGCCGCTTGCGGAGACAAGCCAGTTGAGGGCGTGTTTAATGCATTGGAAACGGCAATCCGAAAGTCGCTCGCTGCTCCAATACCCCACCCTTGGCCTGCTTGACAAAATTCTGACAACCTGTGGAGCAAAAGTTTCAGATCCCCAACCATTTCCAGATCGAAAGGAACCAAACCATTCAAAGTCGGGACATTAGTGAGAGAAAGAACCGGAATCTTGTATGGCCATGGTTTAGGTTGAAGCTCAACTACATCGAGACCGATGGTAATGATTAGGTCTGACTGCATTACCAGTTCCCGTTCAATTAATCCGCCGATTATGCAACCTGCGCTGAGTTCGTGATCTTCCGGAATCACGCCTTTGCATTTCGACGTTGTCAGGACGGGCGCACCCAAATGTTCAGCCAATGCCACAAATTCTGACGACGCCTTGTCCCAATAAATACCGAGCCCGGCAAGAATTACGGGTTTGCTCGCCTTATTAATAAGGTCGATTGGTTTGCGCAGCGCATCTTTGTCAGGGTCTATCGCCACTCTCTCCGGCAATAATGCCGGTTCGCCCATTAGCGGACTTGATTCCTGCTTCAGATGGGTAGAGGGAAGATCAATATGTACTGGGCCAGGTGTAGGTGAGGTTGCCACCTGTATTGCATGATGAAGCTGCAACCTCGCTGTATTTGCCTGCAGCGTCGTATTCCATTTCGTAATCGGCGCGTAAATCTTTTGATGATCTATCGTTTGGCGAAGACGAGTCTCAAAGATGTCAGTAGGATATTGATCTGTGAGAGCAAGCAAAGGAGCTCTATCAGACCAAGCGTACGCGATGCCATTCACCATGTTTGTTGCACCAGGCCCACGCGTTGAGGTGCAGACACCGGGACTACCGGTAATCTCGCCCCAGGTTGCTGCCATTATGGCTCCGGCTACTTCCTGCTTCATCAGGATATAGCGCATGTCACGCTCACGAGCAGCATCCATTAGATGAACCGTGTCCCCTCCAGGGTGGCCCACGATAAAGGGAGTTCCCATCTCCTTAAAAGCATCCGCCATTACTTCTACAGTAGTCTCACTCATGAATGGTTCCTAATCCTTATCATCTGGATAGTTGATATCAATAACCAGATTTAAATAATCATCTACAGTAATCGTTGTGTCAGGCCCAGCAACAACCGTTGACTCCCGCTCTTCTATCACTGCGGGGCCAGCGAAAGACACGCCGGCTTCAAGGCCGTATCGATTGTAGATCTTGCAAGGCATATAGCCTGTTTCAGGAAAAAACACCTGACGCTCCCCTTTCTCTACAGCACCTCGATCTATTTGCTGCCCTTCGAAGTTAAGCTGGATATTTGGTGTTGGGCCTGAAGCGGAAATTCTCCAGCTCACTGTTTCTATCGCGACGTCAGAAATACTGCGCCCAAATAGTTCAGAATAGCGTTGCGAAAACTCCTCAATCAGTAGTTCAGGAAGGTTCCTGCTTTCCCATTCGTCCGGAAGATCAACTGAAATCTCGAATCCCTGCCCCATGTATCTCATCTCAACCCGGTGCTTTATAGTGATAGTTTTCTCATCACCACCTGCTTCAACTAGCGATTTAATGGCAGCTTGAGACATCTCCTCATATAGGTTTTTCACTTTATCAATGTTGAGTTGATCCAATCGAGAAACATAGCTTTTCACTCCTTCCGTCGCAGGTGCAGCAACGAGGAATCCCAGCGCAGAAGAAACACCGGCACCCAATGGGCATATGACTCTTTTCAGTTTTAACTGTTTCGCAACACCGTATGCATGTACCGGTCCTGCACCACCGGTGGCGACTAATGTGTAACGCCGCGGATCTCTGCCTTTTTCAGCGATGTATCGACGGGTTGCCGCAGCCATGTTGTTATTCACGATCGCGTGAATGCCAGCAGCGGCGGCCGTCACATCTATCCCCGAGGGGCCAGCGAGATGCTGATTAATCGCTTCTCCAACGACATCAGTGTTCAACGCCATTTCGCCGCCGAGGAAATAGTCCGGCGACAAATAACCCAACAACAAATCTGCATCTGTAACCGTCGGCTCCTGCCCTCCGAGTCCATAGCAAACAGGACCTGGTTCTGAACTGGCGCTGTCTGGTCCTACTTTGACCAAGCCCATAGCATCGAGTCTTGCTATCGATCCGCCGCCTGCGCCAATTTCTATCAAATCAATTACAGGGACTTTAAGAGGGATGCCCGAACCTTGTCGGAAACGACGCACCCTGCCCGCCTCGAAAGTATTTGCGTGCTCAGGCTCACTATTTTCAATCAGGCACATCTTGGCGGTTGTGCCTCCCATATCAAAAGCAATGAGTGATTCGGTGTTGGTCAGTCTCCCGTAATATGCACCTGATATAGCACCAGCCGCCGGTCCTGATTCAATCATCTGAATCGGGGCTTCCTGCGCAACTCTGAGCGCGGCAATGCCTCCACCGGACAGCATCACGTTCAATGGACCTTCCAGCCCCATCCGAGTCAGCTTATCCTGAAGATCATTGATATAGCGACGCATTAACGGAAGCACATAGGCATTCGCAACAGCGGTATTGGTACGTTCGTACTCTCTGATTTCAGGCGCCACTACAGTTGAAACAGTCACAGGAATATCCGGATGCGCTGAAACGATGATTTCATTCGCTCTCTGCTCATGCCGGGGGTTTATATAGGAATTGATAAAACATACAGCAATAGCATCGACGCCCCCAGCAACTAATTCGTCGCTGGCAGCCTTTAGTTCTTTTTCATCCAGGCTAACGAGAACCTCACCTTCCGATCCAATGCGCTCGTTGACCGTTAGTCGTAAATTTCGCGGAACCAGAGGTTCTGGTTTTTCAAGAAACAAATCATAAAGGTCGTAGCGCATTTCATGCCCTACTTCCAACACATCTCGAAAACCTTTGGTTGTGATCAGCCCGACCTTTGCGCCATTGCGCTCGATAACAGCGTTGGTCACCAGAGTTGTCCCGTGAACGATGCCGTCCAGGTCAGACATCTCAATGCCTGCTTCTCTGGCAATGCGGGCAACGCCTTCACAAATTGCCCTACTGGGATCATTCGGCGTCGTCAGTTGCTTGCCGGTAAAAATCATATCCCGGCGTTCATCAACCAGCACAAAGTCTGTAAAGGTGCCACCGACGTCCACACCAATCCTGATTCGCTTTTGCATGTAGAAGAATCTTGTTAAAAATGATAATGGTTATAGAGAGCTCGGAGCCTCTGGTGACTCGTAGCCATAATCTGCTTTGGCCGCTGCTTCGGAGATGTATCCTGCGTCAATATCTCGCTGAATTGCTTCAGGAGCCCGCGCTTCAGGTCGACCAAATCCGCCACCGCCTGGAAAGTGCAGTTTCAACAATTCGCCAGGTTTCAATACGGCGCGGGATTTTAGATGCGCCAAGGATCCATCGCTTAACTCAACTCTTGAGAGCGAACCATTCTTGCCTCCGAGAATCCCCATTGGAGGGTATTTTCCGCGATCACCAAGCGTTGAAAGATTCACGGGGGATTCGGAAAGCACTTCTATTTCGATGTCCTGGCCTAATCCGCCGCGGAATTCTCCCGCTCCCCCAGAATCAACCGTTAGTTCTTTTTTCCACACCCTCAAAGGTGAAGCACTCTCCAGTGCTTCAATACTTCCAACCCCTGTATTAGAGGGAAATGCAGTGCAAGCGTACCCATCCATACGGTGGTTTGCTCCTAATCCCCCGCAAGCAAATAACACCTGGTTGAATCGATTACCCTGGCGATCCGTGCCGCCATAAACTGTGCGTAGGGTCGGGGAGCTTCCGGAATCCGCACTGACCTTGTCTGGTACAACCTGTGCGAGGCACCGGTAGATCACACCTGGAAGAAAGTGGCCAGTGAGATGCCGTGCCGCTGTTGGTGCGGGTGACGTCGGATTAAGTATGCAACCCTCGGGTGCCGATATGGTCACCGGGAGGAAAGACCCTTCATTACGTGGGCTATCCGGATCAAGAGCGCATTTGATAGGGTAAGTTGCGTATGAGAAGGTGTATTTCAATACCGAATTAATACCGCGAGCAATTTGCGGTGAAGTCCCGGAAAAATCTAGATAGAGATCAGAGCCTTTGATAGTCAATTCGCATTCGATATGAGTTTCTTCCTCATCAAACCCATCTGCATCTACTGAAGCATGCCAACTACCATCAGGAACAGCCTCAATTGCCTTGCGCATAGCCATTTCGGCTCGACCTCGCAGTGCAGAAGAGAGCGTCGTAAGTTCATCCAATCCTGTGTCTTCGAGAAATTGCTGGACACCTTTCGCACACACGCGCTGCGCCGCTACCTGAGCATATATATCTCCCATCACTTGATCCGGAACCCGAACATTCGAGCGTATTGTCTCGGCAACGAATGGATCCTCTACATTTTCTCGAAGAAATTTCACTGGCATGATGCGCAGCCCTTCTTCAACCAGTTCGCGGCAGTCGGAACCCCAACCCGCGCCCCCTATGTCAGGGAGATGCGCAATCGAACCTGAGAAGGCAACGAGTCTACCTTTGTAAAAGATAGGAGAAGCCATAGTGATGTCGGGCAAATGCCCGGAGCCGATCCAGGGGTCGTTAGTTAGGATGCAGTCGCCTGGTCGCCATTCTTCAATCGGAATACGAGCAATGAATTCCCGAACGGCATTCGGGAGCATTCCAACAAAAGAAGGAATCCCACCTGTATTTTCCGCTAAACAATTACAATCAGCATCCATCAATACAGTGGCAAAATCATTCGATTCCCGAACTAGAGTAGAGAAGGCCGTCCTGAGCAGAGCGGCTGCCGATTCGTCTGCGATGGAAATTAATCTTGACCAGTAAATTTCCAGTGTGATTGGATCGAAATCTTTATTGGCTCTATTTGTCAATCGAAGGTCCCTGGTGCTTGCAACCATGAGAAATTAGCGGGTAATCAAAAATCTCCCGCTCTTGAATCAAGAACGAATTACTTGTAATTTATACAATTGCATAATAACAATCAAGACCAAGTTATCTTTTACTCAGGAATAATCACCAGGACTGCACAAGCCACTCGAGGAAATTTGTGAAAAAAGACGCTGTGAAATTTTATGTTTCAGGAGAATGGATCAAGGGCGACGGAGACCCTTTCCACTCAGTGAATCCCGCAAACGGAAAACTAATTGGTTCGGTTTGCGCAGCGGCTGAAGCCGACCTGGAACACGCTGTGGATGGAGCCAAAACAGCCCTTAACAGCCCGGAATGGGGAGGCCTCAATCCCCATGAGCGAGCAAGGTATTTGTATCGGTTTGGTGAACTTATCGACAGTAACAGCGAGTCACTCAGCCAGATTCAAATGATGGATAACGGGAAAACGATTAGCGAATGTCGGCAAATGATCTCTGATGCCGCAAATTGCTTTCGATACTATGCGGGCGTATGCGAAACAGCAGAGAGTATAGTCACGCCTTCTCGGGGAAATTATCTTTCAATTAACATCAGTGAGCCGATTGGCATTATAGGAGCCATAACACCCTGGAATTCTCCAGCGCTTCTTGAAGCAAATAAGCTCGCGCCTATACTTGCTGCTGGGAATTGCGTCCTCCTCAAGCCTTCTGAATATACACCACTAATTGCTCTGGAATACGCAAAGATAGCAGAGCAGATAGGATTACCAGCCGGAGTATTGTCTGTCCTCACCGGGGGCTCTGCTATAGGTCAAGCGATTGTCGAGCATCCAGCTGTAGGAATGATTAGTTTCACTGGCGGACCTGTGGCCGGCAAAAAGATCGCAGAAAGAGCGGGAGCGCTTTTAAAGCCTGTTGTTCTCGAACTGGGGGGAAAATCCCCTAATATCGTCTTTGCTGATGCAGATTTAAGTGACGCTCTGGATGGCGTAATCAAAGGAATATTTTCTGGCGCAGGACAGTCATGTGTCGCCGGCTCTCGAATATTTGTTCAACGTTCGGTTTACAATAGTTTCGTTTCTAACCTAATTACGCGAGCAAATGATCTAGTTGTAGGACACCCAGACGCATCATCGACTGACATTGGGCCGTTAGCGAACTTTGGTCATCGAGATCTAGTACACGATCATGTGTCTCAAGCAATCGCTGAAGGTGCAGAGTTACTTTGTGGCGGTAAGATTCCAACATCTGATGAATTGGCTTCAGGCGCTTACTACCCCCCTACGCTAATCAGTGACGTTCACCACCAATCCAAGATCTGCCAGGAAGAGATTTTTGGGCCGGTAGGGGTGATTTTGCCATTCGATGACGAAGAAGAGTTAGTGCGCAAAGCCAATGACACTGACCAAGGGCTGGCATCTGGGATTTGGACAAAAGACCAGAAACGCACCTGGCGTATTGCGCGCAAATTGCAAGCGGGTACAGTTTGGATCAACACTTACAAGCAGCAATCCATTTCCACTCCATTTGGTGGATACAAGCAAAGCGGTCTCGGACGAGAGAAAGGTATTCAAGGCATGAAGGTGTATATGCAATCAAAAAGCATTGTTTGGTCAAATTAGGGGGTATTAGGTCGGCAGCAGCTTGCCTCCAAGGGGCTTACTTTACTTATAATTTTTCTTCAACCAGTGATGCGGCCCGGTTAATTCCGGAATTTCGGACGTGCTCTTGAGCAGCCAATCTGGCTGCCTTTGGGTCACGGGCCACGAGCGCGTCAAACAACTTCCTGTGCTCATTCTGCGCCAGTTTCCAACGTTCGTTGTCACGTCTGATTGGTTTCCAGATCAGTATTTTTGCCGTGTCGATCACCGCCTCTGATTGCTTGAGAAATCGATTACCAGAAATATCGAAGATCATCTGATGGAATTCTTCATTCCTGCTACTTAACTCAACGCCGCTTGGATCGAGCCCTTGTTCGAGACTAATAAGACTTTGATCAAGTCGTTCCAGTTCCTCGTCAGTCACAACACTTGCCGCCATTTCAGCAGCGAGGCCTTCAATTAATTCACGATAAGCAAAAAAGTCTGAGACTTGCTTGTGGCTCAGTCCTGCAACAGTGATACCCTTCCAAGGCTCCATTGCTATCAAGCCTTCGGCTTCAAGAATTCGCATCGCCTCCCTTATCGGGGTTCGACTCACCCCTAGCTCAGAGGCAATAGCACCTTCCACCAAACGATCACCGGGAAGATAAATTCCCTCAGCAATCCCATTGCGTATGTGCTCTCTTACTTGATCCGTAAGCGAGCGTTTTACGGGTTTATTCGATTGCGAAGCCATGCCTGTGAAAAGTCTCCTCTAATCGCTGATATTCTAAACATTTTGAATGAGAGAGCTATAGATTTTGACAACGAATTGTGCTTTTCCTGCTACCTGACTCGCTTCTGTTACTCAATCCAACTGGAAATCTGCATTTCATTTACCTACGGCTGCTCAGAACTGATTCATCTAAATACTTGAGCAAGATATAAAAAACATGTATTTTATACATATGAATAATTAAGAGAATATCAGCACATAGCGCTGCAGCGAAGTAAAAGGAATTAAAATTGACGAACGCTGATGAATATTGTGTGCGTGAACCACAAAAGATCCCTGAAAGCTATCAGAGCTTAAGCCCTACTAGGTGCGACAGGGGAAAATTACAGAATCACGTCTCCGCAGACGCCGTTGTCATCGGCGCAGGCGTGACCGGCAACACGTTAGCGGTACACCTGTCAGAAGCTGGGAAATCTGTAGTGCAACTTGAAGCCAGCGTGCCTGGTTGGGGCGGCTCTGGCCGAGCGTTCGGATCTGTTGTTCCATGCCATAAGAATAGCGAAGACGCAATACTGCGTTATTATGGCGAAGCACGCGGCAACCAAATAATTGATGCATATGCTCATGGGCCAGTTCTAGTTTCAGAGTTGTTAACTCGCCATAAGATTCAGGCCGAAATTCAGGGTGGCGGATGGGCCTATGGTGCTCATACCAAAGCTTACGAAAAAAAGCTAAAGGACCGAGCCGTCTACCTGCAATCGCGCGGGGCTGATGTTGAATATCTTAGCGCTCATGACTTCGCAAAAGTGACTGGCAGCAGCTACTATCGAGCTGGAATCATTGACAGACGGGCATTATCCATAATTCCGCTTGAGTACTGCAAAGGGCTATTTAACGCGGCACAAGAGTTAGGAACATCACAATTTGTCGAGTCACCAGCGATAGAGGTCACCAAGAACAAAGACGGCTCATGGACGGTAAGAACTCCGGAGGGAAGCGCATCAGCAGAAAACATCTACTTCTGCACGAATGCCTATACCAAAGGCATTTGGCCTCGATTGGACAAAGGCTTTGTGCGAGTTCGCGGTTGGGGAGCTACCACATCCAAAATTGACTCCGATTTATTAGCTGAGATTCTTCCACAGGATCATTTTATTACAGATACAAGGCACCTATGGTCAGGCATAAGGAAACTGCCAAATGGTCAGCTTCATCTTGGCATTGGCGGTCCTTCAATGCGACTAAGTGGGAAAGCTGATCTGAAAACTGCTACTGAGCGATTGATTGACGTCTATCCGGCTTTGAAAAAAGTAAATTGGCATGAGGGTTGGAGTGGCTGGATTGCTATAAGTTTAGACCAATTCCCTCGAATACTTCAGCTAGCAGATGGAGTCTGGGCTGCTCAAGGGTACAGTGGCCGCGGCCTCGCCATGTCAACTTTGTTAGGCAAAGAACTAAGCGGATGTGGGGAGAATGCCAAATCTAACGATCAGATTTTCCCTGTTGAAAGGATACCCCGCATCCCATTTCACAAATTTGCACCATTAGGCGCTGCCATGCTGATTAGTTGGTATGGACTTATGGACCGCTTCGCTCTTAGAAAGCGATAACCACGGCAATAATTTACTGTTTTTTTACTCAGGCGATTCCTGCTGCTGTTTATCAGCGAGGGGTTTCTAACTGCAACACGATCGCCCCCGGTGAGGACAAAATATGAAGACTCTAGGCAGAACCCTGCTTGATCTGAGCCTGCTATCGCTGGTTCTTTTAACTACTGCGCCAAGCTTAGAAGGCGCAGAGGCGAATAACACATCGACCATACCTCGGACGAGTGATGGGAAGGCTGACTTCAGCGGCATTTGGCAGGCTATAGGCAGCGCGCATTACAACATAGAGCCACATGCTGCAGAGTTCCCACCGATTCCCGAGCTCGGCGCGTTTGGAGCAATCCCCGCCGGCCTTGGTATCGTCGAGGGAGGTGAGATTCCTTACACTTCGGAAGCCCGCGCAAAGCAGGAAGAAAACAAGTCTGACTGGCTGAATCTCGATCCTGTAGTCAACTGCTACATGCCGGGAGTTCCGCGGGCTAATTACATGCCTTTTCCTTTTCAGATCATACAATCATCAGAGCATCTTGTATTCGCCTATGAGTTCGCGAGTGCCAACAGGATCGTCTATCTAAATCGCCCAGATTTTGAAGCACCGGTTTTCAGCTGGATGGGCCATAGTAGAGGGAGAATGGATGGAGACTCTCTCATAATCGATGTTACTGATCAGGTGAGTGATACGTGGCTGGATCACGCGGGGAATCATCACAGCGATGCGCTGAGAGTAACTGAACGCTTCTCCTACAAGAACAAAGACCTCTTAATTTACGAAGCAACTCTTGACGACTCCAATGTATATACTAGGCCGTGGACGCTGCGTATCCCTCTGTACAGAAGACAAGATACCAATATGCAACTTCTGGAATTTAAGTGCGTCGAGTTCGCTGAGGAACGCATGTATGGCCACCTCCGCAAGGAAGATTGATTGGTTTTACATCTACCGCCGACCGAGTTTGATAAAACAGACGTATTCGATTGACTTACAGAGCACCCACTTCAAACCAGCATTAAAGAGCAAAACTTGCTCT
>Ga0181571_10001854_pt1 | contig 15476 bp, 7 predicted proteins | sample 101ome_17_FD_132440 | JGI IMG/M metagenome (GOLD analysis project Ga0181571, IMG submission 132440) | Coastal salt marsh microbial communities from the Groves Creek Marsh, Skidaway Island, Georgia - 101407AT metaG (megahit assembly) | ecosystem: Environmental > Aquatic > Marine > Intertidal zone... | reverse complement strand
GCCCTGTACGTGCTCTCGTACCTGTCGTCCTCCTCCGTCCTCGCGCGGTCCTTGAGGATGGCCACCTCCGTCAGCGTCGCCTCCACCATCGCGCGCGTCTCGCTCAAACTCTCAACCTTGTCGATTGACAGCGAGTTGAGCTGGTACTCCCACGCCCACCCGTGCGACCGAACGTCCTCCGCGCGGGTCAGCCACTGCTGAAGCATCGGGCCCTCCAGCACCTGCTCCAGGGGTTTGAGGTTATGCGCGACGCCCAGCGCCTGGGCCTTGGCGTGCTGCCACCGGCGAACCACCTGCTCCGCCACCTTGGCGTCGACTTCGGGGACGGATTTTCCGCCGAATATTTTACCCGCGACGGAATCGCCCGCGTTGGCGACCGTCGACCCGAGCTTCGCGGCGACCCCCCGCAGCGACGCCGGGGACGTTACCGACGACGACGCGACGGCGGAGTGGGCGGTGGTTCCGCCCTGGACGTAGGACACGGCGCCCGCGGCGACGAGGGCGCCGCCGACCGCGACCCCCACGCCCACCGCGGCGGTTCCCGCTCGCCTGTTGGTGACGAGGTACTGCATCAGACGCGACTTTGGCTTGAGGGAGAAGACCGCGTCGGCGTCGGCGAGGGTGTCGGTCCCGGCGCGAAGCCCGGGGACGGTCGACCCGCCGACGGACGACGCGACGCCCTCGAGCAACTTACCGAAGCCGCGGCCGAAATTTTCCACGCCGGCGGCGACCTTGAGCGCGCCGGGGTTCATGTCGTATCGGGTGCAGAACCTCTGAACCTTGGGCGTCTCGAACCACTCGTACGTCGTCGGCGGCGGGTTAGCTCGCGCGCTGTCCCTGAAGGACGGGAACGCGACGTCGGCGAGCCACGCGTCCGCCATGGCGCACAAACCCTCGGTCATGTCGCCGCTCGGCGAGTTATCGGCGACGAATCGCTCAACCTGCGGGTCCGCCATCCCGTACGCCAGCTGTTCCTGGGTCAAGCCGAGGGTGTACGCGGCGTCCTCGATGCGGCCCATCAGAATCTGGCACACGGCGCGCTCCACCGTCACCTGCTCCGCCTGCGGCTGCTGCGCGAAATTGGGAGACGCGCCCGCTCGAGCGGCGGCGTCCGCCATGGTGGCGTACTGGTCGCGAGCTTCGTTCGCCGCGACCCACGCGGCGTCCTCGAGCTGCGCGAACATCTCGTCCGCGTCCATCAGCAGCGACGGCCTGTGCTGCGTGTACCCGCACACGACGTGCGCCATGGCGGCGTTGTAAATCTCGTCGACGTCCGCGGGCGAATCCGACGGCGCGTCGAGGAAGAGGTCGACGATTTCTTCGCTCGTGAGGTGCCGGTTAACTTCTCGAACGTACGCGTCGCGGTCGTTGAGGGACCCGACGTCGTCTCTGGACCCGCCCCACAAGATCTGGCGCAGCGCCCTCAGGCCCTCCTTTCGCTCCTTCTCCGCCTCGAGGGGCATGGAGAGGAGCTCGATGACGTACGCGGGCGCCATCTCCTGAAGCGTTCGGTTGATCGTCTCCTGGAGCTCGGCGCTGAATCTCGGGCCCGCCTCGGCGACGAGGATGGAGGACGCGATGTCGAGCAGCTCGCACCCCTCGCCTACCCTCGGGGGCGTCGCGGTGAGGGCGTCGTGCGACAGCTCGCAGTGCGCGAGCGCCGCGGAGAGGGTGATGTCGCGCCGGTTGGCGCCCTTCATGCCCGCGACGGTCGACACCGCGGCGAGGCACTCGGGGGCGTACTCGATCACCGACTCGTGCTCGCCAGCCTCCTGCATCAGCGCCAGGGCGCCGCCGAGCTGCGACGCGGGCACCGGCGTGAGTCGACCGTTCTTGACGTCGTCCTCGTGTTCGCGGCGAAGGTCCGGGTCGGAGAGGACCTGCGCCGCCGCGTCCACGAGGTCCGCTCTCGCCGCGAGGCATCCGTCCGAGAAGCCATCCACGAGCTCGCGGTTGATGACGCCGGCGTAGGCCGCCTCGATCGCGGCCGGGGAGGCGCGCGCGGGGGTGACGTTGAGGATGGAGAAGAAGGAGATCGGGATGGAGACGGTGGGTTCGTCGAAGACGTCGAGGTCGGAGGCGTCGTCGGCATCCCTCTCGTCCACCTCGACCGCCGCGGAGACGAAGATCGGGGCCGCCGCGGGCGACGACGACGACGACCGGGCGGATCGACGACGCGGATCGAGGGCGCGCACGGCGCTCCCGGCGATGCGATCGCGCGATGCGAGCGTCGGCGTCCTCGCGAATCGGACGCACGCGCCGGGACGGGGACGCGCGCGCGCGACGGGGCGGGACCCGAAGCTTCCTCGCCCCGAACCTCCCCGCCTCGCGCAGCCTCGGGGGACGAGCGCGGGTGGGCGCGTCGGGGCGCGAACCGCCGCCGCGGGTGCGGCCGCGAGCATCGCGTGCTCTCTCGGACGGCGCGGGAGGGCGACTCCGAGGGTCGATGGCGTCGCTGCACGAGGCGCGACTCGACGTGTGGCGCGTGGGGCGGACGCGCAGAGGCGCGATCGCGGTTTCGCGCCCAAACTGCGAATTTTTGAGTTGTCGACATTTGTTGATCGCTGATTGGTCGAGAGGCCGTACAATTGTCGTAATTCGTGGTTCCTCGGTCTGTTTGAATCGATTGTTATTTTTCCAGCATCTGCGTCCCCGCCGGCTGGCTGGCTGGCCGGGCGACAGTTGAGCAGCCGGCCGCCACCCCTCTCCGCGACGGCTCTCGCCTATTCGCCGCCGCTGCTCCCCGCCGCCACGCCCCTGCTGAGCGCCACCTTCAGCTCGCTCGCCCGCGCTCTCAGCGCCCGCGCGATCCCCTCGGCGCTCTTCTTACCCAACGGCCTGAACCCCAACACCTTCTCCGCGCCCTTGAGCTGCAGCATCACCTTCTGCGTCGCCGAGAGTTCGCGGTACTTATCCACCGTCCGAGCCATGCGCTCGAGCTCGGCGACGTCGTCCCACCGCTCGCGCATGCACGCCGCCGCCGCCCCGACGAAAGTCACCGAACTCCCCGAAAGCCCCGGGGCGGCGCGTTTCGTCGAACCCGAGCCGGCGCCCGACGCGGACGACGCCGGCGCGGCTTCGAGATCCGTCGTCATCAAGTCGCAAAACGCTCGAGGCTCGCGCATCGCGCCGCGAAGCCTCCCGAGCGATCGAAGCGGGTTACCGCCGTTCACGTTACCACCACCACCACCTCCTCCCGCTCCCGCTCCTCCCGATCCGCCTCCTCCTCCCGCTCCTCCTCCCGACGCCGCCGCCGCCTGGCGCGTGTAATCGTCCTTCGCGAGCTCGACCGTCATCGAGTCCGCGAAGGCTTCCAGCGCGGAGACGTCGAGGTCGAGGTTACGAACGGCGAACGCGGTGAACTTCTTGACGGTCGTTCCACCCCCGGACTTATCCTGGTTATCCAGAAGCGCTCGAACCGTTCGAGCCGCGACGTGCTCAAAGACGTGCGCCGCGAGCTCCCGCGCGTTCCGTTTGGGCACCACCACGCTCGACGCTCGCAGGATGCCGTCCAGGTACACGATGACACCCGCGACGGCGTCGGATTCGCGCTGGTTCGGCGCGTCGGGCGCCCAATCCGCCTGCGTCTCCAGGTGCGCGTCCAGGAGTTCGTCGACTCGTTCGACGACGATTCGAACGAGCGCGTCCATCGCGTCGCGTTCGGACGCGTCGAAGGGGGCCCAGCGTCGTTCGAGTTGGTGCCGGGTTTTACCGGGTTTTGGTTTTTCCCCGGGCGGCGACGTCGACCGCCCCGAGGCGACGTCGACGCCGAGCGCGACGCGAACGGCGCGCGCCTCCAACGACGCCGCGACGCCGTTGAGGTACTCCGAATCCCTGACGAGCTGCATGGCGTGCGACTCTTTAAACCCCGGAAGGGTTCGCACCCGCGGCGCAAACTCGCGGGCCAACGTCTCGACGCACTCGCGGCACTTCGCCGACGCTTGTGCACCCGTGGACGCGAAGTGCCGCGAGTGCCGCGAACTTCCGCCGTTGTGCGCGTAGAATGACCCGATCTGCGTCGCAAAGTCCGCGGCGAGCGCCTCGAGGTCCTTCGCCGCGCGCGAACACTTCCCGTCCGTCGCGGGGTTGAGCCGCTCGAGCGCGCACGCGTCCAGAGCCTCGTCGACGGTGTGCCTGGCGAGAAGGTCGAGGTACCTCGAAGCCGCGGCGACGCGCGCGGCAACCTCCAGGCCCTCCAGATGGTTCGCGCCCCCCGACGACGACGACGACTTTTCCGCTTCACCCCCACCCGGGCGTGGCCCCGACGTTGCCCCCTTGGACGTTGCCCCCTTGTGCGTCGCCCCCTTGTGCGTTGCCCCTTCGTCGTCGTCGTTAACATCGTCGTCGTCGCCGTACCCCCGAGCGCGCAGCGCGGCGGCGGCGGCGACGATGGCTTCGTGCGTGGCTCGCGCCACCGCGGCGTCCTTTGCCGTCGCGAGAGTCTCGGCGAGGTGCGTCCCGAGGTCGTCGCACGCTCTCTTACACATCGCGCGGTTCTGCCGTCTGGACGCCAACGCGTCTTCGGTCGCCCGCGCCACGCGCTCGTTGACGACGAAGAACCCGACGAGCTTGGCGAGCTTCGAGTTGACGGCGTCTCTGAGAAAATCGTCTGGCGCGATTGCGTTTTTTCTTCGAGCCGAGGCGCCGAGGTCGAGATCCGCCGCGAGTTGCGACGCGCGTTCCCTGCGCATCTGCGCCGCGAACGCGTCCCCGTTGCCGGTCGCCTTGAACACCCCCCACAGACGGAGCAGGGGCTTGAGGCTGAGCACCGCGTGCGGCGCGTCGGGGTCGACGTAAGACGCCAGATCCGGAAAGTTCCAAACCGGATGGGAGTTCGCGCCGTTATACGACCCGTCGTTGCCCGATTCGCCGCCGAGATCTCCGTCGGCCCCATCGACGGGATCCCGCCGAGGAGGCTCCCGTTCGATGGGCGCCGCGTCCAGGGACATAACCTCCCGCGCAAAGTCGATGCGCCTCGCCGCCGCGCGCTCGCCGTTGGACGAACCGGATGACACGCGCGCGGGTCTGTGAGACGACGTTCGCTCATCCGCGGTCCCCCCCGAAGCCGCGATCGGTGGACCCCAAAGTCGCGACGACGACGACGACGACGACGACGACGCCTCACGACGGACGGCTTCGACGGACCCGTCCAGCGCCTCGAGCAACGCGCGCGGATCCTTCCTTCGCGCGGCATCCGCCGCGTTCGCGGCGCGACAACGTCTATCCCCGTAATTAACATCGATCCCAACCTCCGGGTCCGCCCCTCGGTTGGCCCCCAAAGTGGCGCCTCCTCCTCCTCCTCCTCCGTGTGCTTCTCTCGCGATCGCCGCCGCCCCGAACGCCGCCGCGACGTCCCTCGCCGCGACGAGCCAGTCGCGCGCCGCCCTGTGCGCCAACTTCTCCGCCTTGGCTCGCGATCGCCGCGCGCCCACCCTGAGAAAATCCGCCAGCGACGACGCGCCCGCGGATTTAACCGCGTTTAACAACCGCGGCACGTGCGACGTCTCGATCTCGTCGCACCGTCTTATAACACGGAGTAAGTCGCCCCGCGCCATCGCCTCGTCGCACGACGCCGCGCATCGCAGCGCGTCGGCGCACGCTCGAACCGCGTCGATGGCGTCGTTCGTCGAACGCTCCTCGGCCATCGCTCGTTCGAACTCGTCGAGCGACCGGAGCAACGCGCCGCCGGCGTTCGCGACGGCGTCGTCCTGCGCCCTCGCCGCGGTGCCGAGGCGTCGCATGCCGTCCCTGACGCCGTCCAGCTCCCGCATGGCGCGCGTGAACGACGCGTGGTGTTCGCCGCAGATTCGTTCCACCGCTTCAGCCTTTTCGCGGCGGACCCACTCGAGCGCGTCCACGGCGGCGGCGCCCGAGGCGCCGACGTGCGCGCCGGAGATGACGCCAGCGGCGCCGCGCGCCAGCGCGAAGTGCACGAGCGGCGCCGCGAGTTCGTCCGGGCGCGAGAGGTCGTCGCCGTCGGACCCGTTCGTGGATGCCGCGTGCGCCTCGAGGATGGCTCGGATCTCGTCCGCCATGCGTCGTTCCGCGGGCGACGGGCGCATCGCGGTGCCCTCGGCGTCGTCGTCGTCGTCGCCGCCGGCGGCGTCGTGCGCCAGCTTGGCCGCGGCGGCGTTGGCATTCGCGGCGGCGCCTTCGCTCGCGGCTCTCGCGTCCTCCTCCGTCGGTTTCGCCTCGGCATCCTCGGCGTCGTCGTGCTCCCACAGAGCGATGGTCTCCATCACGAACCACAGCTGTGCCCACTGCTGCGCGGACATCGCCCCGTCGCGCTCCACGTCGTCGCTCCTGAGCCAGCGCTCGAGGGCGTCGACCGTGAGCGGGCGGATGCCGCCATCGCGCACGGCGATGAGATCCGCCATGGGACGCGCACGCTCGCGGCGTGTCCGGCGGATGAGACGCGCCGCTCCCTTCGCCTTCCACTTTGAACTCGCCGTGGCAACGACGAGGGAGTTTGGGAAACGGAATAAATCGAAGGCAACAACGACGCGTGCTGATCGGCGCGGGGCGTAACCCGCGGCGCGCGTTCGCGAACGCCCCCCGCCCCGTCGGAAACGCATCGCCCGCGCCGCCGGCGTCCCGTCGAGCTCGAGCGACCGCGCGCCCATCGGCAGATCCGTCCGCGCACCCGTCGGGCCCGGCGCCGGACCCTGCAGTCGCCTGAAGGGACGTCAGCGCGAACCCGATGGCGGATCCGAACGACCGCGACAGCTTCAGGGCGGCGACGCGCCGCCGGTTCGTGGATGACATGCTCGGCAAGGCGCGCGAGGCGTCGCCGCAGTGCGAGTGGCGCGTCATGATCGTCGACGACGTCACCGTGAGGGTGCTCTCGTCCACCTGCGGCATGTCCGACCTCACCGCGGAAGGGGTCTCGCTCGTGGAGACACTCGGCAAGTCGCGCGAGCCCCAGTCGCACCTCGAGGCTGTGTACTTCCTCACCCCGTCCGCCGAATCCGTCTCGCGCCTGTGCGACGACTGGGCCAACCCGCCGAAGAGCGCCGGCAAGAAAAGCCCCGCGACGGAGGCGCCCGCGATGTACCTCAAGGCACACGTCTTCTTCTCCTCGCCGCTGCCGTCCGCGCAGCTCGCAGCCATCAAGAAGTGCAAACCCCTCGTCGAGTGCCTCGCGTCCCTCGCCGAGCTCAACCTGGAGTATCAGACCAGGGACCAGCGCACGTTCGTGACGGGGCAGGAGTACGCGCTCGTGGACTTTTTCGGGGGCAAGTCGCCTCGGGATAAGCCCGAGTGGCGCAGAGAGGCGGACGTGTGCGCGACGAGGATCACCACGCTGCTCGCGTCGCTGAGAGAGATGCCGAAGATCCGGTACAAGAGCGTGGGACCGGACGGCGTGAAAGGGGGCAGCGTCGCTGCGGCGGTCGCGGAGAAGGTGCACAGGCAGACGACGTACCTGGCGAACAAGTCGGGCCAATCGCTGGCCACCACGTGCGACGTGCTCATCGTTGATAGGTCGGTGGATCCCATCGCGCCAATCGTGCACGAGTGGACGTACGAGGCGATGCTCTTCGACCTCTGCGAAGTGAACCACCGCAACGGTCTGTTCAAGTACAAGATCGAGACGAACAAGGGGACGCAGGACAAAGAGGCGGTGCTGAACGAGCAGGACCCGCTGTTTTGCGAGCTGAGACACGAGCACATCGCCGCGGTGCTGAACAAGCTGGCGGAGAAGGCGAAGGAGTTTAGCGCCAAGGGATCCAGCAGCCGACTCACCAGCGACTCCACCACCGGGGACCTCAAGAAGGTGGTGCAGTCGCTGCCGAGGTTCATGGAGGCGCAGGCCAAGCTGTCGACGCACACCAGCATCGCCGCGCAGATCAACTCCACGCTGAACCAGCGCAACCTCTCCAACGTCGGGAGGTGCGAGGAGGAGATCATCTTCGGCGAGGGCAACTCCAAGACGATCATGGCGCTCTTGCAAAACTTCCGAGAGACCGCCGCGGAGATGGACCCGAACGACAAGCTGAGGCTCCTACTGCTGTACGCGGCGACGCACCCGGAGAAGTTCGACGACGCGGAGCGCGCGCGGTGGATGAAAGCCACGGGTCTGACCAGGGTGGACATGGACACGGTGACCAACCTGGAGCACCTCGGCGTGCGAGTGTTGAAGAAGAAGTCGTCGATGAGCGGTTTCAACAAGACGACGAAGAGCAAGAGGCCGGTGGTGCACCAGCGCGACAGCGAGTGGGACCTCAACAGGTTCCTACCCACGATTCACCACCTCGCGCGCGCGATCGACGCGGGCACGTTGAACCCCATGGAGTACCCCAGTTTGGGCGGCGAAAACGAGCCGCCTCCCGCGATGAGCGCGAAGAGTTCGCCGATGAAACCGAGCGTCGGCGCAGCCGGCGGTGGCACAGCCGGCGGCGGCGGCGGCGTCGCCACGGCCAAGACCCCGGGTAAGAGCGCGAGGTCGCGGCCCGGCGGCGGGGGCGTGCACAACATCGATCGCAACCGGGGCTCCTTCGGCGGCGATCACGAGGCTCCGAGGTTCGACCGAGCCGGTTCCGCCAACGACTTGCCGTCGCAGGGCGCGCTCTTACCCGGCCACAGGAGGACCGCGTCTAACCTCAGCGCGTCCGGGGCTTCGGGTAACAACGGACGGCGTCTGATCGTCTTCATCGTCGGCGGCGTGACGCGCGGCGAGAGCAGGGAGGCGTACGAGCTGTCCAAGGCGTTGGGCCGCGACGTCATCGTCGGAGGGACGGAGATGCTCAAGCCGTGGGATTTCGTCAACAGGCTGGCGGTGCTCGGGGACGGGCGGGGGTTCGCGCCGAAGAAAGGGGACGACGAGCTGGATCTGGACGACATCGTCATCGACGATTGAGCGATGGAAGATTTGGGAGTGGGCGTTCGTGAGACGCGTCGTCGTCGGTGTTATTACAGGTTGAGAAAAAACATCGTTGATCCCGCGACGCGCCAAAGTAGCTTTTGTAGCTAGCCGTATGACATTTGCCATCGCGTTTCGTAGGTTGCCGTCGCAGATGGCGAGCTCCTGCATCGAAAGGACGAGGCAGGAGCTCGCGATCTTTTGATCTTTGTGTGGAGAATGACCGCAACCTTGTGGCTCATTCAAAAGCTACTTTGGGCGTCTGGTCGTTGAGTCGAAGAGACCAACCGTGAGCTCAACGGTGTTTTTCCTGTCGTGGTTCGTTGTCGTGTTCGTGGTCGTGTCGTCCCGTGGACGCGCGTGGATCTCATCCCGCCGTTGCACCATCCGCGCGCTCCCTCCACTTGTCCCTCGTGACACCGTCCGGCCCGTACTCCTCGCCGCGTCGCCCGCCGCCGAACACCCTCGGCGCGCGTCTCAGCGCCCACCGCCTCAGCGCGTGGTCGTACCCAGCCCTCGCGAGTTTCGTCTCCCTGGCGTAAGCCACGGCGTCGTCGGAGTCCACCACCTGCGCGGTCCTGCGCCGCTTGGACACGAAGATCTCGTGGTTGTGCGCGAGGTCGTGGCATATGATGACGCCGGCGAATATCGCCCCGGCGGCGACCGCCGCCATGAGCGGATACACCTCCAAGGTTGGGCGCAGGCTCGTGTAAACGCGGGTGTGAAGCGCGTACGACGGGGGTCGGTATCGCGCGTGGTGCCTGTGGCCGTGTTGGCGCGGGTACGCCGACGCGGGGGCTGGGGCCGCGCGGAGGTGCGCGCCCTCGAGCTCGCCGTCGCCCGGCGCGGACATGGCGCGGGTCGTGTGAGGGAGGCGTCGGGTCGCGGCGGCGCGATAGGACCCCGATACACCCGCCTCTTCGCCCACCTCGGACCTGCCAACTGACGTGACAGCTCCAACTTGCCAAGAGTTTGACGATGAACCGCGCGCGACTTTTTGAGCGAGGCGCCTCACAGGTGACGAGCGCGCGCAGCCGACCATGGCGGCGAACGCGGCGGGAAGGGCGGTCGTCGCGGCGGCCGCGTCTGTCGCACGCTCCGCGGCGGTGTCGTCGTCGTCGTCCAAGGGGTGGCTGGTCTACGTGGTGGAGACGAGGGGGGGCAAGCTGTACACGGGCATAACGATTTCATTGAGACGGAGGCTGGAGCAGCACGCGGGTTTGAGGACGGGCGGCGCGAAGGCGTTTCGCGCGGACCCTCCCGCGCGCTTGCGCTACGCGGAGACGGCGGCGAACCGCGCGGACGCGACGCGGCGGGAGATGGCGCTCAAGAGACTCGCGAGGGCCGACAAGCTCGCGCTCATCCAGTCCGCGATGTGTCCTTGGGTCGACCGAGACGAAGAATCGAGCCGCGAAGAATGGGGACGGCCGCTGTCGCCGGAGGAACTCGCCGCGAGCGACCCGTTCGCACGCGACCGTTCCTCGTTCTTTGACGAGGAGACTACGAAGCCGGACCAGTAGCGAGGGCGCGTCGTATTATTAACACGTAATAAGGGTCATGCGTACACGTAATAAGGGTCGTGATTGGTCGTGAGGAGCGTCGTGATTGGCCGCTCAGAGGTCATCCGCGGAGACCGCGGTCATCGCGCCGTCTTCGCTCAGCCTCGCCGCCCCCGACCGTTCCCGGGGTTCCAGCTTCACCGTCACCTCCCTGGGCGTCGCTTCCTCCGCCTCGCGCACCAAAGTCCGAGCCCTCGCCACCGCGTCCGTCAGCGACACGAACATCGCGCACGCGTCGCCCTCCTCCTCGTCCGAATCGTCCTTAGATTCGCCATCCTTAGAAGACACTCGGTCCGCGTCGTACGCGACGTGCGCCCGGCGCAGGGCGTCGCGCACCGGTCCGTTAAACTCGCACAGCACCACGTGAACGCCCCGCTCGGCGAGCCTGCGGCGGATGCGAGTCAAAGTCGCGGCGCCCGTCGAGTCCACCAGCGGCATCGCGCCGCCGTGGATTACGACGACGCGAGCGTGTCCATCGCCGGCCAAGGTCAGGATGGACTCCTGGAAGGAATCGGCGTTGGCGTAGAACAGGGGCGCGTCCTGCCTGTATATGAGCACGTTCGGGATCGGTTCGCCGTGAGGGAACCGTTCGCGGTTGCGAAACACGGGCGGGTCGTCGCGCACCTTGACCAAAACCGCCGAGTGGGGATTGGCGGTTCTCTGCACCAGGAGCGTCACGGCGAGGGCGGCGGAGACCAGGATACCCTGGAGCAAGCCCCAGAAGAGGGTGCACAGGAACGCGCACGAGACGAGCAAGAAATCGCGCTTGTCCGTCGCCCACAGGTGCACAAACTCCTGAAGATCCACGAGGGTGGACACGGCGACGATGATGATGGCGGAGAGGATGGGTTTCGGCAAGTCGGTGAAGAGCGGGGTGAGGAAGAGCACGGTGAGGGTGAGGGCGACCGCGGTGATCGCCCCGGCGAAGACCGTCTTGGCACCCGCCTGGTAGTTCACCGCCGATCGGCTGAACCCGCCGGTGACGGGCATGCACTTGAAGAAGCACCCCGCGAGGTTAGCCGCGCCCAGCCCGATGAGCTCGCGGCGAGCGCTGATGGGGTACTGTTCCTTCTCCGCGATTGTCTTGGCCACGGCGAAGGACTCGAGGAAACCGACGATGGAGATGGTCAGCGCCGGGCCGACGAGCTGGCCGAGCTCCGACGTGAGGATGCCCCGCGGGGACGGAAACCCCGCGGGAACTTTGCCGATGACCCTGACCCCTTTGTCGTCGAATTCGGCGTACTTGGAGACGAGGATGTAAAACACGACCAGGACGAGCGCTTCGGGGAGCATCTTGATCGCCTTGAACCTGCGCTTGGCGTGCCTCGCGCCGAGGAGGAAGACGATGGACGTGGCGGCGACCGCGAAGGTCAGCCCGTGGGTGTCGTGGACGTTGTGCACGAAGTCGTCCATGATCTCCTGGAATCGCTCGCTTCGGCCAATCTTGATCTTGAACACGTCTTTGATTTGCGACGAGCCGATGACGATGGCGGCGGCGGACGTGAACCCGCTGAGCACGGGGTGAGGGAGGAACCTGGCGATGAACTCCAGCCTCAGAAGCCCCATGCCCGCCTGCATGACGCCCACCATGAAGGCGAGCGTCGAGGCGAGCTGCTGGTACCGGTCGGGATCCTCGTTGGGGTCGACGATTGGCGACAGGCCCGCGGTGGTGAGCAGCGCCACCATGGCGACGGGCCCGACCGCGAGCTGCCTCGAGGATCCCACGAGCGCGTAGGTGAGGATGGGGAGGATGCAGGAGTAGAGGCCGATCTCCGGTCGCAGGGACGCGAGCGCGGCGTAGGCCATGCCCTGGGGGATGACCATGACCGCGACGGTGAGACCGGCGACGAGGTCGTTTTTCAGATCGTCTCGCGTCATGGTTCGCGCCACCTTGAGGAACGGGAAGGCGTCGTCGATGGACGTGGGGAAGTTGGCGCGGATGATGGCCCGGAGGCTGTTGGGATCCTCCTCGTTGTCGCTCCAGGGCTTCTTCGGCGCGGGATCGGCGGCACCGGCGTCCGGAGCGGCGTGCGCGTGGCCGTTGCCGTTAGCGGCTGTCGTCATTGTTGACGAAGGGTGGGCGGCGGTCGTTTCGGCGTCGCGATGCGTCGCGCGGCGGGTGTGGATGCGCGCGTCGGCGTACGAGCACGGATCAAGCGGCTACCACGATGGGTACGATGCGACCGGTCGCGTCGGATGGGGTGTCCAGCGTGTCGGTGCGCGCGCGCTTGTGCATAACCGGTCCCTCCGCCCACGCGCGTAATGCATAACCGTCGAAAAACGTGGGCGGTGACGAAATCGGAGATTTCCAATGACACATGTCCGGACAGGCGGATCGCTGCGGTATTTCGCACGGTATTCAGTTTGGAACTTTTGCGAAAATGGTCGGTTGCAACGAAAAATGACGAAACGCATGACAGCAACCCCAACCGGTCGGGTGCCCACCGAGGTTCGCCAGTGCGTCATTTTCTCGCCAGTTTGGGCTTTTCATGATATGTCACGGGCTCTTCTATCCGGTCAGTAACGCACCGTGGGCGGCGGCGGCTTCCTGGACTCCTCGAGCTCGTCCCTCGTGAACCGCTCAAACTCCCACAGGTACTGCTCGCCCCCGATCTCCCGAATCTCCGCCAGTATCTCCACGTCGCTTCGCGAAGGGCTCAGGTCGACTCGCCCGCCCCCCACCACGGTCACCCCGTACGACGTCTCATTCGCCATCTCCTCCAGCGTCGCCGGCGGCATGGGCTGCGTCGTGCACACCCCCTCGCCGTCCACCCTCGTCGACCGCATGTACCAGCAGAACCGTTCGGCGTCCTCCCTGCGTTCGAACGCGATCGCGTGTAACCTGTCCGCCGGTTTCTTATTCCCGGGGAGATACGCGGGCAGCCCGGGCGGCGTCATCATCATCGTCATCACGCCCATCGTCTTCGCCGTCGGGTCGGCTTCGAATATCGGGTGCACCGCGCGGAGCGTTCGCCAGTAGAACGGGTTCTCCTGGGAGTAGTGCGTCGGGGCCATCTTCGGGTCCGCGCCGGGGTCGTACGTCTCGTTCGCCGTAAACTCACGCTCGCCGAGGCCGTACCGGTCGATGATCTCCTGGCACTTGGCGTCGAGCTCCTCGGCGCTGACGTTCCTGTCGTCGCCGTACCGCTCCTCGAGCCTGCGAATCTCGCGTTCCAACTCGGCCTCGTCCCGCGGCGACAGGTTCCCGCCCCTGAGATCGTCGAAGTTGTCCACGATGTCCGGCTCGAACACGGGAGCCTTGCCGGAAAACGACGGAGGAGCCTTCGGGGGAATCGGTTTCACCTCCGCCTTTGCCCTCGCCTCAGCCTCCGCCATCGCCCTCGCGCGCTCGAGCTCGCGTTCCTCCTCCTCAGCCTTCGCGCGCGCCTCGGCCTCAGCCTTACGCCTGTACTCGGCAGCCTCCGCCGCCGCCTTGGCCTTGGCCTTGGCCGCCACCTCCGCCTCGGCCTCGGCGTTCTCCTCGTCGATGCCCTCGTCGATGCCCTCGACGCCCTCCTCCGGACGGTACCCAGTCGCCGTCTTGTCCATCCGTCTCTGCAGGTACTCCGTCGCGTTCATCCAACGCGCGCCCGCGCCCGGCGGTGCGCGCTCCCGCGACCGCGCCCGCTCCATCGCCGCCTCGTACCTGGCGTCTCGTTCCCGCCGGCTCCTCTCCAACGCATCGGCGGCGTTTTGAGCGTCGAAGGGTTTTGACGCATCGGATGCGGAGGCGTCGGATGCGGACGAGTCGCGCGCGTCGCCGTCACTGTCGCCGTCGTCACCGTCGTCGTCGTCGTCGTCGTCCGATGCCGCGCGCCGCGCTCGCCGGGCGGACGCGGGCGCCCTTCGCTCGCGCCTCGCCGCCTCCCGTTTCGATCGCACCGACACGCCGTCCTCGTCGACGCGCATCACGCGCTCGCTCCACTCTCGGCGCCTGCGCTCCGCGGCTTCGATCTTGGCCCGCTTCGCGTCGATGTCCGCGATGAGGGCGGTGACGCGTTTGATCTCCTTGTCCTTCCTCGGGCCGTCGGGCATCGCCTTCGCGCGCTCGAGCGCCTCGGCGGCGAAGTCCGCCATCCGCAACACGCGTTCCTCGGCGTTGAGGTTCGGGATGCGGTTGAACGCGTCCACCGCCCTCTTGACCCCCCACGCCACGAGCACCGCGGTGGAGACGAGGCCGACGTTGAACACGCCGTTCCGCGCGCCGGACATGGGCGCGACGGCGGGTCGGTTGGGGGCCGGCGACGAGGGTTCGACGAGGGTACCCGCGTACGCCGCGCGGGGCGGCGGTCCCGATTGTGTGCCGAACGCGCGCGCGTCGAGGTCCGCGCTGAAGCGCGCGAACGCCGCCGCGGACGCGGACGATGCCGACGTCTCGTCGACGTCATCCTCGCGCCCCACCCTCGCGTCGCCGCCCTCCTCGGCGTCCGTCCACTCCTCGTCGTGCTCCTCGTGCTCGAACGTCGTCCCGTCGTCGTCGTCGCCGTGGTCGTCCGGCGCCGCCGCCGCTCGCGTGCCGCGGCGCCTGATTCCGCGGCGCGCGCGCGACGGGCCGGACGCGGCGAGACGCGCGGGTCGCCGGCGTTCGCCCAGACGCGCCGGACGGACGACGCCGTGGGTCACTCGCGCGGACAGCGACAGCATCGCGCTCCGGTGCCCGCCGAAGTGCCCCCAACCCCGGGAGATCCTCAGCTACCTGGTAGCACCACTGGTAAACTTTACCGAAGGTAACATTCAAACGGGCGGGGCACTTGGACGGGGTGCGGGGTGGATGCCAGCAATTTGGCGGCCGAACGTGGGTAGGGTGCTCCCGGATGTGGACGTCGACGTGGGGGTAACGGAGGACGCGTCGAGCAAGGGGACGAAGCGGAAGAGGGCCCCTTACACGAAGGGGCCGTGCGAGCACGGGGTGAAGCGGAGGTCGAATTGCAAGGTGTGCAGCGCTTGTCCGCACGGGAAGAGGCGCTCTGAGTGCAAGGAGTGCGGTGGGTCTCAAATCTGCGAGCACGGCCGTGAGCGCAGACGCTGCAAGGAGTGCGGTGGGTCTGCATTCTGCG
>Ga0181571_10001851_pt1 | contig 15489 bp, 10 predicted proteins | sample 101ome_17_FD_132440 | JGI IMG/M metagenome (GOLD analysis project Ga0181571, IMG submission 132440) | Coastal salt marsh microbial communities from the Groves Creek Marsh, Skidaway Island, Georgia - 101407AT metaG (megahit assembly) | ecosystem: Environmental > Aquatic > Marine > Intertidal... | reverse complement strand
GAAGGAGCCGGCAACTTGCGTCGTCGTGGTGCAGAAAATCTCAATGCTCTCAATCGCATGGCTCGTACCGAACAGCGACGCCTTGAGCAAATGGAGCAACCAAGGCAAGCTCGTCAAGTACGAGATGCTGCTCGCGATATTTCAGATTTGGTACAAGTCGGATTGGAAAGTATGGGACGAGGGAAAATCAACCTCCCCAATGACTACCAATATGACAATGCACGTCCCGGAGCAGAATTAAAAGCTAAGACAATTTTTGGTTTAGCCACAGAACTCGATTCTAACTTTCAGGCCAAAGGCTCGCGTGCGTCATACGCTAATTGGGTAGCCTCTGAGTCAAACCCTCGTTTCACCACTGTTATCGTCAATCGCCTTTGGAAGGAAGTTTTCGGTTTAGCCCTGATCGAACCTTTAGACAACATGTTCGACGATACGATGGCTACACACCCAGAACTTCAACTTCATTTGGAGAAAGTAATGGTAGCTCTAGATTATGACATAAAAGAATTCCTTCGCATCCTTTACAATACCCAAACTTTTCAAAGAATGTCTCCTACTCGTGAGGTCATGTCAAGAGACGCCAAAGATACGGTCATGCCTCCGGAGGTTTTGTGGGTAGTTGCGGGTCCTTATCCCCAAGATCCCACAAGAAACAGCGTACCCTACTTTTACCAAGGTCCGATGATTGAAAGAATGAGTGGAGAACAAATTTGGGATTCTCTGGTCACGCTTGCTTATCCAGATGTTGATAACCGCAAACGCAGAAAACCACACGGTGGATACGACAATTTCGTTAAGTACACTGCTATGACGGGCGATGAACTCTTTGCAGAAGTAATGCGTAGAACAGGTATTGATCCAAATGCACAGGCTGCTCCTCGACCAGCAAATAATGCACCAAAGATGGAGCTAAATGCTAAACAGAAGGGTTCAATGGAAGTCGTTATGAAATATGCTGATCTCTACTGTATGGCCTGTCATGACTCTGGCAAAGCTCGAGGAGATATCGACATCCAACAATACCATAATAATCCAGGAAAACTCGCCGGTAATGCTTCGATGTTAAAAATGTTTGCCGCTGCTCTGGAAAAAAAGGAGATGCCGCCCTCTAACAGACAACTTCAGCCAACCGTGCAGGAAAGAGCCGAAATGGTTGCAGCGTTGAACTCCCTTGTTTCGGAAGCCCCCGCTGGTGCTGCTCCAATGCAAGGAGATGCTATGGCTATGAAATTAGGCGAGCCAATCAATACAGACTGCCCGATCAAACCTGGGCGTGCCATTGACCCCACACTTCTAGCCTTGAATGAAGATGGTGAAACTGTTGGGTTTTGCTGTAACTCTTGCCTCAATCAGCACAAGCGTAACATGGCTGCAAAAGCTAGCCCATCCACTGCTTCTTCCACATCTTCCGCATCCACCGTCAATTATGTACGCGATGCCGGTTCAGTGCGTGCATCAGAGCTTTCTTCCCCCGCTCCAAATGGGCATCTGATCAGAGAATTCGGTGGTTCCGACAGAGAGCAAATTGAAAACAGTCACAAACAAGCATCAGTAACGCAGGTACTCAATTTACTCAACGGATATGTCGAAGATAAAATTTTAAAGAAGAAGGATGCTTTGGTCTTGAATAATGTCAAAAATGCAGGAAGTAAAGATTCACAAATCGACACTGCATTTTTGTCTATTTTAAACAGAAAACCGACATCCAAAGAAAAAGGTAGCATTAAAACTTCCCTAAAAGATTCTGGAGATAACTTTTACAAAGATATTGTTTGGGTTCTTGTAAACAGCCACGAATTTCTGTTCGTTCAATAAATTTCCCGCTACATTTGAAATAAACAATCTAACCATATATTATAACAGGAGAAACCAACCATGATGACTAACTTCCAAAATGTTGACGAATACGGTCGTAGAGAATTTATCGCCCAAGCTGCCAAGTCCTGCCTTGGAGTAGGACTTATGCCCATGGCTGGCTCTTACATTCACGACAGCGTGAAGGCTCTTACACCTGGATCTCGCCCCGCCAAAGCACGCCATGTTATATACCTTAACATGACAGGTGCGATGTCTCACTTGGATACTTTTGCTCCACAAATCGATAACCCAAAGCTTATGCACGATGTTAAGGCGATACCTACTAGTGCGGATGGGGTGGTTTTAGCTGAAAATCTTCCGTTGACAGCACAACACATGCACAATGCGTCGATCATCAAAACTATGGTTTCAAGTCAGGGGGCTCATCAGCAAGCCAGTTACCTGATGCACACTAGTTATCTCCAAAGGGGCACGATCGTACATCCAACCTTTGGCTCATGGGTAGCTAAACTTTCCGGTCAAATCAACCGCACTATCCCCATGAATGTTAAGATTGGTGGCGGAGGGGGCGGAGCTGGTTTCCTCGAAGCAAAATATGGTGCACTTCCAATTGGTCGTCCGGGACAAGGATTAGCCAACAGCAAAATGGCAAGCTATCTTGATGATACAATGTTCCAAAATCGAATTGCTGCTGCCGAAAAGCTTAATGTCAATTTCACAGCCGAGTACCCACAGAAGCAAGTTCGTGCTTACTCCGACCTTTATCGTGATGCAATCAAACTCATGAAGAGTGAAGATTTGAATGCTTTTGACATCAATAAAGAGCCTGAATCCATGAAAGACCTGTACGGCACAACCAATTTTGGACAAGGTTGCCTGCTTGCTCGACGCTTGATCGAACATAAGGTCAGGTATGTTGAAGTTACCCGTGGAGGTTGGGATACACATGATGATAATTTTAATAGGGTTGCAGCGAATTGCGTTGATATTGATAAAGCTCTTAGCGGACTTTTAACTGATCTTGAAAACCGTGGTCTTCTCGAAGAAACACTTGTTGTTCTTACCTCCGAATTTGCACGTACTCCAGTTCCTAACGGACGGGATGGTCGTGACCACTGGCCTTACTGCTTCTCAGCATTCCTCGCAGGTGGTGGAATTAAGGGCGGCGTTATGTACGGTGATGTAGACGAAACTGGTCGCTCTCCGATTGCTGGTAAGCCAATCAAACCAGAGGACTTAAATGCAACGATTGCATACACCCTTGGATTACCTTTAAACGATGTTCAGTATTCGCCTTCCGGTCGACCATTTACAATCGCCCACAAAGGTGAACCACTGTTTGATGTTCTCGCTTAACTGATATGAAATGATGGAAAAAGGTTTACTACTCATTTCTTTATTTGTTTACCTTTTTTCCTCACTTCAGGCGGAAGAACCCTTCCGTATTTTCAAAACTGCAAGCGGTCAAACACTTGAAGCCAAAGCTGTTGGATACGAAGGAAAAATCTTCATTCTTGTTGATAAATCAGGAAGAATGTTTGGTCCTAAGTTCAACGATTTCTCAGTTGAAGACAGAACCTATCTAGTCGAAGCAGTAAAAGCAAAACGCATCCCGAAAGGTCGACCATCTCCCCCTTCTTCAGGAGGGGGATCAGCGAGCACTACTGCAAAAGGTGTAGATTTTCATTCTGAAATCATGCCCATATTGCAGCAAAGATGTAATGATTGCCACAAGGCTCCTTACGAAGAAAACGGTAGAACGAAAAACCCAAAAGCCGGTCTTCGCTTTGATACTTACGATTGGCTGATGAAAGGTAGTGAAGACATTGGTCCCGTCATTGCTGCTGGTGATACGGATGCAAGCATCTTGTTCGAAGTGATTACCCTCCCCCCTGATGATGATATGATCATGCCTCCAAAGGGCGATCCCCTCACTGCAGAACAAATCGATCTATTCAGAAGATGGATACTGGAAGGAGCTGCAGAAAAACCTTCTGGAAAAGTAGTACCCAAAGCCGTTGTCAAAACTTCTACATCAGAAGAAACCAAGGATGATTCCAGTAAGGATGATAAAATTCACAAAGCTCCACCCAAGAAAAAACAAACTTTTCGCCCCGGTTCGTTTTTTGCCCATGTGGTTGTGCCACTTGGAGTAAGTCCAGAAGAGGCTATGGCCAAAATCCAAGGTTCTAAACCTAAACCGGGAGAACCGATTGATTTTGACCGACATGTGCTCCCAATCCTTGAGGAAAGATGTAACAGCTGTCACCATGCACCTTTCGACCGTTCGGGACGTTTAGTAAATCCAAAAGCCAGTCTTCGTTTTGATACATTTGCCCAAGTGATGAAAGGCAATCTCGATGGTCCTGTTATCGTTGCAAATGATTTGGATAAAAGTCGATTATACACGGTTTTAAACCTCCCTGAGGATGACGATTTATTTATGCCACCTAAGGGCGGTCCGATGGTTCAAGAACAAAAAGATGTAATCAAAAGATGGATTGAAGAGGGTGCCAAACCATCTAAAAATAGTACTTCTGCAATAAAAGGTGGTATACCCGCACCTGATGAACCAGTAAGTTTCAAAGACCATGTCCTTCCACTTTTTGAGAAAAGATGCTTAAATTGCCATGGAGAGACTTATGTTAAAAACGGCAGGACTATAAAGCCAACTGCTGGTCTTCAGCTCAATACCTATGAAATGGTGATTAAAGGTAATTTAGACGGTACAATCGTAACCCCTGGCGACCCTTCAGATAGTGCTCTCTACCAAGTTGTCATTCTCGCTGACGATGACCCGGAACTTATGCCTCCCAAAGGGGATCCCCTTACGGAAGACGAAAGAACAATGATTAAACGTTGGATATTGGAAGGTGCATCGGAGGAACCGGCCGCTGAAGCAGCAGATCCAAATGCCGCCCCTAAGCCTAAAGAGAAGACAGAATTAGCGGTTGCTACGACTTCAAATAATTTATCTCTGCTTGAACAATTAGCAAAAGGAGCAATCGCTCCCGGGAGGACTCAATTAAAAGCTGCTGCAGATAAGTCCTTAGCACTAGTGACACAGCTCTCTGAGAGGAATCCTCTCATACGGGCTGAATTTTCTTCCTTTGCTGGCGAAATTAATGACTCGAATTTGTCTCCACTCAGCAGTATAAAAAGCAACATATCCCACTTTGATGTATCTAGAACTAAAGTGTCAGACAAAGCAGTAGACCTAGCAGCAAGTATGCAAAGACTTTATTGGTTTAATGCACGAAAAACGATTGTTTCAGATAAAAGCCTTAATTCTTTGTCCAAGCTGAAATACCTGACTTACTTAAATCTCGCTGAAACAAAGGTTACAGATCGTGGTTTAAGATCAATTGCTGGGATCAAAACTCTAAAAGAAATTTATTTATGGGGTTCTGCTGTCACCGATGAAGGAATTGCCTTTCTGCGTAAAGAATTACCTGACGCTAAGATCATTTTTTAGGGGCTTTTAAATACACAGACCATATATAACAGAAATTTCATGGCTTTCTGTTGTTATATTTTATCTTTAGGTGGTATTTGCAATCTCAGCCTTTTGGTACATTATCTGAAGTCTAATTGTAATGGCATTAAACATAGACGAAATAAGATCTGACTTTCCCATCTTACAGAGGAAAAACCGCTCAAAACCTTTGGCGTTTCTTGACAATGCGGCTACTTCGCAGAAACCCGCATGTGTGGTAAATGCAATCAGCGATTATTATACAAATTCCAACTCAAATGTACATCGAGGGGTCTACGAATTAGCCGAGGATGCGGAAAATTTGTATCATCAGGCTAGAAAATCCATTGCATTAAGGTTCAATGTTTCGGTAAACCAAGTTATCTTTGTCCGTGGAGCGACTGAGGGCTTGAATTTAATCGCCCAATCCTATGGCTCACTTGTTTTGAAAAAAGGAGACTGCATGATTTTGAGCGAGATGGAACACCATGCAAATATAGTTCCCTGGCAAATTCTCTCGGAAAAGATTGGTTTTTCGATTCGCATCTGCCCCACCCTTTCCGATGGCTCATTGGACAGAGAATGGATTTCTCACGAATTCAGTGAAGGTAAAGTAAAATTGATCTCATTGACTGCCCTTTCGAACACACTAGGCACGGTAAACCCCATTAAGGAAATTGTGTCAGAGGCTCGGCAACATGGTATCAAAACCGTGATTGATGGAGCACAAAGCGTCCCCCATCAAAAAATTGATTTCCAGAAAATAGGTTGCGATTTTTTTGCTTTTTCCGGTCATAAAATTTATGGACCAATGGGTATTGGCGTTGTCCTAGGATCAAGCGATGCTCTCAACCAAATGCCTCCTTATCAAGCTGGTGGAGATATGATTGATCAGGTTAGTTTCGATGGCACCACTTTCGCTGCACCCCCACAAAGATTCGAAGCTGGAACTCCCAATGTTGCCGGAGCCATTGGTCTGGGAAAGGCCATCGAATATATAAATCAATTTGATATTTCGGATGTAGTAAAACACGAGAACAAGCTGCACCAAATTGCGAGTAGTGGTCTTTCAAAAATTGAAGGGTTTGTTGAGCATGGCACAACCCCCAACAAAGCTGCGGTTTTATCTTTTACTATTGAGGGCATCCATCCTCATGACCTCGCGAGCTTTCTTGATGCACAAGGAATCGCCATTCGTACGGGTCATCATTGCTGCCAACCCCTTATGAAAATTTTGGGCGTGGAAGCAACTGCCCGTGCCTCTTTTGCTATCTACAATACGGAAGACGAAGCAAACCGATTGGTTGAAGCTGTAAAAAAAGCGGTCGGTATACTGAGATAAATATAGTCCTAATTTTTCAACCAGGGTTGCCTCGCATTTTTCTCAATCTCCTGATCCAACTCTTTCATGCGCGAACTTAACCTCGCCACAATGGCAGGCTGCTCAGAAGCCAAGTTGTTTTCTTCCCCCACATCTTTAGAAAGATTAAATAACATAATTGTCTCCTCTTGTTTTTTATTTCGAGGTTTTTTACGAAGAAGTTTCCAGTCACCAAAACGAATTCCCTCAAGCTCCCCTCTAGATGTGTAATGTAGGAATTCTTTTCTAGGGGTTGTTCCAGTGCCAAGGATTAGATGAGAGGCGTCGATTCCATCAATTTTATTTTGGGAAGGCAGGCTTTTTTGAGTGATCGAAGCAAGACTGGGAAGTAAATCAATGGTTCCCATCAATTCTTCACATACGCTACCTGCAGGAATTAGGGAAGGTCCCCACATTACGCACGGTACCCTTTGTCCACCTTCAAAAGTCGTACCTTTACCTTCTCGTAATGGACCCGCCGAGCCTCCATGATGCTTAAAAGGTAACCAGGGACCATTATCAGTAGTGTAAATAACAATAGTATTTTTATCAAGGTTGAGGTTTTTGATCGTTTTAATGATTCGCCCTACCTCCGAATCGATATGCTCAATTACGCAAGTGTATGCATTTAATGGATTAGGGTCTCTAATCTCATCCGGAACATAGAGAGGTATATGAGGCATGGAGTGAGGAATATAGACAAAAAATGGCTTATCTTTGTTTTTCTGGATAAACGAAATGGCCTTGTCCGTACATCTCCGGGTAATGGTTCTTTGATCAACCGGTAATTCAACAATCTTTTCATTTTCAATCAGAGGAGTTTTCCATTTGGTCAAGGTTGACTCGGGATCATTCCATAAAATATCCATACCATCCGGGCCACCTTTGGGTTTACCCTTATTATCGGGATGGTTCATGTCATTTGAATAAGGTATCCCAAAATAATGATCGAACCCGTTTTGCCTGGGTAATGTTTCCGGATGGTGCCCCAAATGCCACTTTCCGTAGCAGGCGGTGGCATAGCCTTGTGATTTAAAATGGTCAGCCAGGGTGTATTCTTCCGGATGTAAGCCTTTGTTAGAACTGGGAAAAAGAACATGTTGATGCAATCCCACTCTCTTTGGGTAACAACCTGTCAAGAGTGCGGCACGGGAAGGTGTGCATACAGGAGAGGCTACCATAAAGTTGGTGAATTTCCTCCCCTCTTTGGCCATTTGGTCAATGTTAGGCGTTTTAATTTTCTTTGAGCCAAAACAGCCTAGATCTCCGTAGCCTTGGTCATCTGCAAAAATAAGAACGACATTAACTTTATTTTCTGCCTTTAGATTAGTTAAAGCTGAAAAAAGAAAAAAAGTGGTAAGAGCAAATTTGTTCATATTTCTATGATCAACGAGCGAAGAGAGTGATTCAATCAATAAATGAGTAATCCAGAGTCTTTTCCTTGCGGGAATAATGCTGAAAAGGCATTATTCCCCGACATATATATTATGAAAAATCTGATGCTTTCCTTATTCTTTTTATTCACTTCTATTTTCGCTTCTGCCGAAAATTTCAGTTCTCAAACGATCGACCTTGGTGTGGTCGTCTCGGATATTGAGAAGTCTTTAACTTTTTATAAGGAGGTTGTTGGTTTCTCTGAAATAGATGGTTTCGAAGTAAAGGGAGATTTCCCAAAACAAGTTGGTTTGACTGACGGTACACCTTTAAAGATTCATGTTCTAGTGCTCGGAAACGAGGAGAAAGCAACAAAGCTAAAATTGATGGAAGTATCATCCAGTAAACCAGCTCGAAAAATAAAACAGCCTTACATCCATACACTGACCGGTTTTTCCTATCTAACTATTTTCGTAAAAGATGTGGATTTGGTTCTTACTAATGCCAAGCGGAAAGGGTATGAGCCTTATGCGAAGAGCCCGAAAACACTCCCTAAGGGATTACCTCAAGATATTTGTTTATTGATGCTTAAGGACCCAGACGGAAACTTTGTAGAAATCGTTGGGCCCAATACGAAAAAGTTGGGTGTAAAAAAATAATCTGCAAAACTTAAACATTCCTTTCAGAAATTAAATTTTGGCATAGTTTATGCCATCTATTTTGCATAAACCTTACAATTATGGTCTCGAAATTTGATTCATTGGATATATAGTAGTATAACTTTATAAGTCACTAACTTGGCGGTAACATGGCAAAAAACAAAAAAACAAAATTTTCTCCTCTCTTCCCAAACAAACCTCCCAAATTTGATGATATTACATCAAGCAATGGAGTTTCGGATTCGGGCATCCATAGTCTGATTCCTTCGCTTGATCATCGTTATCAAACTGGTGATGCGAGTACGATTCTCTTCCTTAGTAAGAGAGGAATGTCAAGATCTCCACTAGCAAGGGAAGTCTTGCGCGACAAAATAGACCAATCTCCCTTCTTCGGTATGTGCCGTGTCTCTTCAAGAGGCGTTACTCAAGCTTATGATCAATGTCCCATTGATGGAAACCTTAGAATTTTCGCTGACAAGTTGGGATATGTTCTTCAAGGATACTCTCGATTCTCCACTTTACCCGACCTAGCTCAAGCCGATCTAATCATCCCTCTTGATCATGAAAGCGATGATTTCACCAAGGTTCATCGCAAGGCAATCAGGGGAGAGGTACGTCCATTTGGTATGTTTCTTCCTGCTGGTAGCTCCCCTTATTTGGATGACCCCTATGATCGTTCAGAGGATCTTGATGCGGATGAAGTGTATAATGAAATAATTCATTCGATCCGTTTAGGTTGTTCTAAGATTCTCCAAGCGATTCCTGCCCTTATCTCTTAACCGAGGCTTTCTTGCTCTTCTCAAAAGCTCAATATTGAGCTTCTAAAATCGCTTTAAGGCTGTACCTTTTGCATAAGTTTAAAATTTCAGAATGCCTTTTCATCTGAAAATTAAATTCCAATACCTCTCTTAAATCTTGAGTAATCAATTCTCAAAAATTGCAGAGCATCTTCTTTTTAAAAGATTCATCATCTTGGTAATTCTACTCGCTGCCGTGGTAGTTGGAGTTCAAACCTATAAAGAGTTTGCCCAAAAATATTCCTCTCTGCTTTCGATTCTTGATGGATTCATTCTCCTTGTGTTCATAGTTGAAGCCGCAATCAAAATTCTGGCCAAAGGTAATAAGCCTCAAAATTATTTTAAAAACCCATGGAATGTATTTGATTTCCTGATTGTCGTTGCCTGCCTGCTTGAACCTATTTTCGTTCTGGGTGGTGAATTCTTACCCGTACTTCGACTCGCAAGAATCCTCAGGGTGCTAAGGTTAGTCACCGCAATTCCAAAATTACAACTCCTTGTCACCTGTTTACTCAAGAGCCTCCCCTCGATGTTCTATGTGAGCATCCTTTTATTTTTACTTTTTTATGTATATGGAACCCTTGCAGTCTTTTTCTATGGTGAAAATGACCCAATACACTTTCGTAATTTGCAAAGTTCAATCCTGACTCTTTTCCGTGTGGTAACCTTAGAAGACTGGACAGATGTGATGTATATCAACATGTATGGCTCCGACAGCTACGGCTACTCAGCAAAAGAATTTTCGAAATGGTCACCTACTCCCACCGCATCACCACTGGGGGCGGCCATATTCTTCGTGAGCTTTGTTTTGATTGGTACAATGATCGTCCTAAACTTAGTCATCGGCGTAATCATGAATAGCATGGATGAATCAAACAAGGAATTGGCGATACAACAGGAATTGGACCGGAGAAAAGAAAACCCAGAAGCCATTCGGGACGGTCTCCATGACTTGCATATAAAAGTTGAAGATTTATCCAATGAAATGTCGGTAATTAAGAAAATGATTGAAGATCAAAACGGTAAGAACTGTTAAAAAGTAATCTTCACAATTGCATGGAGAAGTCCGAATTTGGGCTTTGCTTTTGCCAAGTTCCCCTAAAATCATCATTATTTTAAGATTTTACATATCATGGCTGAAAACCAAACAACATATGACTTTACCTCCATTGAAAAAAAATGGCAGGAATACTGGGAACGCGAAAAAACCTTTCGAGCTGAGGATGACTCTGAGAAACCAAAGTTTTATGCCTTGGATATGTTCCCCTACCCCTCTGGTGCCGGTTTACACATTGGTCATCCGGAAGGATATGTCGCATCCGATATACTAGCCCGCTACAAAAAAGCATGTGGCTTTAATGTTCTTCACCCTATGGGGTGGGATGCATTTGGACTACCTGCGGAACAATACGCCATCAAAACTGGCACGCATCCATCCGTCACCACTAAGGCGAATATTGATAACTTTCGCAGGCAAATTAAGAGTATTGGCTTCGCGATCGATTGGGATAGAGAGATTAATACCACGGATTCCATCTACTACCAATGGACTCAATGGATCTTCCTCAAACTCTTTCAACGAGGCCTTGCTTATGTGGATGAAAAACCCGTCTGGTGGTGCCCAAACCTCAAAGCTGTGCTGGCTAATGAAGAAGTAGTTGATGGGAAGTCCGAAGTGGGCAGTCATCCTGTTGAGAGGCGAAACCTGCGACAAGTTGTTTTACGAATTACTGCTTATGCTGAAAAACTTTTGGAAGGACTGGAAGGTTTGGATTGGCCTGACTCCACCAAGCGGCAACAGAAAGCATGGATTGGACGATCCGAAGGAGCTGAAGTTCAATTTGCAATTGATGGACTAGAAGAAAAACTTGAAGTGTATACGACTCGTCCTGACACATTATTTGGGGCAACCTATATGGTCGTCGCCCCCGAGCATCCGTTTCTGGAAAAACTCGTAATTCCAGAGAAAGTGGATGAAGTAAATGCTTATGTTGAAGCTGCTGCTAAAAAAAGCGATTTGGATCGTACGGACTTAGCAAAGGACAAGTCGGGCGTCTTCACCGGAAGCTACTGTATCAATCCAGTAAATGGTGAAAAAGTCCCAGTTTGGGTGGCCGATTATGTATTAATCAGCTATGGAACTGGAGCGATCATGGCTGTTCCTGCTCACGATGAACGTGATCACGAATTTGCAGAAAAATTTGATATCGAAATCAAACAGGTAATCGCTCCACCGAAAGAAGACAAAGAAAGCAAAGGTCTTCCTTATTCCGGGCCCGGACTCATGATCAACTCAGGAGAATATGACGGATTGAAAGCCGAGGAATGCAAGTCCAAGATCATCTCCGACCTTGAAACAAAAGGTGTCGGAAAAGGAGCGGTGAACTACAAGCTGAGGGACTGGATTTTTTCCCGCCAGCGCTATTGGGGCGAACCAATTCCCTTGGTTTGGGTAAGTAAGGAGGATTACGAAAAAGCTAAAATCACAGAAGGCCCTGTCAAAGAATCTTTACCGGAAACCCCAGTCAAATCAGATAAGGAAGGCAAAACTTTTTATGCCCTTCCCTTACCCCCTTCGGAATTACCACTCAAATTGCCTGATGTTGAAAACTACCAACCTGCCGGCACAGGGGAAAGCCCACTCGCCACAATTACGGAATGGTTGGAAATATGGTTCGATTTGGAAACAGGTAAATCTATTTCTCGTAATAATCCCAAACCTGATGGAAGCAATTGGGTCTCCGCCACCCGTGAGACCAACACAATGCCGCAATGGGCTGGTTCCTGTTGGTACCACTTGCGATACCTGGATCCGCAAAATGAAAATCAATTAGTCGATCCGAAAAAAGAATCCTATTGGGGAAGTCCCGATTTCTATATCGGAGGAGCGGAGCATGCAGTGCTTCATCTTTTGTATGCCCGTTTCTGGCACCGCTTTCTTTACGACGAAGGTGTGCTCGCCAATCCGGAACCATACAAAAAACTTTTTCATCAAGGGCTCATTCTTGGTGAAGACGGAAACAAAATGTCCAAAAGTGTTGGGAATGTGGTGAGTCCCGATGTGGTCATCGATGCTTATGGAGCTGATTCATTAAGATTGTTCGAAATGTTTCTAGGGCCGTTGGAAGCTGTCAAACCTTGGAGTGAAAAAGGAATCGAAGGAGTCCACCGATTTTTAAAGAAGGTCCACCGTGAGTGTCTACAGACCGAAAAGCATGTGCAGGATGAGGAAGCCAACAAGGAAACCCTGAAAGTTTTACATGAGACGATTATCAAAGTCACCGAGGCAATCGAAGACCTCAGATTCAATGTCGCTATTTCCCAAATGATGATTCTGATCAATCAGCTTCAGAAAGCTGAATCTTACTCGAAAAACAGCATCAAGGTACTTATCCAACTTCTTGCACCTTTTGCGCCGCACCTCGCGGAAGAATTGTGGGAAAGCCTTGGAGGGAAGCCATCGATTGCCAACGAACCCTGGCCCCAAGCACAAAAAGAATTATTGGTCGCCGATGAAATCACCATTGTATTTCAGGTAAACGGGAAACTGCGAGGGGAAGGTCAGTTTCCCAAGGATGTGGATAAGGAAACCGTTCTTTCTGCAGCCAAGGCAGATCCAAAAGTACAATCTTTTCTAGAGGGTAAGGAAATAGTCAAAGAGATCTATGTGCCTGGCAAACTGGTGAACTTAGCAGCCAAAGGATAAAATCTAATTCCTATGTCTGTTTTCCTACCCGACGATTTTGATACCAGTCGACCGCTTGCCTTGATTGCAGGTCAGGGGAACTACCCTTTTTTACTCGCCAAAAGAGCGAGAAACGCAGGCATACAACTTTTCTTGATTGAGCTGGGCGGTGAAACCTCACCGGAATTGATCGAATCCTTTTCTGATGATAAACGCACCTCGGTAAAAGTCGGGCAAGTCGGAAAACTGCTCAAGGAACTCAAGAAATTTGATGCAGGATATGCGGTGATGGCCGGACAGGTAACTCCCGGTAAACTCTTCAAAGGACTGCACCCCGACCTCAAGGCCATTCGTATGCTTGCAGGTCTTGACCGTAAAAATGCGGAAACTATCTTTGGAGCAATTGGAGAGGAAATTGAAAAAATCGGAGTTCATTTGCTCGATGCCCGTGTCTTTATGGATGAAGATTTGGCCGACGAAGGAGTCGTGGTCAAAGGGAAGGAAAAGATTGAACCCGAGCATCTTGATCACGGAATAGAAATCGCCCGCGAAAATGCCCGACTCGATGTGGGTCAGGGCGTTGTCGTCAGTCGTGGAACTGTAATTGCGGTAGAGGCCTTTGAAGGTACCAATGCCATGCTTGAACGGGCAGGAACCTTTGGAGCTAAAAATTGCCTCTTTGTGAAACTTGGGAAACCGAAGCAGGACACAAGGTTCGATGTCCCCGTATTTGGACTTCAAACTCTTCAAACGATGAAGAAGGCGGGCATCGGCAATGCCGCTTTGGAATCCGGATCTGTTCTGCTTTTGGACAAACCCCAGGTAGAGGCGGAAGCAAAGAAATTAGCGATTGGACTAATAAGTATTTAAAGGTAGCGGAATTCCTTTGCCTACTTTAGTCGAAATAAACATTTCGTCTTTGAATATAGAATTAGATCAAAACACAAAATGCACTTTAATAGCTTGATCGCGATTATATTTATGGCTAGCCAAAGAAAATGAAAACTATCCTACTTCATCCTTATATTTTACCACTAATAAGCTTGTTCGCTTTTTCATCTAATACTTATGCTAGTCTGCCCACGGCGTTTGAAGATCTGTCCAGCGAAGTCAATCGGGTAGATATCCTGATCGCACAGTCCTCAAGCGACCCTGAAGCCAATCTTCTTCGCGGGCTGTATGCTCTTTTGGAATTTGTCGAACTGGATCAGAGCACGGATAAAAGCCTTAAGGATTTTGCGGTTTCACTGGGCGTGGAGGAATCGATCCGTAACTTCGTTTTGTCAGATGTGTCCATCCTGGAAAATTACAACTTTGATCTCAGGGGCTCTTTCCAAACTAAGGAACTGGCCGAAATGTTCGAATACTCGCTGATTCCCTCCTTGGAAACCGCTGATTCCTATTTTTCCAAGATTGGAAATAACCAGACCATCTCCCTCTCGTCGGAAATCACCGGCAGTGATGGGGGTATAGAGGTGGATTCCGCGGACATTTATGTCTTACGCAGCATGGTAAATATTCTTGCTGGTCTTGCCTCTTTACAGGCTGCCTTTGACTGGGATCTTAACGCCGGAGAAATCGAAGCCTTAGACAACGATCAATCCAATGAGGTCACCGCCGAGAAAATTAGGACTTTGAATACTAATTTCGGTGGCATCCGCAGTGCTTCCCTGCTTACTAAATCTAAGAATTTCCTGAAGACGGCGATTGAAACCTACGCCTTAGCCTCCCCTCTTCTTCGTGCGGATACGAGGCTAGGCACTGAGGTTCGTCTCTTTTCTTTGGCGATTGAAGACCTGAGCGAGGAATCGGATTTCAAAGAAGATTTGGATGAACTTTATCTTGCCCTGGACAATAACTACAATCTCGCGAAATATGGCTCGAGTACTGATACCCTTTCCCTTTCCAACTTCTTTGCTGGACAAGTCAATTTGGCGAGCCTACTTCCTGAATTATCCGGTGATCAATTCAAGACCGACCAGGTCTCGGACCCCACACTTGGCGGACTTTTTCCTAATTGGGATCAAGCTCGTATCTCCGCTTTGATGCTTGATGCAGAATTGACTATACCCCAACCAAAAGGCTGGATGTGGTTTGACGAATATCCTTGGGTATACTCACATGTCGAAGGTGGGTGGTTGTATTTCAATCCGACAGGTTCCAAACTTCTGGTTTACAGCATAAAGGATCAAGCTTGGCGGGAAATGACAAAGTGATATCTTCTAGCTATATCTTAAATTACCACTGAGAGTACCCGATTAGACCGATAGACTATTAATGTCTTAAATTAAACGATTGTATTTTTATACCTTTTCCTTATT
>Ga0181571_10001827_pt1 | contig 15581 bp, 7 predicted proteins | sample 101ome_17_FD_132440 | JGI IMG/M metagenome (GOLD analysis project Ga0181571, IMG submission 132440) | Coastal salt marsh microbial communities from the Groves Creek Marsh, Skidaway Island, Georgia - 101407AT metaG (megahit assembly) | ecosystem: Environmental > Aquatic > Marine > Intertidal zone... | reverse complement strand
CTCCGAGGCGTCCGCCGCGGAGGCGCCGCCGAAGCCCCCCGCGGCGCCCCGAAGCGCCGCCGCCGCGACGCGGCCCTCCAGCTCCGCCGCCGAAACATCCTCCGCCTTTTCGTATTCGCCCTCCGAAAGCTCGCCGTCGGAGTCCTCCGAATCCGAACGTTCGGCCTCACGTTCGGCCTCACGTTCGGCCTCACGTTCGCCCGCGTCGTCCGCCTCATCGGTTCGGTCTCGTCGGGGTTTTTTTCTTCGTCTTCCGCGCGCGTCCAGCGCCTCGGCGTCGGCGGCGGCGGCGAGTTCCGCCTGCACGTCCAGGAGCGTCTCCTCCGCGGTGCCTCGCATGGCCAACACCTCCACGCGAACGCCGCGAACCTGCCCCATCCTGTGCGCCCTGGACACCACCTGCTGCTCGAGGCTGGCGTTATCCAGCGGCTCCATGACGAACACGCGCTCGGCGAAGGAGAGGTCGAGGCCCTCGGCGGCGGCGCGGTCGAGGACGAGCGCCGCCACCTGCGGGTCGCCTCGGAAACTCGCCAACGCGTCGTCCTTCATCGAGCGCGTCATCCCCACGCGAGAGATGTTCTCGAAGTTCACCCCGGCGTCCGTCAGGGCGAGGTCGATCACGGCCGCGTGCGTGCGGAAGCCGCTGTACACGATGCACTTCGGCGGCGGCTTCTTGTGCCGAGGGCGGACCCAGCGATGTCGCGCCGACGGGACGAGAGTCCGCGCCTCGCCCGCCGCCGAACCCGCCGAACCCGTCCTCGCCTCCTCCGCGCGGATCGCGCGCGCCTCCTCCTCGCGTTCCCTCGCTCGGTCCTCCGCGGACGGCGCCGCGCCGAGCGCCCTGAGCCTCTCGAGGAGGTACTCCACCTTGGTGGACTCGCCCTGCGCCTCGGCGACGTCGGTGATTCGCCACGCGTGCTGCACGTAGCTCGGCTGGATCTCGATCAGGTCCTGCGGCACCGCCTGGCGCGGCGTCGGGTTGTCCCGCCGCGGACGCGCGGGCTGCATCTCGTACGCGCTCGCGCACACGGGACACCGCCGCGGGGCCCTCCGCTCGTGGATGAAATCCTCGGGCGCCGCGTCGGAGACGTCGCGCTCGTTCTCGTCGCCGACGACGGCGACGCACCCGCTGCATAAGAGGTGCGCGCACGGCGTCAGCATCGGCATGAACGCGTCCGCGCGACACCGCGCGCACTCGCCCCGGTGCGCGCCGAGCGGGACGCGAACGCGCTCCGCCCTCTCCCGCGCGACCGCGCGATTCTCGCCGCGTTTCACGAGCGCCTCGGTGAGATCCTCGACCGTCTCGTCGATCTCCGACTGGAAACACGTGACGGGGAAGTTCCCCGTGACGCACGCCGCCTCGCGAAGGTTCGCCACCGCCTCCGTCGCCAGACGCGCGCGGCGCGGGTTGAGCAGAGACTCCTCGTGCGACGGGTCCGCCCAGTCCGCGAGGAGCAAACCGCGGCGCAAGAACGCGACGAGCTCGTTGTACGCGAGCGCGTGCGCGCGGGTGAACGAGAGGGGGACGACGGCGCGGGTGAGCGGGGGGAGGCGGATGTCCGACTTGAGCGTGCGAACGGCGACGCGGCGCAGAAGCGCGCCCAAACGCGCGCCGGCCTCGGCGGCGGCGTCGGAAGCGCGCGACGACGCAAGCGCGCGAGCCAACCCGGCGTCCGAAGGGTCACCCGCGAACGACGCGCCGGTCGCTCGATCGGCAAAATCGTCCACCTCGTCCCCCTTCTTCCTCTTCTTCGACCCGCGCCCTCCGCCGCCGCCCTTCTTCGTCGCGGCGGGCCCCTTCGCGGCGGCGACGCTCGCCGCCCCGCCGGAGCTCGGCGCGGGGGGACCCTCGAGCGGCTTTTGAATCGCGCGGTTCCACAGCCCCTGGTTCCCCCCGAACGGGGGCTGGCGGAGGAACGCGAGGAGGGGCTGGAGGTGGCCGACCCCCGCGCCCTTGAGCGTCGCCGGCGTCGGCGTCCCGGTCATGACCCACCGCGCGTGCGCGCGCAGCGCGCACGCCATCGAGAGCTTCGCCGTGATGGCGCTCGCGCCCCCGAGCTGGTGCCCCTCGTCCAGGACGACCCGCCGCCAGTGTACGCGAAGAAGAGGGGAGTCCGCCCGAGAGAACTCCGAGCTGAGCCGGTTCGCGGGCATCAGCACGATGTCCCACGCGCTCGCGAGCGTCGCCGGGGAGACGCCCGCGAGCGAAGCGAGGACGTCGTGCGCCGATTTTTTCCTCCTTCGGAATGATACGACCCCTCCTCCGGCGTGAACGCCGCCGCTCGACGATCGTCTCGTTCGCGACGCCTCCGTCTCGCGACGACGCTCGGGACGGTCGCCGTCCTCGACGTCGAACAGCCACCGCCGCGCCCCCCCGACCGGGTCCAGGTCCGGGTCCGAGTCCTCGTCGAAACGGTCTCCGCGCGCGTCGTCGTTCAGGGACATCATGAACGGCGCGTTGTTCGCGCCGCCGGTGCCCTTCTTCGCGTCGCCCGCGCCGGCGACGCACACGCGCGGCGGCGCGTCTCCGCGACGAAGAAAACCCGCCTCCTCCTCGTCCCCCGCGAGCGCGAACTGGATCTGTTCGAGCCAGTGCGAGATCAAAACCGGGGGCAGGATCACGAGCGTCGCGGAGGAGAGCCAGATCCGCTCGCGCTCCGCGTCGGGGCCCTCGCGCTCGAGCGCGAGCGCCTCGTCGAGGGACGCCACGTCGAACGCGACGGGTCCCGGATCATCGTCGAGCGCCTCTTCTCCGTCCCGCGCGCCGCTCGACGCCGGGCCCGGGGGCGGAATCCACGTCCAGTGTTTCCGCCCGTCGCACGCGGCGTTGTTCGCGTCGGGGACCAGGCCCAGGGCGCGCAGCACGAACGCGGCCTCGTCGGCGTTCTTCCCCGGCTCGAAGCGCCACTTGGGAAGGAGGAGGGGGTCCGCGGCGGTCACCGGCGCGGCGCCTCCGCGGTTCATGAGGATGAAGTCGCACGTCTCGTCCGCCGCGGCGGCGACGGCGGCGCGCGCGCGGCGCGTCGCGGCGACGAAGTGCGCGCAGTTGCGCCTCGAGACGGCGGCGTCCGACGCCGCGCGGCGGGCGGACGCGCGGACCCAACGGAATCCGAGAGGAGGGTGCGCGAGCCCGGCGGGGTCGGACGCCGCCGTCGTCGTCTCGGGCGGCGGTTCCGGTTTGACCCCGGGGAACGGCGACGACACCCCCCCCGGCGGAGAGAGGACGGGGGACCCCCCGTCCGCTCTCGCGTCGTTGGATCCGTTTGCGTCGTCCGCGCCGCGCGTCCCCTCCTCCGCCTTGGGGGTTCCGAGCGAAGATGGAGGCGCGGGGGGTCCGGAGCTCCTCCGCCTCCGCTTCGGGTTCACGAACTCGTACGCCGCGCGTTCCATCGCCGCGAAGTGCCCCGTCGGCGTCGCGGAGCGGCGGCGGGTGCTCTTTTTCCTCGCCGCCGCCGCCGCCGACGACGACGACGGGTACTTCGCGCTCGCCGACCCGGGCGTCCGCGCCGCGAAGGCGCCGTCTTTCGTACCGTCGGCGGGTTCGAGCTCGCCGCCCCCGTCGATCCCCCGATTCGCGTTCCCGTTCGGACCCCACCCCGCGGCGTCGCACGACGCGGCCTCCGCGAGCGTCGGCGCGGCGGCGTAGAACCACCCGCGTCCGGCGTCGTCTCTCCGCGGCCTCCGCCCCGGCGGCGGGTCCGGCCGCGCGCCGCGCGTCGCCGCGACGAGCGCGAGCGCCGTCACCGTCTTCCCGAGCCCGGGCTCGTCGCACAGTAACCCCCCCGGGACGTCCGCGTACGCCGGCGGCGGCGCGGTCGACAGCTCGCCGGTCAGAGCGTCGAGCCAGTACGGTCGAAGCGGCGCCGACTTCGAAGCGCGCGAAGAACGCTCGTTTTCGTTCGAACGCTCGTTTTCGTTCTTTTCGCCGTCGCCCGCGCCTTCGCCTCGGCGTTCGTCCTCGTCGTCCTCGCGCTTTTCTTCGCCTCGACCGCTCGTCGGCGCGTCGACGGAACACGTCTCCGTCGCCGCCCCGGGGCCGACCCACCTCGGGTCCGCCACGGTCCCCGCGTTCGGGCGCTCGCGCTTTCGCATCCACGCGAGCGCGGCGCGCTGGTGCGGGTGGAGGGTGAGCCTCATCCCCGGCGCGTGCTGGTCGAGGCGGTCGCGGAAGCCTCCGCACGTCGCCGAGAGCGCGGCCGCGGATCGCGCGTCGAGGAACGAGACGACGAGATCCAGCGCGTCGTCGCCGAGGTCCGCGGGGCCGGGCGCCGCGGGCGACGCGGGGAGGACGTCGCGGCGCGTCGGGACGGGGGGGCGGAGGTTCTCCAGGGCGCGGCGAAGCGCTCGCGAGGTGGACGGAGAGGCGGAGGCGGCGTGAGAGGCGGAGGCGGAGGAACGCGAGAGGGGGTCGTGCGCGCGGCACCCGACGACGCCGCATCGACCGACGCGTTCGCGGCGTCGATCTCCGCTCGTCGACGACGCGCGCTCGTCCTCGGTCGCGGCGTCGTCGGGCGCGGCGGCGTGCGCGAATATCGCGACGGACGCCGCGCGCTCCGAGGCGTCCTTGAACTCGACGCGGCCTCGGCGCCACAGGCGCGCGGGGAGGGCGAGGACGACGTGCGCGATCGCGGTCGCGGGGCGCGCGGCGGAGGCGGCGGGGTCGTCGCGCGGCGTCGAGGGGGGAGGGCGATCGGAGGCGTCCTCGACGACGAACGCGCCGGCGACCGCCCACGCGCGGACGCGGAGGAGGTGGTGGAGGATGTCGCCGCGGCACGCCCACTCGCGCGTCTCCGCGCCGTCGCGCGAGCGCGAGACGACGCGGCCGGGGCGGAACCCGTGCGCGAGTCGCGCGCCCGTCGCCAGGCGCCCGCGCGCGGGAGCGAGCGCGGGGCCCTCCTCGAGCGACGCGGAGAGGGCACCCGCGGGCGGGCCGTACGCGCCCGCGCGCGCGTCCTCCTCCCGCGCGGCGGCGGCGGAGGAGGACGCGAACGCGCCCGAGGCGTCGCCCGCGGCGACGCCCACGAGGTGGACCTCCACGCGGAGGCACCCCGCCATCGCGATGCGAGCGCGCGCGGGTCTGGCGAGAGGCGCGACGAGCGCGCAGATCTCGTCGCGCCGGCCGAGTTGACGCTCCCAGTGGCGAGATGGAAGACCGGTGGCGGGGCAGCAGGACACGAGCAGGACCTTGTACCGCACACGCGGTTGTTGCCCTCTCCGCTGCGCGTTTGGACGAGAATCGTCGCGCGCTTTCAGCGCCAGGCTGGCCGGTAAAGCCGAACCGTTGCCGGCCTCCCGCCACACCTCCCCCGGCGCGCGTCGAGGAGGCCCTCGCCCGCGATCCGCGCGCCGTCACCATGGGCGCCGGGGGCGATTCGTTGACCTCCCGACGGTTCGACGCCGCGGAGGTCGAGGCGAGCGCGGCGCGGCCGTCGCGGAACGTGCGGCGGAGATCGCGGTTGGCGCCGACCGGAGGGAAAGCGCTTGCGCGGCGGACGACGAGCTACGAGCGCATCGCGAACGCGAGCTACGAGAAGCTCCACGAGCTCGCGGACTGGCGAAGAATCGGACTCCACGAGAAGTACGCGGACGAGACGATGGTGCGTCGCGAAGCGACGATCCCGACGCCGCGACGCTCGCGGCGCGCCTCCGCGCGTCGCTCGCAGATCGGCCCAGCTGCCTTTCCTCCTCGTCGCGCGCGCGTCGCCGGGTCCGTTCTCCTCTGACGCCGACGTCCCATCCCCCTCTCCCTCGCCTCTCAGGCGCGGCCGATGACGCGCGGATGGATGCACATCGGCATCGCTCTCCTCGCGACGTCCGCGTTCGCGAGCGCCGCCGGTCGCGCGGCGCTGCGCGCGATCCCCGGCGCGAGGCTCTTTTGGCTCGTCACCTTCGTGTTTCCGTACTGGGCGAGCACGTGTTTGCACTTCATCCCGTGGAAGCGGAGGGCCGCGCACGACCTCGCGCTCGTGTTCGACTTCATCGGCATCTCCCTCGGGTTCAGCGGCCAGGCCGTCGCGTGGGCCCCGGGGGGAGAAGCCGCCGTCTTCGACCTCTTCCTCCGCCGCGGCGCGCGGGGGAGCGGCGCGCGCGGCGTCCTCGCACAGCTGTCTTCTCTCGTCCAGCTGTCGGCGGCGGCGAGCCTCGTCGCCACGGCGGCGTTGGCGGCGTTCCTGTTCCGCGGGTACGCGAACCGCGCGCGGGAGCCGGTGATGCTGTACCTCCGTAACGTGCGTTTCGGGATCGTGGGGGTGAACATGCTCCTGTTGGGGTTCGTGGAGTCCGTCTCGATCGCGGACTGGAGGGTCAATCTCGCGAGTCAACTGCTCGGGAAGGCGTTTGTGCCGTGGTATTTTCTGCGATGCGTCGCCGTGGACTCGAGCGCGAAGGGGCCGCTGCCGATCTGGCCGGGGGTGTGGTCCGCGCACGAGAACTGGCACGTCGCCGTGTTCGTGCTGCACTGCGTGCAGCTGTACGCGCTCGTGACCGCGAGGGGGCAGGGGGTGGAGTAGGCGTAACGTATCCGGAAGCACACGCGAGAAAGATTTTATTTAGTCAGAGCTATGGTATCATCTCGTCAGACCATCCATCACCTGAGCAGCATGGCCGGCCGGCGACCAGGTCGCCGTCCGGAGCGGAGGTTTCATCCATCACTTCGCGCGGCTCTGCGCGTGAGGGTCGCTCCACTCGGGCGGCACGCCTCTTCGCGTCGCGCGAGGATGTTGAAGGCGCTGCACGAGGAGCACGCGGCGAGGCAGGCGCGCGCGCGCGAGACCGTCGGTGCGTCCCGCGGTGACGAGCGCGCGCGCGCCCTTCCCCCCCCCGGCGAACCCCGCGCCCCTCCCCCGCGGCTCCGCGCCCGTCGTTTCTTCGTTCGCTGACGCACCCCTCCCTTCCCACCTCCTCCACCGCCGACTCCCCGGCCCGCAGACGCGTCGCGTCGCGAGGCCATCTCCGCGGTGAGCGGCCTGACGGAGTCGTTCGTGGACGCCGTGAACCTCGGCGTCGTCGACGTGTTCGAGAACCAGAAGCGCATCGAGTCCGACGCGAGGGCGCTCAGGGACAAATCCGCAAAGTTCGCGCGCGTCACCGGGGAGTGGGTCGCCATCGTCGACGGGTTCGACGCGGAGCTGAGGAAAATCGGCGACTTCGAGCGGTGGATCCGCGCGGTGGAGTTCGACCTCGACAACATCACCGGCGTCGTGGAGCGCGTCGCGAGGCGAAGGGGGGAATGCGAGGAGGGCGACGACGCGAGGGGGGAGGCGCGCGACGCCGTCGACGACGATCCCTCCGAGGGGGACGCGCGGCGGTGACTGTACGCGCGCGACAAGTTTCATGACCCGCGGGTAGTGATCATGATATTCTCGACGACCCGAGACCGCGCATCGCGACCGCTCATCGACCGCCGCTCGCGTTCTTCGCCTCGTCTCTCTCGGCCTTTCGCGCGTCCTTCGCCGCCTTCTCCTCCTCCCTCGCGGCGCGGTCTTCGTTCGGATCGGGCATGGCGGCGTACAGAGGCAACGCGGCGGACGCGTTGGTCTTCATGAACACCGCCTGGACGTTCGCCCATCCCCTCGGGACGCAGCTCGACGCGACCAGGCCCTCGATCGCGGCGATGGCGTTCTCCGTGATGTGTTTCGCGCTCATGCTCGGCTTCCCGACCTTGACGTGGAGGCAGGTGCCCGCGCCGGCGTGCGCGTACGTCGACGCGGCGGCTTTGCGAATCTGCGCGCCCAGGTCCGCCTTGGTCGCGTCGATGGGAATCGGCTGGCGCCGCTTCTTGAAGAAGGTCTTGCCGAGGAGCTTGGGGAGGATGGGGATGACCCGCGCGTCCGCGACGAAGAGGTCGTAGCTGTCGCAGAGCTTGCGCTTCGCCTCGTGGGGCTTGTAGTTGTTTCGCAGTTTCGAGATGCCGAGCACCTTGGCGACGCCGCACTTGTCCTCCAGCGCCGCGACCCTTCGCTTCGCCTCCTTGTGGCCCTCGCCCTCCTTGTCCTTGACGATGAGGCACACCTCCGCGGTGCTCAAGTCGAGGAGGGGGTGCGGGATCGCGATGGGAACGAGCTTGTTGCTGCCGCGCTGGGGGACGCGGCGCGTGCTCACCGTCACGCTGAACGCCTCCCCGCCGTCGTCCTCGCCGTCGAAGAGCTGCGCCTTGCCCTCCGCCTTGACCTTCTCGAGGTGCTTGCGGAGCGCCGCCACCGCCTTGGCGACCTGCGCGGGGTCGACGGTCGGAGGGGACATGGTGCGCGGGGGCGAGCGGGGCCGAGCGCGCGCGCGACGCGTGTGCGACGCGAGCCGCCGCCGACGACGGCGCGAAAGAAATCGGAGCCGCCCGCCGCCGTTCAGTCGAGAGGGGTCGTGAAGCCGATGCGAGACTACCTTGTAGACTAGCTAGACTTATTTCGATGCTCAATTACCTTCGTACAATTTTCTCAGCTTACTCATTCACTAAAAATATGATAATTACACGTGTACAATTTGTAGGTGTCCATTATTCCAGCCAGAGATGATTCCCGCAGGAGTGGTCGGATGCCAAATCTCCGTTTTCCCCTCCTACGAGTATCGTAGTCACTGTGGAGGGGAGAACGTCCATCAGCTCACAGGTCACTTGGGTAATTGTCCCTTCCGATCTCAAACCCGTATAGCATCATATTTCGCTCGCAGCAAGTGAGTGGAACCAGTGGTTTCAGACATGTTGCCGCGACAAAACCACCTTGCCCACACTCGATATCGGCTGTAACTTCGTAGCCATCGTCGCAAGCAAACGAACACGTTGATCCAACGGGAAGTGTCGTCGAGCAGGAGCCGAGGTTTCCGTTCTCTGGGGGTGCTAAATCGCAAGAAGCTCTGTAGACGATGCCGGCGAAGTATCCGGCCTCCACGGCTGCGGTACTGGGATCCGTATCGTACGGGAGATAAGGGACGAGAAACACGCGCCCGTCGTTCAACGTCACGGCCTTAGTAAAAGCCTCTGAGTGAAGATATTCGCCTTGAGCCATGGACCCAGGAAGCAAAGTGTCTAAGGTGTCGGTCGCGAGATCGAACACGCCAATCACTCCAACCTGGCTTGGAATCATCACGATCGTTCTGTTTGCCATAAGAGCGGGCGGTTTGTGATTGAAATATTTTCCTAGGTGTGGATCCATCGATGAAGGGAATGTCAGTTGGTGATCAATCAGCGTAAACGTGTCCGTCTCGGGGTCAAACAGAGCCAGTTGATTTGCCGCAAAAGGCTGGAGGAAGATCCTTCCGTCCGGCGTCGAGATGCCTTCAATAAAAGGTGCCATGGGGCTCGTCATCGCGTCATCGGTATAGCACATGCCTCCAGTGCCAGTACAAGTCAACGTCGACGGTAAGAACACGGCAGAAACCGTGTTTGTTTCGACGTCGACCACGGCGGCGCGCATGGGATCACTTGCAGGCAAACACAAGACCCGTCCATCTGGCATTGCGACGGTAGACGCATACCGAATCCCATCCGGGTTTGCGATGCAGGAATAAGTATCATCGCTAGGATCGAAGATGCAAACCTTTGTTGGATCTCTCCAGTGAACCGGGCACATCACCATCTTCCCGTTCGCAGCTCGCACCGCTTTCCGGAAGCCTCCGAAGGGGTGGTCAACCCCGTCCGGGCCGGAGATGTCGATGAGGGTGAGTGAATCAGCTGGATTCGCCGAAGGATCGAAGATGCCCAGCATGGCGTGGCGGCTATCCGGCAATAACAGCGCGCGACCATCATCCATCACGGCTAATCCCCCGAAATCGTGATTGACCTGACCATATATATATGGCCAGTTTGTGGGCGTAGTGAAGGTAAACGTACTATCGGAGGGATCCCAGACGCCGACGCCCTTTACACATGGGCCCATGATCACGCGTCCGTCGTTTGGGATCGTAAAGGCGAGTTTGCATTCCGGGCTGTGTGGATACCCGGAACCCGCGTCTCCCGCAGAGAAATACGTCAACGTGTCGTCGGAAGGATCGAAGACCCCTATTTCACCTCCAAAGAATGGGGCCATGACGACTTTGCCGTCGCTCGCCACCGCGCCTTCGGTGAAAAGGCAACATTCGACGCCACTTCCCATCTGCATCGCCGTCTTGGCCGCGACGCTGATATCTACGTCGAGCGCTGAGTACGCAGGCGCAGAGATAGCCGCGAGAGAAAGAAGCAGAGCACACAGACGCGGAAACATGATGTTTCCCAGCGCGACGAACCTCGCGTTTCGGGGGCGCGCGGCGTTGTGAACGTCAGCGCGTCGCGTCTCTTGGAATCTCTTGGAGGACACCGTGTCGTCTAAAATATTTTCGACCCCGGTACCAGTACCTGGTAGACCCGGGCATCCGCGGCGGACGGGCAAAACACGCATCGATCCACAACGCTTCCCCCGCGCGCGCGTCTCGACGCGTCCGTCCGCTCCCGTCGTCGATCCCACTCGCTCACTCGAGCGCGGCGTCGACGTCCACGACGCCGCGTTTACAGAAGAGCCTCGCGTCCTTCACCGCCTCGTTCCTCCCGAGCTCGCGGTACAGCGCCGCGAGCCTGGCGTCGAACTCGAGCACCGACCTCGTCGCGGCGCGCTTCGCCGCGTCGTCGTCGTCGCCGCACCGCTCGAGCGCGCGCGCGAGCTCGCCCTTGGCGTCCAGGACGAACGTGTAGGTCATGACGAACTCGCCGTCCCCGAGCGACTCCCCCGCGTACCCGACGATGGAGCACCCCCCGATCTCGGTGATGGTCGCGGAGATCTCCCGCAACAGTCCGTCGCGGTCCTCGCACCGGAGCCACACCGTCGCGGCGGAGAATTTCCGAAGCGCCGACGGCGAGACGGCGACGCCTCCCCTCGCCCCGTCGGCGTTCGCTCCGCGGCGCGTCTCGACGACGCGCGTCGCCGCCAGACGCGTCTCCATCGCGGCGGCGCTCGCGGAGCGGTCGTCGGGGTCGATGATGTCGTGCTCGGAGCTCGGCATGGCGTCCAGGGCCGAGATGCCGAGCACCCCGGAGTGGTCGGAGCGGTCGTCGGCCGTCGTCGCGCCGGGGCCCAACTCCGCGCGCGCCTCGGCGAGAAACTTCTTGATCTTGGCGCGCGCCGATCGCGTGCGCGCCATCTCCAGGAACCTCGTCTGCGTCGCGATCGCGTGTTTCCTCGCGGCGTTCGCCACCGCCGCCGCGGACGCCTCCCCCGCGCCGCCGGCGTCGAGCTCGAGGTTCGACACGCCGACGGCGATCTCGACGACGTCGGCGTTCCTGAGCGGGGTGTCGAACGGCACGGCGACGCCGTTCACCCGCGCCTCCGTCGCGTCCAGGCCCCGGTCGACGTAAAACGCGTAATCCACCGCCGTGCTCCCGTGCGGGAGGTTCATGACGCCGCCCGAGGGGGTGAACACGAACACGCGCCGGCCGAGAAGGTCCCCCGTGATCGTGTCCACGAACTCCTCGGCGGTCAAGACGCCCAGGAACTCCTCCTGCCACTCGCGGATGTTCGAGAGCCAAGCCACCTGCCTCGCGTGCCCGCTGCGGATCAACACCGAGTCCTCCTCCGAGTCCTCCTCCGAGTCCGAGTCCGAGTCCGAGTCCGCGTCGAAATCGAAGGAGTCCTCGGGGGGGCGACCCTCCTCTCCCTCTCCCTCTCCCTCTCCTCTCTCCCTCCGCCGCGCTCTCAGGAGCCTCCGCCCCGTCCGCCTCGCCGTCGTCCGCCACGCCGCCTTCACCTCCGGGTCAGCCGCGATCCCGAGCTCGGCGCGCCTGTCCATGCTCTCCGTCCGAATCTGGAGCTCGAGCGGGAACACCTCGTGCTCCGCGACGCGGCCGCGGCCCTCGGGATCCGGCGCGCCCTGCTCGCTGCCGATGGGGAGCACCACCGTGTGCAGCGCCCGGTACCCGTTGAGCTTGGGCGTCGCGACGTAGTCCTTCATCCGGCCGGGCACCGGCGGCCACATCGCGTGCACCATGCCCAGGACGTGGTAACACACGCGGCTCGACACCCCGTTCGCGCCCCCGTCCGACCACCCCTCCTTATCGTCGTCCAGCCGTAACACGACGCGAAGCTGCGCCACCTCGTTCACGCGCTCGAGCGCCGCCGCCGCGTCCTCCGGGGCGGCGCCGAACCCCGCGAGCGTCTCCGCGCCGCCGGCTTTGCGGTACATTCCGTAAAACTCCTTCGCGCGCGCCGTCACCTCCACCCTCGCGCACGACGCCCTCAAGAACTCGTCTCGTTCGCACGCCACCGAGAGCTCCTCGGCGGCTCGCATGACCACGGGCTCCTGGCGCGCGATGAGCTCGTCGTGTCGCCGGCTCGTCGCCGCGTGCAGCTCGGGGGCGCCGTGCGCGAAGGCCAGGCGCTCCAGCTCGTTCTTCACCCGGTACATGCCCAGGAGCTTCGCGAGCGGCGCGAAGACGAGCAGCGTCTCCCTCGCGATCTTGACGCGCTTCTCGGGCTTCAGGGCGCCGAGCGTGCGCATGTTGTGAAGGCGGTCCGCGAGCTTGACGATGATGACGCGCACCTCCTGGGTCATCGCGAGGAACATCTCCCGCAGATCGTCCGCCTGCACGGCGCTCTTCGACGCCGCCGGGACGGCATCATTCGACGAGGGAGTCGTCTCCGTCGCCTCCGCCGCCTCGGCCCCGCCTCCGCCCCCGCCTCGCTTGCTGACCGAGCTGCTCACCTTGCTCACCTTGGTCTCGCCCTCGACGATGCGTCGCACCGCGGGGCCGAACCGCGCCTCGATGGACTCGAACGTGACGCGGTCGGTGTCCTCCACGGTGTCGTGGAGGAGGCCCGCGATCAGGGTCTCGTGGTCCATGCGCATGTCCGCGAGGATGCCCGCGACGGCGACGGGGTGGACGACGAAGGGCTCGCCGGATTTGCGCCTCTGGCCGTCGTGCGCGGCGAACGCGAGCTCCGTCGCCGCGCGAACCTCGGCGCGCTCGAAATCGTTCAGGTACGAGAGGGAGGGCTCGATCGTGCCGAACAAGTACGCGGGGTCGACGTGGGAGTAGTCGGAGGGGGTCTCCTCGCGCGCGTCCGCGACCGCCGCCGCGCGGGCGTCGGCGTCGTCCCCCGGCGCGTCGACGGAGGGCCGGCGCTCGGCCGCGGCGCGGCGGAGCGCGGAGCGCCCGCGCGTGATTCCGACGCGCGCGTCCTCCACCCGCGGGGCGCCAGCTCGGAAGCGGCGCGCCGCGCGAGCGCCGCGCGGGGTCCACGGAGCGCGGTCGCGGTCCGGCGCGGGGGAGCGCGCGGACGCGGACGCGTGGCTTCGCGCGCGCGCGGAGACGGAGCGCGCGGGCGACGCGCGCGTCGAGCGCGACGCGGGGGCGAACGACCCCGCGCGGGACGCCATCGGGTTTTCACGCGTGACACCGCCCTATCTGCTCCGCCTCCGCGGGAATTTGACGGATCCCCCCCTCGCCCCGCCCGCGATCCGCCCGCGCGAAGCGCCCGGGACGAGACGAGCGCCCGCGACGCGAGCGTCCCTCGCGCGGTCCTTCGCCGTCCCGCGCCGGTCGAGAGGACGCGAGAGGACGCGAGCGCCGTTTCAGGAGCGGCGCCCCCTGATCTGCGCGACGCGCGACGCTGGCACCGCGACGCTGGCAGCCAAAAAATCGCCGCGGAGATTTTCCATTCCCGCCAAACGCGATGACCGGTGACGTCCCCGCGCCTGCTCGTCCGAGCGAGGGTTCAGCGACCCGTTGACGACGCCCGGCTTCGTTCCCCAACGAGGCTCTCGATCCGCGCACCGGGTCGCGCCTGGTTTGGCACCCCGGGCTAAAATCGGCGCTCGCGCGTCGCGCATTCCACCCGGCGCAGCGCTCGCTCGCCGCGCCCATCGCACGCGCCTCCCCCCGCGCGCCGCCCGATTCGCCGCGATGCAGTCCGGGGAGTCCATCTACGCCCTCATCCCCCCGCCGGAGGTCGCCGAGGAGCGTCCCCCGATGCACAGGAGCCAGCACGTCGGGGCGGTTGACCCGCGCGACTTCGGCATGCCGCCCAAGCGCGCGAACGCGACGATGGGGCGCGTCCCGGGCGCGCTCAAACCGAAGACGGAGCGTTTCCTCCGGTCCAGAACCCGCGACGCGGCGAACGTCGGCGGTGCGTCTCCCGCCGGCGCCCTCACCCGCGGCGCCCGTTCCCCGCCCCGGAATTCTCCTTTGCCAAATCTGGACGATCATCGCCTCCCGCCCCGACGCGCGAGGCGTCGGGACGGCCCCGCGCCTCCCCCACCGACCCCGCGCCCCGGCGAACCCTCCCGCCGCGAACCCCGAGCTCCTCGCCGCGCGGTCGATCGCGTCGCGGAGCACCCGCGACGCGCGCGCGCGCGCGCGCTCCGACACCACCCCGACCCCTCCCCACCGCTCACCCACCCACCCACCCACTCTCCCTTCTCCCGCTTCTCCCCTTCTTATTCCGCAGCGGCGGCGTCGAACGGTGCCTCGACGCGCGCGAAGACCAAGACGAAGCCCGCGGTTCCGAAGGCGCACGAGCGTCCGAGCACGTGGGAGATGACCGGCCTCCACTCGGACAAGGATTTCGTCACCGCGAACGCGCTCGAGTGCATCCTCGCCAAGCCGGAGAAGCCGGCGCCCCCGAAGCTGGCGACGGAGAAGGCGGAGTACGGGAAGGTTCCCGCGTACCTGGAGACGATCAAAGCGCAGATCGCGGCGGAGCGGACGATGCTCGCGGAGCGGAGGAGGGCGGAGGAGGAGGCGGCGCTCGGGAGCGTCCGGGAGATGACGGAGGAGGAGCGGGACGATCTGCTGTTCGACCTGAAGACGAAGTGGGGGAAGCTCAACGCCGCGTACGGGCGGCTGAGCTTCTCGCTCGACGTCCCCAGCCACAGGCGCAAGAAGGAGAGCCTCGAGCGGGAGATGACGCAGCTGGAGAAGGACGTCAAGCAGTTACAGGGGAGGCAGGTGGTCGTCCTCGAGGACGGGCGGTAGGGAAGCGACGAGCGAGGGTGACTCGGGTGCGTCACGATCGAGTCACGCGAAAGGAGCGCCGCGTTAACGGCGCGAAGCGCGTCGACCGAAACGTTTTTTTTCAAGAACTCCGAACGCGCGAAACCACAATAACCACTTCGCCTCGGGACGCTCGCTCCCTGCGGCGTCTCGCCTCGTCGCCCGGCGCGCCTCGCGCGCACTCGAGAGGCGCGCCGGGCTCGGATGCGTCGGCGCTCGTTCGCTCGTCGGCGCTCGGCGTCTTCGCTCGTCGCGTGCGTCGCGCTCTCGGCGGCGGCGCGACTTCCCCTCCGCGCCGTCGCGGGGGGCGTCGGCGACCTCGCCTCTCCGCCCGGCGCGTCCACCGAGGTGGAGGCGGCCTCGAAACGCGTCGCCGCGTCCACCGCGGTCGCCCTCGCGCAGGCGCGCGCGGGGGTCGCCGCGCGCGACGTCCCGGACGCGCTCGAGGCGTGGCGCCTCGACGGCTCGGGCGCGCGGTGGGTCCCCGTCCCGGACGCAGCACCCGCGCCGCCTCCCCCGCCCCACCCGACGACCCCCCGCGAACAGCAGCCCCCCCCGGACGACGACCTGCTCCCCTTCTACCCCGCGCCGCTCGGCGACCCCCCCGCCCCGACGAGCGACGATACTCCTT
>Ga0181571_10001824_pt1 | contig 15592 bp, 23 predicted proteins | sample 101ome_17_FD_132440 | JGI IMG/M metagenome (GOLD analysis project Ga0181571, IMG submission 132440) | Coastal salt marsh microbial communities from the Groves Creek Marsh, Skidaway Island, Georgia - 101407AT metaG (megahit assembly) | ecosystem: Environmental > Aquatic > Marine > Intertidal... | reverse complement strand
TAATCAATAGTGCAGCATCCGTTGTGCTACTTGTAATTGTAGTTCCTGACACTTCCTTCCAAGAGGAGTTAGATCGGTAATAGAAGGTGTCATTAGAAGTATCTACTGCGATGGCTCCATCTGCTAGAGATGCAGAGGGGGCACCGGCTGACGTGAGTGTGACAACACCGCCAGTGGCAGATATGACTCCAGTTACTTCCAATTCATTGTTAGCATCATCCCACACGAAATTTGCACTGTTGTCAAAGGTTCCCCCAGTAGCGAACTGAACGGAACCATCAGTACCCGAAGCAGCAGCACTAACCGCACCAATCTCAATCCACTGATAACTTGTACCATCATTATAATAAATGTAAGTCTTAGCAGTATCGGAATCAAACCACAAGTCGCCATTAACAAGATCCGCAGAAGGCGGATTAGAACCAACAGAAATGTTGGCTACAGAAGAACCACCAACATCGACCCAAACACCATCATAATAAACATGAAAGTCAGTAGTATCAGACTCAAACCACATATCGCCCTCTTGCGGGCTTGAAGGTGCAGCATCAGAAACACTTATATTGTTGATGTGAACAATAGAAGCATTGGAGTCCTTATAGAAGAGTTTACCATCAGCATAATTGATGGCAATCTCCCCATACTCTAACGATGACGGGACGTTCGTGGAGGTCCCTGAATTTTTCAGTTTTATAGTGTTAGCCACTTACCCCTCCTTAGAATGTTCCTCCGTCAAGAGTGATCCCATCAATTGAACCACCCGTAATATTGACGCTGCTCGCAGCCTGTATAGCCATTGTACCAAGTCCAAGAGTAGTGCGTGCGGTTGAAGCATCAATATCATCAACAAGTGAGCGACCAAAAGAAGTGAAAGTCGCAAGAGCAGCCGTACCGCTACCAGTAAAGTAAGGCAAACGGTCAGCAGCAGAAGTCAAACCAGCAATAGCGGCAAGCTCAACATCATAGGCTTGAACATCAGAACCAATAGCAACACCGAGATTTGTACGAGCATCGGCAGCAGTAGCAGCACCAGTACCACCGTAAGCAACAGCGACAGCAGTACCCTGCCAAACACCAGTACCAATCGTGCCAACAGTCGTCAAACTTGATGTCGTAATACCAGTACCAAGAGTGCTTGCATTAAGCACACTTGTACCATTGATGTAGTACTCCTTACCTGAAGCAATATCCAAATGCTCAGAAAGAGTCCAAGCATCAGTTGCATTAACCCAGTTAATTGTCTTGTCAGTAGCACCCTTAAGAGTGATACCGCCACCGTCAGCAGTTGTATCATCTGGCGAAGCGATTGAACCAAGTTCCAAGTTCTTATCATCAACCGTCACAGTCGTTGAGTTAACCGTCGTAGTTGTTCCATTAACAACAAGGTCACCAGTAACCGTAAGATCATTACCAATAGTTACATCATTAGGAAGACCAATTGTAATGCTACCAGTTGAACCGCTAACTTCAATTTCGCCAGTCGTACCAGCAAGTTGCGTTACACCGGAGTTTGTAATTGTAGCAGTAGAGCCTTCACCCGGAGTATGAGTAATGCTAATACCAGTACCGGCAGAAACATCAGCCATATAGTTGCCGGTAGTATCAGTACCAAGAGCAACAGAGTTAGCAACAATAGTTGCAGTCAAAGTGGCATCAGCAAGATTTGTAATAGTTGCGCTACCACTCAAATCACCAGCAAGAGTGACAGTGAAATCATCAACATTAAGGGCAACAGTGCCTGCCGTATCATCATAAGTAGCAGCAATACCAGAATGAGTTGCACCAGTAAGAATTGCAGCAGCAGTATCTTCAATATACTCTTCAATACCAGTAACTTGAGTAGTTGCAATTTGAATTGCTGCATTTGAAGCAGCAGTTAAACGACCCTGACCATCAACCGTAAAAGTGGCTACGGTGGAGGCGGAACCGTAATCGCCATCAGTGACAGCAGTATCATCAAGGCTAACAGTAATAGTATCGGTAGCACCAGCAACCGTAGAAATAGCAGTACCACCAGCAATAGTGACAGTATCCGTACCAGAAGTTACAGTCTGGGCAGTGCCAGAATCACCTGCAATATCAAAACTGGTTGCAACAGCACCAATAGCAGTATCAACATAAGAAGTCGTAGCGACAGACGTTGAACCATCACCCTGAGACTTTGTTGAAGCAGTAGCAGAAGAACCTAGAGCAACAGTACCCGTAAAAGTTTTTGCACCAGAAATGGTCTGCGTACCAGCAAGACCAACAAAAGCACCTGAACCACCAATTGAAATGATAGTGTTAGCGTCACCATTGACATCAGTACCAGTACCATAATAAAGGACATCATCGACCTCGTTAAATGCCAGTTCAGCATTTTTTAGTGAAGAAGGCGCTCCACTTAAACCAGTAGCCCTTCTTTTAATTCGAATTGTATTCGACATTAGAAATTACCTCCATTTAAAAACATCCCCGTAGAAGGATGTCGATGATCTGATCTGGAAGCTAAAGTACTAACGCCAGCAACACCTGTGTTTGCCAACTCTAGTGGGGAATCATCCGAAAATTGCACCCCCAATCCGATAGTCGCAGGAGCAGCAGTCAGAATCGTTGTTTCAATATTGCTATATGTGATGACTGTACTAGTATTAGCAGTAACGCTCAAAGTAGTAGCGTCTTCTGGGCTAATTGTTATCGTAGTTGTCTGTGCGCTCATATTGTTACCTGAGGAACAACAGTTGCTGTTCCAGCCATCAATGTAAGAACAATACTACCATTTGTTTCTTGAAAATCATAGTAGTATACTCCAGCAGCAATGTTAGATGTTAAGTTTGCGCTAAGAATAAATTGCACCTCACCAAGAGCACCGTTTGTAATTGCTGTAGTAAAAGTAGCAGCAACACTTGAAGCCCCCGGAGATTTTCTCATTTGACCAGTGTACGACCTGCCCGAAATATCAATAGGGTCGCCGCTGCTATCTTGCATGGTAACATTGTGAACATAAGTATCACCTTGATAAATAGAAATATTTCTTTCGCCAGCCATTCACATACCTCTATAAAATTATACCAGCAATCAGCCTATAGCGAATACGCCGATACTTGCGCCAGCAGTCACAACTTCAATAGTGTTATAGTCACCGTAAACTTCTAGGTAATTATGAACATGACCTTGTGAGTCTGGCAGCACAACAGAATGCTTGCCATTCAACTTGACTTCTACCCAATCATTAGTATCACGATTAACCATAAAAATCGCATACGTGTGGTGACTAATAGTTTGCTCACCATCAGTATCACTCAAGTTTGTGTTCGAATAGACAATATGTCCTTCACTCATTATGTATCTCCTCCTGTATCTTGATTTTGACCTCGCTCAGCTTGGTCACCAGTAGTTCTTGGGTCAGTAGACCCTTCTGGCGTATCAGACCTAGCCTTCCGTGGAACAGCAGACTGATTGTTTTGATTGCCAGCAGGAGCACCGGGTCCACCACCACCCTGCTCCTTCTTAAGTTTTGTTGGGAAAGGCAAAGGAACATCGCCATCAATCCTTTCCGGCATATTCAAATCACTACGGACTTCATTCGGCGTAATAACCTCGGTACGCAAATACCTGTCATGAATCCTAGACTGAATATCCTCATCGACCAAATCAATACGTTCAAACTTGATAGAAACCAAATCTGTGAACTCAGCAACAAGTCGGTTAAGTTTCTTCTCAATAACAGATTGATCCGGACCAATAACCTGAGTCTTGAACGTCTTGTCAGCATCTCTAGAAACCGCAAGGTTAGCATTATCATAAACACCTACCTTCGGGGCGGGAACCCTATTAGCAACAAGAATCTCATCCCGGTTTGACTTGCGGTACTTGTCAAATGATGCATCTTGAATACCTGCCTCAAGTTTTTCAAACTTGATATCGGTATCACCACCAAGAGACGCTGGAAGAGGAACAATAAGTGTTCCATGATTTCTACCTTTTACCTCTTGACGGAAATAGTTGACCAATTCCTGCTTTGAACGATTGCTAAGCTTTGCACCCTTAACAATAATTGCATAGCGTGGAATAGCCTTGTTTTCAAAGTAATCAATATTATACTCTTTAGCAAACTTATCACCAACAATAGCCGCAGCAGCGGTAACACTTGCTGGAATACCATAGTATGTATTGTTTGGTGAGTATGTTTTAAAATGAATTACTTCGTTCGGATTTGGATCTGAATTAATCGGATCTTCCGTCTCTGTATCCTGAAAGTTTCTAAAGAACACAGCTTGAATCTTGTTGCTCTTAGCTATTTGAACATAGCCATCACGATGACGACGAATTCTCATCAAAGTTGATGGGATATGTCCAATATAACCGATCTCGCCAGAATTAGTTCTACCGATCTCCATATAACCATTGCCGGTAGTAAGTACGTCAAGCCATACTCTAGTAATTGTTTCAATAAATGTTTCCTCTTCATTGAAATCTTCGAATTTGTTCTCCAGATCTTGTCGGGTATCTTGAATGGCTTTTCTGACTCTGGCGAGCCTCTCAGCATTCCCCTGAGCTTTTTCAAGTCTTCTTTTTGACTTCAAAGTTTCAGGGAAGGTATAACCTAACCCAACCGTATTCATAACTCTAGCATTTATAGCAGCATTGTGAATTGCACTAGAATCATAAAGATCAGCGAGAGTTTCTAAATCATAAGGAGGAGATACAACATCATATAGCGAATAACCGTCTAGTTCCTCTGGATCAATATATTTGGCACCTACCCCCTCAACACCGTCATACTTTTTTGCAAGACGAGTAGCCTTACGCTTCATCCGTGATGACAAAGACGTATATTTTACTTTTTTGAACGGGTCGGAAGACTCAACCTTCTTCATTGTCTGAAAGTAATTGACATCATCAATAAACTCTTCAGACTCATTATCTTCCATATGGTACATCTCACCCTTCATTATTTTCTCCTATTAAGTTCCTTACGAACAGCGGCTTCAATAATATCTTCATAAGGGTCTGGATTTAGACCGGCAGCAAGACGTTCCGCTTGATCGTCTTTCTCAGAAGCAGTAACCTTTCTGGCTCCGCCCACCCAAGTCGCATAGCCCTCTTCGCTACCAGTCCAATACTTGGCAGCAGCAGCAACTTGCTTTTCAATATTCTTATCTCTCATAAGACCCTCTGCACATAGAACACCATCCCCATCAGAAAGCGGCTTACCATCAGGCATAATCCAAATACATACACCATAAGCTCTTTCCGGCACGTACAGTTGCTTATTCTTTACAAAATCGTCAATCATCTTAGTCATTCTACACTACATGGTGTTCAAAAGCATCAAGTAACGACAAAAAGCGCACCATCCAGGTACGCTTTTCGCCAGTTACTTTAGATTTGCGTCACCTGATCGGGCAAGCGCCGCCTTCACACTCAAGATCTTCAAGAGCATATTCGTTAATCTGATCAACAAAAGAAACTTCTTTAATCTTTGACTTCAAACGATTGTAGGTATCCTTGTCAATCTCTTCATAAGGAGCAAGAGCAAAACCATGATCGCTATGTAGCAGGAATGAGACCGACTTCAAACGATCTTTATAGTTCTTCTTCATCCACTCCTGAATCTCTGGTAACTCTTCCTTGTGGTAATAGACAGTTACAGAAACATTGTTATCGGCCCAAGCAGCCTGAGCTTTAGCAACCCACTCCAATTGCTCAACAGCCTTCAAGTCCTTAGCAAGAACTGCGTGCTCAGGAGTTTCACATGGGAATGAAACAACGCAAACCGTGTGGTTCTCTTTGCCATCAAGACCAACATCATACTGAACGTCGTAACCCTTATCACGACAATAGTTTACCAATGGGTCACCACTACCCATACGAACTCTACGAATGTAGTATTGAGAATATGCAGGGTGAATACCCGGAGTCACACCAGCAAGAAGGCTAAGCGTTCCAGAAGGCTTAACAGTCGTCAACTTAATTGACTTGTTGATACCCTTCTCCGCTGACCACTCCTTATCATACTCACGAAGTTGCTCATAGCAATCAGAAATCCAAGACAACTGCTCTTCAGTTGACTGCATCCAACCAGTAATACCTTGACCAAGACGACGGTTGCGAGAAATAACAGCCTGCGACTTAGCATAAGGATATGACAAAGTAGTGATAGCCTTCTGAGTCTTGTACAGCAGACGGCTCAAATCCATCAATTCCTCCTTGCTCTCAATGTTAGGCAAGAAGATTTCTGCAAGGTTACAAGGCTCTCCATCTTCAAGACCGATCTCACCGCAAGGGTTTGTACCAATTACTTTGCTGTCATTGACTTTCTCACCCGTGCGACCAGTCTTACGAATAAGCTGACGATTAATAAGTCCGTAAGGCTCACCTGTGCCATCATACCCCTTCCAGAATTCATCAATAATTTCATCATACGAATCAGCAAAAATTGAGTTGTTTGAGTTACCACGCCATGCAGGAATGTCACCCTTAGCCCAATTCTTTGCACGCAGATACAAGAAGTCGTCCGGATCACCAATAGCAATCTGTGCTGAACGACGAGCAGAACCTGCTACAACAATCTTACCAATAATATTGCAAATATCCAGCGCATCAACCGAACGAATCTTCTTACCTGCACGCTCATCAAGAATCTTACAAATATCATCAATGCCCTCAATCAAAACTTCAGGGCCAGAAGCAGTCCCACCAAATGTTTTTAGCGGAGCACCAAACCCTCGAATAAGAACAGTACTATAAGTAAAAGACTCGCCAGTATGGAAATAACTATCAAGTACTCGACCCAATAGTGCCGACCATCCTTGCCTTGAATCAGGGACGATAAAATCTGCATCGTTTGTCCTTTCATGAACAATCCCATTGACTTCACGAACCTTAGGCAAATCGTGAACAACTGCTCTCTCAACAGAGAAACCAACTCCACCACCAACCATGAGGTGATCCATCAGAAACTGAAAATCTTCAACTTTAGAAATCGTTGTCATCCAGCAGTTCACCAAAGACACACCGCTCATCTTACGAACAAGAGGAGTACCCAACTGCCACAGAGCACGGCCAGCAAAAATACCTTTCAAGTTAAAAATATAATCGAACAGGCGCTCAGCCTCTTCCTTAGTGTAATCAGCACCAATCTCTTGAGCACCATTAATTGCTCTAGCGATCGTCTCAAACCAGTATTCCTTGCGACCAAGAGCCTCTAAGTCTCTTGAATAAGTACGACGGTAAACAATCTCCCCCATACCATTGAACCCCCAAGGCGGGGTCTTATCTGTGTACTGAGCAACAAACTCAGGTGTAATAACATTCTCCATAAAGCCTCCTAAAAAGTGATAGACAACCATGATATCAAGCACAGCGTGCTGGATAAAGAAACGGTACTAGGGAAGATTAGAAAGAATTTTCAAAATTTTCTAACCGTGCGATAATCATATCAGCGACAGCGGTCCAAGACTGCGTTTCGTGAAGAATTCTTGCGGACTGCAACGTGTACTTTTTAAAGTCGTCATATTCATTGACAACATGCACCAGCAAATCACACAGTTGATCGTAATTAGGAAAAGCCCACTGACCAACATCTTCTTTGTATAACAACTTATGCTTTGCCGCTTCACCCCAAGTTGCATCAAGAGGAATAGAATACTTTGCAAAGTCTGAAGTTCCAGTCAAGTTTGTTACAATACTAGGCATACCAGTAGCAATAGCTTCAAAAGGAATCATACCAAACCCTTCACCGCTACTAGGATATATTAAACAATGACACTTGTGATAGACAGAAACAAGCTCATCTACATTTAAATTTTGAGGTATACCTACAATCTGAGGATGTTCAATGGCAGGGACAATCTTACCGTCAACATAAGTTTCTGCCATACAAAACCCATTGTATTTCAATACAAGTTTATAAAACGGATTACCTTCATAAACATCTAGGAAAGCATCAACAGCCATCTGAGCATTTTTTCTTAAAGAATCTCCACCAACATGCAAGAAATTAAAACTATCTGTAATTTCCCTATCTATAATTTCAAAATCTGAAGATATGCCATGAGGAATTACATGAATGTTGTGATGTAAATTATTTTTTTCGTAAACTTCTTTTACAAAATTAGAGGTAGCCCAGATTTCATCGCACTGAGACATTGGATATCTCCAAGATTCAGGAACCTTTGTGCTTTCCCAAGGTGTATAGCCTACTGTGTAGTTGCGTTCAAGTTGATAGTATATAGGCTGACAAAAGTTAACGTGAAAAGGAATGCTTTTTCTATTATAATAAACAGCAACTTCTCTATCCTGAATGGCTCTAATGGTTGCAATAGCAGCGTTAGGGTAGCCTTGACTATGCCACATATGACCAGAGACATCTGTGCTGCCCGGAGTAAACCAACTTATTTTTTTCATAAACCTAACTACTTAGTATAACTCTCAATTTCAATGCAGTTGACTCCTTTTGAAATTAATTTGTCAGCATCTTCTTTTGTAAGTTCACAAGTAATGGGCGTGCCTCTATAGACACATCTTGTTGCGCCAAGGTAAAACCCGTCGCACTTCATAATCGAAATAAAATCAGAATCCAATATTGCCGCTGGTCCGCAGTCATCAGATTCAACAATTGCAATAATTTGCATAGTTATATACTACCACCTAGTTAAATAAATAGATATTTAAGTTGCACACCGTCTAACTTCTACAACCAGTCTAACGGTGACACTAGCATACGGTCAGGGTGCCGTGTGCGAATTACAAAAGAAATTTCTGTAAGTTCCACAACATTTTGATTCCAGACCTGTGATAGCATCGCATTCATGACAAACAATATGGCTATTCCAGTACTCAATGCGGGCAGCGTCAAGCTGCTTGATTGCTTCGGCTCTGATGTTGACATTGTTAACTCTGCTAGAGTTAGTTTTGCATCATACCAAACCGAAATGGATGAGCGCGGTAAAGGCTTAATTAACTTTCTGATGAAGAATAAGCACGCCACACCGTTTGAACATGTAGTTTTTAAGTTCTACATTAAATGTCCAATCTTTGTGGCTCGAGAGTGGTTCCGGCATAGATGGTCATCATTTAATGAAATGAGCATGAGATACTATGTCCCAGACAATCTAGACTTCTTTTACCCGTCAGAAGATGCTATTAGAAAGCAAGTTGGTAAGCCTGGACATTACACTTTTGAAAAAATTGATGATCCAGCAGTTTACGATTTTATTACAGATTCTTTTGAATCTGTTTATAGACAAGCAGAAGCCACTTATTATGAAATGCTGGAAGCTGGTATTGCAAAAGAAATTGCACGTAGTGTTTTGCCAGTAGGACAATACACAGAATTTATTTGGACTGTGAACTTAAGAAGCTTGCTAAACTTTGTTGCATTACGAAATGATGACAATGCTCAAAGAGAAATTAGAGAATATGCAGATATTATTGAAAGAATTGCTGATGTGCACGTTCCTTATACAATAGAAGCATTTGTAAATAACAACAGAGAGGCTATCTGATGCGAATAGTTCCTTATGATAGTGAAGAAAGCATAGAAGAAATAGGAACAATTGCTATATTAATTAAAGCAATTCCGTTTGAAGGAAGCTTTGTGCCAGCCTATTCTTTAATTGCACCTAGTGATGATTATTTTATTAAACTTGATGAGTTAAATTCTTTAATGGATGGCATTGAGATTGCTAGAGAGAAACTGGACGAACTTATTGCAATCATGCTGCAAGGTAAAATTGCAGAGCGTTTAATGCAATCAGACGATGATGATATAATGTATGACCAAGATAAAGAGGTTGATGAAGATGATAATGGGGAAGGTGATTAAAGATTTTCCGTATCCGGAAAAACTATGCCCTTATTGCAACTCTAAGTTGCAAATAGTTAATGCTATCCACTATGAAAATGACCCTTATCACTTCAAGGCGCTGTATTTAGACCCAAATCCGAAATGTTCGGTTTATGACGAAGGGGCAATGAAGGCTTATGCGAGAATTTATTACTCCTCAGAAGAAGCGTATTGGTACTATGGTGACGTAAAAATTCCTGTTCAGCGATGGGGTCGTGACGACCTGTATACTATTTACCAATAATCTGGTAAAATTGAACTACTATGCCAGTAGGAAAATGCTCAGATAACGGAAAACCCGGCTTCAGATTTGGGGATTCCGGTAAATGCTATACATATACAGAAGGTGACAAAGCCGGAATGGAAAGGGCAAGAGAAAAAGCCCGTGACCAAGAAAGAGCCGCCTACGCATCAGGTTTTACAGGAAAATCATATAATGATACAGAGTATGACTTTCTAAACGACATCCTTTTAGCGGAAGAAGTTGTGGGATATGAAGAATTTCTTAAAGAAGTTCACATGCCACCAGACGATGAAGACGAAGAAGGTGCCGACCATGACTATCTGGATATGCTTGACCCAGAAGAAAGAATGTTTGCTAACGCTTTAATTGCTATCACAGAAAAGTACGGCAAATTTAACGCTGACGATGAAGGTGTATGGGTTGGATACACACCGCCAGAAGAGAACGACAACAGAGAAATTGGTGTTAAGTGCGCCAACTGCGCTTTGCACGAATCAGAAAAGGTATGCAGAATTATTTCTGCACCTATCGAACCCGGTGGTTATTGCCGTCTAGCCGTAATTCCCAAGGGGTATGTAGACCCTTCGGCTGATGAGGACGACGATGATGTGAGTAAAGTCACATATGGTCGTCCGGGTCGTAATGATCCTCGCAAGACCCCGGCTAAGCCTTCTGAGAGGAGAAGTGGTTCTAGACAAAACCGGAGGGGATCGGCTGAATCTGGTTCCTCTGTCACTTTCTCAGAGGCTGTGACTAATTCTCTTAAGACTAAGATGGAAAATCATAATAAAAAGAATGATGCTGCATCTAAGCGTGCTACACTGTCTGCACTGAAGGCAGTTTATAGGCGTGGGGCTGGGGCTTTCTCAACTTCGCACCGTCCGGGTATGACAAGAGGGCAGTGGGCAATGGCGAGAGTCAATGCCTACCTCTATCTGCTCCGCAACGGAAGACCGTCAAACCCAAACTATACTACAGATAACGATCTTTTGCCGAAGGGTCACCCCAGAAGCAAGAAGTAATAAGGAGATAAAAATGATCATTAATCTACCATATGACAATGTTGAAATGATGAAATCACATCATGACAAGATGAAGTCGTGGAACGAGAACATGGCTAAGCAACATGAAGCCGCAGCCCTATGGCATGAGCAGCAGATTGAAGAACTTGAAAAGGCTATGATTCAGGTTCCGCTTAACCCAGAGAAGAAGCCTGCTCCAAGCGCAGGTGGTTCTGGTGGTGGCGACACAGGTGAAACTGCATCGTCAACCCCTCCGGTAACACAGGTTCCTCTTGATCCGGTTAAGAAGGCTGATCTAGTTAGCATCCTTCAAGACCATGCCGCAGAGTATGGTGACTTTGAAAAGTCGATTGAAGATATTGCTGACATGATCTTGGGTGAGTGATGGATACTACGGCTCTTTCTGCCATTGCAGTTGCATTAATTACAACAGTTGGAACTGTGCTGGTAGGGCTATTTAATGCCCTAAGGAAAGAAAACCGAGAAGATCATAACATTGTTAGACAAAAACTTGAAGAACTTCGTCAAGATGTTAAGCATGTGGATCACAAACTTGATGACCACATCAGCTGGCATTTAGACGATAAGTGATATAATAGGTTTGTGACGGACCTTCTGGCTATAAGTATTTCGTAAGATTATTTGTGGTGCGGGAGGTCCGTCACTTTTTATTTGATCATGAAATTTAAATTTTATCCCGTCGTAGAACTTTTTTGGAAAGATCACTACAGCCTTGGTGATGAGTGGTATGATGAATCACCGGAGGCCGATGCTCGCATTATTTCAGCAACAGGATATTTGGTCGCAGAAGACGATGACTACTATTATGTATGCTGCAATTATGACTTTGGCAACCACAGTTACTCTGGCGGGACGGCTGTCCTTAAGAACTGTGTTGTTAAAAGAAGAGTGCTAAGTAGAGGTAAATTTAACTATGATCAGTTTTCAAGAAAAAGAAAAACTCGTAAAGATCGTAAACCACAGTTACCACCCACAGAGACCGGAACGTGGTAGAGCCGGTTACTGCGTAATCATTGGGTATTACGAGAATAAGTCCCTGTCAGAAATCTGTTCTTATTACATGATTTCAGAAGAAGACGGGTTGTATTGGTGGAATCATTTTGGTTTCAATGAAGAGATGTCAAAGACCACCAAAAAGAAGAGTAAAAATAAATCAGCAGATATCTTTAACTACTTAAAGAGCAAAGCAGGACAAGAGATTACTGTTAAGCAGTTTACAGAGGAGTGTTCAATTAGTTCACCTACTGCTTATAAATTTATTAATGAAAATATTGGTTGGTTTAAGAAAGTGAAAAGAGGAGTTTACGAGGTTGTAGATGCGGATGAAGAAAGAAGAAAAGCAAAAACTAAGTAGAGTCAATGAAGAGTATATTGAGCAAATGATGGTTGCTACAAAAGTATCTAGAGCCGTCAGGGAACTTGAAGAGCATAATCGAACATTGATGTTAAAACTAGCTACCGCCTATGAGGAGCTAGAGGAATTGCAAGAGGCTTACTACAGCCTGCTTAACGAGAGGAAGAGGGAATATGGAAACTATGGATAAAACATGGCAGGGAGCCGCAGAGTTAGCAATCTCAGAAATTTACGATATGGCTATTGTTTCCAAGGAGCACTCTGTTGACAACCTTATCAAGTTTATGAGGCACAGGTTTGATCAAACACTTCGAGGTATTGAAAACTATAACTACGTTCCTCCTCAATCTCTGATTGTTGATGGTCAAGGTTTGTGGGCTTTTGTAGGTAGACATGCTCTTAATATTCTTACAATTACAGGATGGAGACCAGATAAAGATGAGATGATTGCTACCCTTATCCGTAAACAAAAAGATTATGGTCCTGAGAACATTGCCCGGTTTGGTAATATAGGTTTACTTATCAGAATGCACGATAAGATTGCAAGACTTGAAAACATTTACGCTAAGTGTCAGTCTGATTTCAACAAAGCTGTTTCCGTAAATGCTGTTTCAGATGAAACAATTATTGATACTCTTGTTGATATTGTAGGGTACTCAGCAATTGCCCTAATGTGGTCAACAATTGATGCTGAAGGGAACAGGTCTTTTCTTTACGAAATGATGTAAGTATGGCAGAAAGCAATATTATTTTTGGTGATTCAATTGAATTGATATCAGGTGTAGATGACAACACCTTTGATTCAATTATCACAGACCCCCCGTATGAAATTAACTTTATTAATAAAGGATGGGACAGAAGCGGCATCGCTTTTAATAAAGAGTTTTGGTCACAATGCCTCCGAGTGCTTAAGCCGGGTGGACACCTGCTGTCTTTTAGTGCATCAAGAACGTACCACCGCATTGCAGTTGCAATTGAAGAAGCGGGTTTTGAAATAAAAGACAGTATTCATTGGATATATGGTAGCGGCTTCCCTAAGTCTGTCGATCTAGGAACTCGTTTTGAAGACGGTAGCGATCTACAACAGCAATGGAGTGGGTGGGGAACTTGTTTGAAACCAGCACATGAGCCTATTGTGCTTGCTAGAAAGCCATTTAAAGGTCCAATCTACAAGAATGTGGAGAAATGGGGTGTCGGAGCTTTCAACATTGAGGCAACAAGGGTTGGTGACGAAGAAATTAAGATTCAAGTGTATAACAACTTTGGTGGTTTTGCTGATAGGGAGCGAGTTGAAGGGATAAAACCAGAAGATAAGTATGTAATTGGACGATTTCCATCAAATGTATTGTTTAGTCACTCAATTAATTGCACAGAAACAGAATGCGAAGACAATTGTGGAGTAAAAATTGTAGAAAATCAGTATCCTGGTTCATCAAATTTTTTTTATGACGCTATTTGGGATAAAGTTAACGATATTCCTCCGTTTATTTACGGAGCAAAAGCGTCAAAGTCAGAGAAAAATGCTTCAAGCATCCCCAATAATCACCCCACTGTGAAGCCTATTGAGTTGATGAGATATCTCATTCGTCTTGTCACACCACCACAAGGTCATGTGTTTGATCCGTTTCTAGGGTCTGGCACCACAGCGGTTGCTGCTATACTAGAGAATTGTGATGTCACTGGCTTTGAACTTACTGATGAATACTGGGACATTATAAATTCAAGAATAGAGTGGGCTATCAATGAGTAATTCGTCAAATGAGGGAAAACAGTGGACAGAGAGATATGTTAAAAGATATTTGAAAGATATCCCCACCCCTAAATTTTTGGATATCGGAACCGGACGGGGAACATATTATCGCTTACTCAACCAGCATTTCCCTAACGCACAATGGACAGGTGTAGAAGGATACAAACCTTACATTGAAGGGTTTAAACTTAAAGACAAATACGACATTATGCATCATGCAGATGCCCGCGAACTATACGGCAACAACGTTGATGTATCCCAGCTACATTACGATGTGGTATTTTGCGGTGACGTATTAGAACACATGACAAAAGAACAAGCAGTGGCGCTCGTCGAAAAACTAAGGTTGTGTTGTGGCGTTCTGATTATTTCAATCCCTATCGTGAAATGGCCGCAACATGATGATGTTAATCCGTTCCAAGAACATGTGAAAGATGATTGGTCACATGAAGAGGTGCTTGATTCGTTCCGTGGTGTGATACAGTACGACCAAGGTGTCTCCATAGGGGTCTATATTGTCGCAGGAGACCGTTACACACAAAAGGAGCAATAATGTCCCATTACAACATGATAAAACGACATGAGCAAAAATGGGTGCAAGCATGTGAAGCGCTCGCACCAATCTTCTCCACATGCTCAAAACGACAATACTTCGCAGTCATCATTGGCAGCAACAAAAGACTAATCAGTCAAGGATACAACGGGTCACCGCCCGGAGCACGCCACTGCACCCAAGGAGCATGCCCCCGAGCACAACAAAACTCGCCATCAGGCTCAATATACGACAACTGCATCGCAACACACGCAGAAGCAAACGCCATCATGTGGGCAGACCCACAAGCACGACAAGGAGCCACACTCATCATCAACGGCTCACCCTGCTACAATTGCGCCAAACTCATCGCCAACTCAGGAATCACCAGAGTCATCGGCAAACACGACGACACCTACCAAGACCAACAACGAGTAGTAAACTACCTGAGAGAAAACAGAATCGAAACGATTCTGCTGAAAGACACACAACCCCGCAAAACTTCCAACCAAACGCACACCCCTGTCCTCTACCCAACAAAAGAAGCATCGCCTATCCCCCGACACTACCAAATCCCCAAACTAAAAAGGAACAACCCATGAGTCAATTCCCCAACCTCAACGACGACCTCCCCAAAAGAATAACCCGCCTATCCCTCGCCATCATCACCGCAATGATCACAACAATCATCATCCTCAACCTCCTCAACAAATAACTATCCTAAGGAACCACAAACCCAATTCTGCCCAAAATTTTAACACATATCCCGAGAAGGCAATGCTGTCCTGAGCGAAGGCGCAAACCCTTTGTTTATGCGGGTCAAAGGGCCTCAGCTTT
>Ga0181571_10001822_pt1 | contig 15597 bp, 7 predicted proteins | sample 101ome_17_FD_132440 | JGI IMG/M metagenome (GOLD analysis project Ga0181571, IMG submission 132440) | Coastal salt marsh microbial communities from the Groves Creek Marsh, Skidaway Island, Georgia - 101407AT metaG (megahit assembly) | ecosystem: Environmental > Aquatic > Marine > Intertidal zone... | reverse complement strand
CTGGCAGGAGGACCCGGTCTATGCGTATTGTCAATCCGCCGCAACACGCGACTGCTCCGAAATCTACGCGCGACTCGGAGACGAGTACAACGAGGAGTGGTCCCCCGACGCTCCAACCTCGAGTTGGAAACGCGCGGGACCGTGCTGTTTCCACGAGCACGCCACCGGCGCGATGCACGAGCCAAACCACCTCGAATTATTAGCGAACGGCGCGATAGCAACCCTCAAGAATTACGGATACGTGGCGTGGGGCTGCGACGTCGGCCCGGACGGCGCGCTATACGTCGCCGTCGATCGCGACCACCAACCGAAGGAGGATAACTACACGTTGCCGCCCGGGAAATGCCCGATCCCGTGGTGCGAGCGGAGGAAGACGGGGGTGATAATGCGGGTGCAATTCGCCAGCCCCGACCACTCTGCGCTCCCGGGCGCCGTCATCGATCAGGAGTTTTACACGAAGGGTGAGCATTTGTCGCGACCCAGCGGATTGACGTTCACCCCGGATGGCGACATGCTCGTGGCGTCGATGGACGGGTGCGTCAGTAAGTTCGGCGGGCCGCGGAGCCCGAAGCGCGGCGAGTATCTCGGGGTGTTCCACGATCTGAAGGATCGCGATAAAGGCTACATTGAAGGCATATCGAAGGAGATCCACGAGATGGTCGACGAGGGAGGTGTTCCCGCGGGTTTGGCAACGATGGGCTTGGAGAAAATCCCGCTCCAGCCGCTTGACGTGTGGGCGCCGCGTGGCCAAGGTGGCCGCGTGTTTATTTCGTGCCACAGGGCGCTGGATAAGCGCGATGATCTACGAGGGTGGTACGACGACGCCGGGGTGATTGTGTGCGACGGGGCCGGGAACGAGATCGACTTCATCCGCGACCCCCACCTCGAAGAACACTGCAACATGATGACGGGCGAGTAGCCGACTTTAAGAGGGAGGTGCGGGAAAAGTCTTTTTTTTGTGAACTTACAAATCATATGTTGAATACGCATACAGAGTACGCTGAGTTTACAGTTAAACAAATAAGCAGAAATCATGGAATCCTGAGAAGGGGTGTAACAGCGTTATCGTCCTCCCGCATCCGACAGGGCGCACACGTTCGGAGCGCCAGAGGCCATGGCGTTCGTGTATCGAGCTCGTCGGTCGACGGGCATGTCGAGCACGACGACGAGTGAGGTGAGACCCGGTCCCGAACCCGCGTCCCCGTCATCCACCCACGTCCCCGTCGATCCACCCGCCCCGTCCCGTCCCGTAAAGTGTTGAATGCCAAAAGACAATCCAGCCAGTTCAACACGACTCTCCCCGCGCCCAACCCCCGCAGGCGCTGGGTCCTGGGTCGTACGGAGGCGCCCGGGAACATAAATCCACCCGCGGCGCCCCCTTCGGCACCGCGAAGCGAGATACCGGCATGGTCCGGCCCGGGCGGGTCCCCGGCCCGGGCGCGTACGGAGACTGGGCACTGTCGGTCACCGGCGTCGGGGCGCATCGCCCGGCGATCGGCTCCAAGGGGTTCGGGGGCGGGCCGAGGCTCGCGCCCGACGCGTCGCTCGCATCCCCGGGCCCGGGGACGTATTACGATCACGGGGCGAACCTCTGGATCAAGCGCGTGGGATCCGGGAGGGAAGGCCCGTCGTCCCGCTCGCGAGGAAGCCCCCATCGGACGCTCTCCGCGACGACGACGACATCATCGTCGTCATCAGACAGGTGCGCCCGGCGCTCCGAGACGCGTCACTCGACGCCCGGGCCTTTGCGACCGCCGTCCGCGACCCCGCCGAGCATCCCATCCCGCGCGCGGAGCCACGGCTACGTGGACCCGTCCCCGGAAGCGGCATCGCGCGACATGATCCCCGCGCCGGCGCCGCCGGAACGGGTCGACGCGTACGACGGCGTGGGCGACGATCGAATCGGACCGGACAGGTACTCGCCGACGAGAAGCGCGGTGGACGTTTCGCGATGTACGGATTTCGCGTCGTCGCGCAGCCGCCGGGCGCCCGTGCCCGACGAACCCCGAAGATCCCCGGGCGCCAGGCACCTGGACGAAGTGACCACGAGGCTCGCGCCCATGGCGTACGCGGGAGGCGCGGGCGAGCGAGACTCCAAAGAATCCAAAGAATCCAAAGAATCCGTCGACGACGAAAAAGCGGAAAAGGCGTCGTCGGTGAAATTCAGAGGCAACCCGTCCACCGCGGGCTTCGCGGCGGTTCGCAGGGGCAGCGCGTCCGACTCCGGTCGCGCTGCCCGGCGTCGGAGCGGCTCGCACCGTAGGCCCACGCCGGGACCGGGCGAATACGCCGGCGCGGCGTCATCGGGTTTTGATCGTCTCCGTTCGCCGTCCAGGTTGGAGCGACTCGGGGGATCGGAGCGGGGTGCGCGGGGGATGGAGAGCGCCAGGGCGCACGGCAGGTCGTCCGCGTGGGACGACGACATCGCGTCGCCGGGAGGCAAGGGTGCCGAGGGTGCCGAGGGTGCCGAGGGTGCCGAGGGTACGACGGGCCGGTACCCGCCGCTCGCGGTGGACGCCACCGGGCGACTCGAGGGCGACTTTCCGATTTGGGACTCCCCGCGACGGCGCCGCGCGTCCTCCGCGATGGGCCGCCGCTCTCCGCTTCCGCAGACGGGATTCGGAACCAGCGTGAGGTCCAGTTTATCCGCGAGGGCGCACTCGCCGGGCCCGGGCGCTTACGACGCGATTGTCCCCGGAATCAACTCGCCGTCCCTGTCGAGTCGCAAGGGCACCTTCGGCCGGTCGGTCAGCGGCGGAGACCTGGTAGCGGGCGCGACGAGCCCCGGGGCGGACAGTCCCGGTCCCGGCGCGTACGATTCCCCGTCGGGGCGGAGATCGCCGTCGTCGCCGTCCGCCAGGTCGCACGTCGTCGGCGGGTTCGTCACCGCCGCGAGAGGCCGGCCGCGCGAGAGGGGACCCGGGGCCAACGGGTCGCCGGGGTTCGTCAGGGGCGCGAGCGCCACTCGCGAAGTCTCCGTCGGACAAAACGGCTATAAAAACGGTTCATCGGACGTAAAGTCGGACGACGGCCCGACGGGGGTTGCGCCGAGGACACCCCAACGAGGGTTTGGGCGACAGGCGGCGCGGGGCAAGGGCGACGCGCGGGTGCCGGACTTTCCGGGTCCCGGCTCGTACGATCCGGCGTACGGGACGAACGACGCGTGGGAGCGGAGCAAACGGATGTACGGCGTCGAACGTTCCCGTGCGCTTCGAAACAATAAAAATCACGGGGGTTCGAATCGGCGAACTACTTTGGCAAAGTCGCCGGACCCGCTAGCCAGCGCGTCACCCGGACCGGGTCACTACGATTGCGTCGCGAACTGGCCGAACGGGGGCGCGGGAGGGGGGCGGAGCGGCTTCCGGAGCGGGTCGGAACGGGGAGGCGATCCGGCTTTTACCAGCCCGTCGCCGACCAACGTGGGGCCGGGATTGTATTACCCGAGGGATACCATCGTCAGGCGCTCGCACAACGTGACCGCGAGGTGAGACGACGCGAGGCGGGAGTCCCGACGGCGGCGGCGCGGTCGTGGCGCAGTCGTGTGTGTTTTTGTGCGTAAAACAATGTGTAAAACAACGTAGTAGTCGGTCGTCCTAGCCCAACTCCCCGCCCGCGATGGCCCGGGATGGCGCGCTATTTTCGGCGATCGCAACCCCTGAACGAGTCCCTTTGAACTTTCAGGTTCAAAGGGACTTTCAGGTTCTTGCTGGATCTCCGCGCGCCAGCCCCGCGTTCGGGGGGAAACTGGGACACTAAGAGGTTATGTGCATTCGTCGTACACGCCGCCCGTGCGTCTCGTGCTCGTCGCGATGGATCAGTCCGCCGTTCGCGCGCTCGCCCCCCGATCAAATCAGCTCAGATCAGATCAGCTCCCGCCGTTGTCCTCGAGGAATGAAAACGTCGAACCCCCGGGGGGGTAGCCGCCGCCGAGGTTCAAGCCGTCCATGTCCCCCTCCAGGCTCACCCCGCCCAGCCCGCCGCGCTTGACGACGGGCGGGTGCGCGGCGGCGGCCATCGACGCCCCGCCCGGCGCGATCGGCTTGGACGGCTCGAGGCCGGACCACATCCCGCCGGATCCGCCGTAGGAACCGTGCGCCGACCCGGGGGAGGTGCCGAAGATCCCCCCGTACGAGTCCATCCCGTTGAACGAGGTCCCGTAGGACCCAACCGCGGGCGGAGAAGAACCGGGCGCGTAGGGGTACTGCTGCTGCTGATGATGATGATGATGATGCTGATGATGATGCTGCTGATGCTGATGCGAGTAGCCGTGCGCCGCCGAGTCCGTCCTGGAGTCTGAGCCGTAAAAAACGCCCGAACCGTGCGCGGAATCCGTCCACCCCGTTTCGTCGCCGTTGGACCACACGCCGCCGCCCTCGCGTGGCGCGGACCCGTAGGTACCGGACCCGCCGGGGGAGCCGACGGGGTAGGTACCCGAGTGCGAGGAACCGTCGTGCGTGGACCCGCCGCGATGGATGCGCTGCGTCGGGCGTTCGTCCGCGTGGTCGCGAACGGCGCCGACGAAATCGTCGTCAGAGGGGAGCTCAAAGCCGCCGCCGCCGTTGATCGCGGCCCACGGGTCGGGGGTTCGCCAAAGATCGTCGCGATGCTGATGCTGATGCTGCTGATGCTGCTGCTGATGCTGATGATGATGCTGATGATGCTGCTGATGCTGCTGATGCTGATGCTGATGCTGCTGCCAGGTCGCGTGGGAGTCGCCGGAGGAGTAAGCGCCGGCGGCGGTGGCGGCGTACTCGTAAGGATTTTGCGCGGCGGCGGCGTACGGATTTGGTCGCATCCCACCCGGGGGGGGCGCGCCGGGCGGCGGCGGCATCGGCGGCGGCGCTCCCCTCGAGTTCGTCCCCCCTCCCGGGCGGGGACCTGGGGGCAGCGGCGGGGCGCCGTGCGACGACGCCGGCTTGGGCGCGGGGACCCTGTTCGCCGGAGGCGGCGGTCCGTCCGGCGGCGGGGGAGGCGGATGCGGCGGCGGCGGGGGCGGGGCGCCCCGAGGAAGCGGTGGCCCGGGCCCGGCGTTGGAGGCGGCGTTGGAGGCGGCGCCGAACGCCGACTGCTGCTGTCGCTGCGCCGCGTATTGATGCGCGGCGGCGATCTGCTGCTGCCGACCCTTGGGCGTTCCTTGGGCGGCGTGCGCGACGGGCATCTGCGCGACGCGCTCGGGCTGGTGGTGGTGCTGGTCGTGATGCGAGGGAGGGGCGTGCGTCTTGTACTTGTCCTCCTCCGCCTGCAGCCTCCTCGCCAGCGCCTCGTCGCTCTCGAACGTGCCCGGCTGGTACTTGTAGCCGCCCTCCTCCGCCTGCAGGCGCCTGGCGAATTCCTCGTCGGTGACGTCGGGGGCGGAGGCGGCTTCGCGCTCCAAACGCTGCGCCGTCTCAGCCGCGAGCTTCTCCTTCTTTTTCTTGCGCTGCAGAGCCTTTTTGGACAGGCCCTCGGTGTTGCCCGCCGGTTGGTGGCCCGCGGGTTCCTGCGCCTGCGAACTCGCGGCGTCGGCGGTTTTATCCTTCGCCTTTTTCGACTCCATCTTTCGACGAATCTCCTCCATCTCGGCCATCTCCCGTTCCGCCGCAGCCTCCGCAGCCCTGCGCAGCGCAGCCTGCCTGTCCGCGGCGGCGCTGGTCTCCGCGGCGGCCTGCTGCGCGGCGGACGCGCCCTTAGCGGCCGCCTCGGCTTCCTCCGCGGCGGCTCTCTCCTTTGCGGCGCGTTTCTTGGCCTTTTTACTCATCGTCCCGTGGGAAGCCTCGGCGACGTCGCCATTCTCCGCGGCGGCGCCCTTGTCCGCGTCGCCATTCTTGGCGCCGTGCGACCCCTTGGCGCCGTGATGTTCGGGCGGGGCCTTGCCCGAGGTGGCGTACGCCGACTCGACGGAGTAGGGTCCCCACTCGGAGACGTCGCCGTCGGGCTCCACCCGCCCCACCCGCGCCTTGAAGCAGTACCGGGTGCCCGGGATCAGGTCCGACACCGTCACCACCGTCTTGCCCTTGACCGAGGTGAACACCGAGTAGTCGCGCTCGCGGTCCTTCGTCAGCGACAGCTCCCAGCACCGGTCCTTGGGTAAGGTCTGGTTGGTGTTCTTGCTGCGGTGGAGGTTCAGCGTTATGCTCGTCTCCGTCCTCGACACCAGCGTGGGTCGCTGGAGCTTCTCCAGCGGTTGCTTCGCCCTGCGCGCCTCGTCATCCTTCCTCGCGAGCTCCGCGGCGTACCTCGCAGCCTCCTTGCGCATCCGCTCGAGCCTCTCGAAGAGCTCGTCGTCGTCGACGCTATTCGAGGACGCCTCCCCGCGGGACGATCGACGGGGCGGTTTCTCGCTCGCAAACCATCCGCCTCTCCCGCCGATTGGACCTCGCCCGGGCCTGAACCCCGGCGGCGGCTGCCACCCCGGCGGCGGTTGGCTGAAGAAGTCGTGGAGGTCCGCGTAGTCGTCGTCGCTGTAGTCGTCGTCGTAGTAGTCGTCGTCGTAGTCTTCGTCGTCCGAGTACTCGTCCGACTCGTCGTCGTCGTTAAAATCGTCGTCGTCCGGTTTTCCCGATGCTCCACCCTTCTTGCCCCCCTTGGAGTCGCGTCGCTTGTCCGGCCTCGGGAACCGCCCCTCCGCGAAGGTGAAGGCCTGTCCGCCCCTGAACCCGCCTCCGAAGAAGAACGATTCGAAGAAGGACGCGGCGAAGTCCCTCATGTCGTCTGCGGATTCGAAGATGTCCGCCACCGCATCCTCGTCGTCCTCGCGCGTCAGGCACTCGTACGCGCTGACAACCTCCTTGAACTTCTGCTCGGCGTCGGGATCTCCCGGGTTTTTGTCGGGGTGATGCTTCAGCGCGAGTTTCCTGCGATGGTTGGACGAGGGACGGGCGGCGCTCAGCGCGAGTCGGGCCGAGGAGGCGGGCGCGAGCCCGGGGCGTCGCTCGGTTCATGGCGAAGAAGTTTTAGTCGCGCATAGCGGTGCTCGCAGATCCGAGCGGAAAGGCGGGTACGGGGCGGCACGCGACCCTTACCTGTACGCCTGGCGCAGGGCGTTGGCATCCAGATCATCCGAGACGCCCAAAATCTGGAGCGCGGCGGACCTCTTCATCGCTCACGCTCGACGGACCCGCGGTCCTTCCGCCCTCTCGTTCGAAAAGCAAGACGACGCGCAAAGATCCAGTTCGAATAAAGCGTCGTCCTTCGATGCCGGAAACGCGGAACTCCGGCGGGTTCCGAGGGCGGATCGGGAGGCGACGTGTCGCGCCTCGATCCGTACCGATCGGGTAAGGTGACCCGGGCTTCTCACGTCAGTCGCTGCCCTCGCACCTGCGTGCCTCGGCCGTGTGATGCGCAACCTCTCGGAGCTATGACTCACAACACGGGAAAAGCGCTTTCTTACGGGAACCAGTCTGGCAGTCTCACGCGATGGCCTCGGGAGTGCAAACAGGGTGCCCATCCCACGGACTCGGGTGGTTAAAACTTCTCGTCTATGATAGTCTATGATACTCGGTTTACATCGGGGACTGGCTCGTCCTCCTCACCAGCGCTTGGTGAGGGACATGAGCAGGTTCATAAACTCCAGCGGGTTCCCCTTCTTATTCCCGCCCGCCCCGGCGCCGCCCGCGCCTCGCCCGGCGAACCACGTCCGCCAGCCCACCAGCAACGCCCCGTTGGCCACCATGGCAACAATCGCAAAGGGCGCCGGCGGTAAAGAGCCTTTGCCGATGGACCGAAGCACCAGGCCGGCGGGAACCCCCGCGATCACACCTTTCGCCGCGGCGAACGCGGCGTTGCTCGTCTTGGTACCCTGCGATCGATCGTATCGGAAAAAGGACGAAACGTCGAGGGTCAGCGATGCGGAGTGGACGCGGCGACTGGGGGCGAGCGAGTGAGGGCACCACGACGTGTGATGGGCGAGGAGCAAACGCGCGGCGACGACGGGCGCTCACCCTCGCGTCCTCGCCGAACGTCCCCGTGAGGGGCGCGGTGGCGAACCATCCGACGAGAAACGGCAGCGCGGTCCCGAGCACGTCCCCGAAGAACATCCCCTCGCCGTGGTTCCCGCGCCCGATGGCCGCGAAGGCGAGGATGGCGAGCGCATCCCCAGCCGCGAGCTTCGCGCTCCTGAGCGCGGGATCCTCGGCCTCGCCGTCCACCTTGGCCACGCCCTGGAAGGCGTCCCTGCTGCGTTGCTCCACCGGGATGACCTTGATACCCGAGGGCGGCGCGTTCGCGTCGGGGCCCGATCCCAGAGGGGCGGGTTTGGGCGCCGCGTCCGGGTCGCGTCGCCTGAACCGCCCCTTGGTCTCGGTGGGCGCGGGGTCGGCTTCGGCGGCGCGGATGCGTGCGGCGCGACGGTGGGAGCGATGACGGGTCGGGGAGCCCGAGTGCGTCGAGCGGAGAGCGCGCGCGCCGAGGGGGCGCGCCAAGGAGGCCGCGAACGACATGCCGCAGGGGCTTCGCTCTCGGCGAAGTGCGGGTGGATAAGTGTGTGGGACTTTGTGGTCCAGCGCCGACGCTTCGCTGCCTCTCAAACACGGGAAAAATTGGTCCACGTCGATCACAACAACCGCGGGCACCTGACAGCGCGAACCGACACGATGCGCACTTCCATCGCCCGTCGCGCCGCCGCGCGCGTGGTATCCGACTTTGTCTCGCACGCGCCGTCCGCGAGCGGGGGCGCCGCGGCACCCTCCAAGGGCATCAAGGTCATCAACATCACCCCCTACGCCGCGTCCGAGGTGACCGGCGGCGGCGGCCTGCCTCACGCGCGCGCGGGGGTCTCCGCGCAGACCAAACCCTCGCAGCTGGACAAACACTGGGTCAACGCGTTCCACAAGATCCACGGGCGCGGGTTCGCCTCCTCCGCCGCGGCTCGCGCGGGCCTATCCCCCGCTGAGACGAAGAAGCGCATGGATGAGATCAACGACAATTTCGCGGAGGCCCGCGAGGAGATCGAGGCCGCGATGGAGGCTGTGGGCACAACCTACTTCAACGAGGAGGCGGAGTACGCCAAGGAGGTGACGGAGAAGACGCTCGGTACGTTCGAAGCGTCGTCTCGCGGCCACCTGATGAGACCTCACGCGTAAACAAACCAAGCGGCCGGTGGACGATGATCATCATCCGTTTTACTCACGCGACTCTCCTCCCGTGTCCGCAGGCATGTACTACAAGCTGTGCGAGGAGATGGACCCGGAGGAGAGGGCGGCGACGCAACGGGCGATGGGGATGAAGATGGAGCAGCTCAAGGCTGAGCTGAAGCAGCTCGATCACGCGCACGACGATTAAGCCGAGCCCCCCGAGTCGTCGAGGGGCTTCGGGACAAACCAAAAAGCACGCAGCACGCAGGGGAATGTTCTTTTCTGACCGCTCCCCATACACATTTATATGAATTTTAAACGCATATACGTTTATGGACAAACAATACTCATAGACTCTGTGAACTCGCACGTGACGCTCCTTTTTGCTCCCTTCCTTCCAAAAACCAGCGCGACCCGCGGCGCCCGGTCATATCGACGCTCGGCCGGTCCACGGCGAGCGGTTCAGGAGTGGCGACGACCGTCACCCGCCTTATCTAAGCGCAGCGAAGGAGAGGGCGACACCGGTCGTCATGGCGACAGCGACGATCGCCCCGAGGTGCGCCCCGCGTCATGTCTCGTTTTGGGAATTCCCGACCCGAGCCTCTCAATTCCTCCCGATCTCACCGTCGACCCCGTCCCTTCCCCCGTGTGAATCCCCAGGCACGTCTTCGGCGCCAAGGGCGATGTCGCGGACAACGTCACCTACGTCGACGAGACCACCGTGGCGTACGTCGCCGGCCACCAGCTGGTGCTCTTCCACGTGGAGACGAAGACGCAGAGGTTCATCCCGGGCCAGGCGGACACCGAGGCCATCACCGCCATCGCCTTCAGCCAGTGCAAGAGCTACGTGGCCGTCGCGGAACGCGCGGAGAGGGGTGTCATCACCGTGTACGATCTCACCACCACGACGGGCTCGCCCAGGAAGCGCGTGCTCGCGTCCACCGACGTCGGGTCCAAGGTGCGCATCCGAGACCCGGAAAAACCATCCCGATCGTCCAAATTAGGGCGCAGAGCCCGGCCGACCTCTCATCCAACCCCCAACCTCTCATCCAACCCCCCGACCTTTCATCCACCCACCAACGCAGGAGTACGTGAGCGTCGCCTTCTCACCCGACGGCAAGTGGGTCATCGCGCAGGGCGGTGCCCCCGAGTGGAACGTGACGCTGTGGAACTGGGAGCGGTGCAAGCAGCTCGCGTGCGTGCCGGCCAAGCCGCTCGGATCGGACGCGGGCGCCGTTCGCCAGGTGAGATTTGCCGCGCACGACCCCGGTCTGGCGTCGTGCGCGGGCGAGGGTCTCTTCCGCACGTTCAAGTGCGCGGAATCCGGGGTCAGGGCGCTCCCGGACGTGAAGCTCCCGCCCGCCAAGTCGGGCGCGAGTAAGAATTACACGGCGCACTGTTGGCTTCCCGACGACGCCGAGGTGACGGACGGCGGGGAAGAGGGAGCCGAGCGCCGCGAGCGGTGCGTCCTGGCGACAGACGGCGGCGAGCTGCTGGTCGTCGAGCTCAACGAGGTCAAGGCGACGATACCTTGCGCTCGGAGCGATTCGAAGGGTGTCGACTGCGTGATTCCCTACGGCGTCGGCGGGTTTGTGTGCGGCGGCGCCGACGGGACCGTGAGCGTCTACGAAAAGACGGACGAGAAGGAGCTCTACAAGCGCGTGAAGCACTTCGTGATCAAGCAGTCGCCCGGCGCGAGGGTGACGGCGCTCGCGCTGTCCCCGACGGACGAGACCCTGCTGTGCTCCACCGACGATAACCAGATGTACGAGGTTGACATGTCCAACGTCGACGTCGTGAAGAGCGAGGACATCGAGTGCTCGCTGTTCACGCAGGGGCACCACACGCAGGGCGTGACGGGCGTGGATCTGTGCGTGCGTAAGCCGCTGGCGGTGACGTGCTCGAGCGATAAATCCGTGCGCGTGTGGAATTACTTGGACAAGGCTGACGAGATTTGCAAGTTTTTTGCCGAGGAGGCGCACAGCGTCGCGTTCCACCCCAGCGGGCTGCACGTCCTGGTGGGGTTCAGCGACAAGCTCCGGCTGTGCAACTTGCTCATGGACGACATCAGGCCGTACCGCGAGTTCAGCATCAAGGGCTGCCGCGAGTGCTCCTTCAGCAACGGCGGCAAGTATTTCGCCGCGGTGAACGGGCCCGTGATCCAGGTGTACAACATGTACACGTGCGAGAACGTGGGCAACTGCCGCGGCCACGGCGGCAAGGTGACCGGCATCGCCTTCTCCGCCGACGATAAGCGCCTGATATCCACCGGCCTGGACGGCGCCGTGTACGAGTGGTCCCTGTCCACGTTCCAGCGCGAGAAGGAGAACGTCATCAAGTCCAACGAGTACGCCTCCGTCGCCGTCGCTCCCGACGACGGTTACGTCTACGCCGTCGGCTCGGACGCGACGCTCAAGCAGCTCGACGGCGAGGACCTCATGCTCAACGAGGAGTTCGCCCTGGGGACGGACCGTGGTGAGAGCGGCCGACCCACCGAAACCTTCACGCGCGTCCGGCTGACCAACGGCGGAAGACGGCTTTTCGCCGCGACGTCCACGGGGGCTGTTCGCGCGTACGGGTTGGACGGCGGCCGAGTCGTCGGCGAGGGCAAGGAGTACAAGGAGCTTCGGTGCCACGCGGGTCCGGTGACGGGGATGCGGGTCAACTTCGACGATACCCTGCTCTTCTGCGTCGGCGAGGATGGGGTGCTGTCCGTCTTTGACATCAAGGAGCGCGCGATGGAGGGCGCGACGAAGGCTGGCGAGGGGATGGTGTTTGCTCAGGAGGTGCTCATGACGAAGGCTGACCTCGAGGATATTCGCAGCAGGATGCACGAGCTCGAGGTTCAGGTCAACGAGCTCACCCTTCAGGGCGAGTACCAGCTTCGCCTTAAGGACCTAAACATGAACGAGAAGATCAAGGATCTCACCGACAAGTTCCAGGGCGAACTCGAAGGCGAGCGGTCCAAGTACGAGGCGCTGCTCCAGGAGAAGAACGAGCTCGAGATGGATTTCGCGGACCAGATGAAAACCACCGAGAACAAGCACGCGCAGGCCATGGCCGCCACTGAGTCTTCGTTCCAGAACAAGATCCTGAACGAGATCGAGCGGTACCAAGCTCTCGTGGAGGAAAAGGAGGAGCTCAACCGCGGATGGGACGAGCAGAACACCGCACTCGCCGAGTCGCACGATCGCCTCGTGGCAGATCTCACCGAGGAGTTTGCCGGTAAACTTCAGGACGAGCAGATGCACTCGGAGACTCTTCGGCTGCAGCTGGAGGATTCCCGCGCCGCTGCGAACGAGCGCGAGAACCAGCTCGAGGAGGACGCCGACCTCGAGATCGATGAGCTCAAGGAAAAGTACGAATTAAGGCTCAAGGAACAGCGCGACGTGTCGCTGAGGCTGAAGGGCGAGAACGGCATCATGAAGAAGAAGTTCACCACCATGCAGAAGAGCATCGCGGAGCAGAAGGACGAGATCGCCGGTCTCTTCACCGATAAGAAGAACCTCTACGCCACGATCGCAGATCTGGAGAAGGACGTCGCGGGCCTGAAGCGCGAGATCCGGGATAGGGACGAGACGATTGGGGACAAGGAGAAGCGAATCTACGACTTGAAGAAGAAGAACCAGGAGCTGGAGAAGTTCAAGTTTGTCCTCGACTTCAAGATCAAGGAGCTCAAGCGGACCATCGAACCCCGCGAGCAGGACATCTCGGATATGAAGAATCAGATCACCGAGATGGACAAGGAGTTGGAGAGGTACAACAAGAGTAACACCCACCTCGACCTCACCATCAAGGACCTTCGCAACAAGCTCCTCGGGATGGGCCAGGACGTCAAGCGCAAGCAGAAGGCGATCGAGGACCGGGACTCTGCGATTCATTCGTTCCAGAAGGATCTCCACGAGGCCACGAAACACGTCCAGACGCCCAAGCGACTCGCCGAGGAGGTCAAGTCTCTGTACGCGAAGCACATGACGCAGAAGATCGACGATAAGCCCCCCGACAAGGACATCCAGCGCGAGTACAATCGCCAGCGAGAGTACCTGGAGAAGACCATCGATCAGTTCAAGCGCAAGCTCGCGAAGGACGTCGAGACGCACAAGAAGGACAACATGGCGCTGATGAACCAGAACGTGGCGCTCATCAAGGAGATCAACGAGCTGAGGCGCGAGACCAAGATGCTGCGGCAGTCCACGTCCAAGGCGTCAGCTCCGGCGCCGTCGGCGCACTCCAGCGGTCGGCTGGCGAGCAAGCTCGGCAGCCGAGCCGGCTCCCGGGGCGGCGACGACGGTCTGGTCCGCGAGGTGGAGACGGCGCGCCTGGAGATTGCGACGCTTCGCGCGGAGTCCGACGCGAAGGATGCGCGCATCGCGGAGCTGGAAGAGTACATCGCCGAGGGCGAGGCCATCCCAGAACCCGCCTCGGTCGTCAGGGTGGCGACTCCGGAGAAGGCTTCCGGCGCGGTGAGAATACCGACGCTCGCCGCGAGCGCGGAGGTGGACGAGCACGCGGCGGCGACGAGGATCCAGGCGGTGCACCGCGGCAGGGTCGCGAGGGAGGAGGTGAAGGTGAAGAAGCTGGTGAGCGGGGCGCTCGAAAACGTCGCGCGGGGCGATGACTCTTAAGTGTTACCTTCGTAGAAGAGACTGGGATGTAAAACGAAATTTCGATCCAGACTCGCTCCGTTTCGCGTACTCGACACCCGGCCACCCGCCGACGCATAGCAGGCGCGCGCCGGTCCGAGGAGGGCACGGGACCGTCATGCCGCCGCCGGAGCGCGACGGTCCCGTGGATGTGACGTTGGTCTTGGAGGGTGGGCGCGTGGGCGCCGAGCTCGGGAGCATGGCGCTGCTCGAGCTCGGTTCCGCGCTCGCGGCGGTCACCGAGATTCGCGGCGGGACGGGCGCCTCCGCGCCTCGGTGGATCGGCGACGCGGTCCCTTCGACGTCCGGCGGCGCCCCGGAGACGGTCTTGACCGCCGGTGTGACGTTCCCATCCCTCGCCGCCGCGCGCGCGGCGGTTCGGCGGTGCGCTCTCACCCGAATGGCGCTCGCGCCCGTCGCGAGCGGCGACCCCTCCGCGGTCGCCTCCGCCATGGGACCCGAACGCGCCGCGAAGTGCGCGGCGCAGGTGCTCGCTCCGGGGCGTAAGGGCGTGCACAGGGTGGTTCTCGAGCGCGTGGGCGCCGAGCTATGGGACGCGGGCGTCGGAAGGGCCGTCGCCGCGGACCGCGCATGGCTCATCGCCGTCGCCGCGTCCGAGGAAAAACGCGTCGATCCGTCTCGCGACTCCGTCGCGCCGCACGTGTACCTCCATCCCGAGGGCGCGATGTGCGAGGTCATCGCGTGGGGGCTGGACGCCCGCGCCGTCCTCAAGTCCGTGGAGGCTCCCAACGCCATGCCCCCGCAGCAAGCCTTCCTCGCGTTGAACGCCGCGAGGGTCCGACCGGGTGACGTCGTGTGCGACCCGTGCGTCGGCGGCGGAGCCGTGCTGCTCGCCGCGCTCGCGCTCGGAGCGCGCCGCGTCGTCGGGGCGGACGTCGACGACGCCGCGTTGGCCGCCGCGGCGGGCGCGATGCGACGCGACGGGATCGACGTGAACGACGTGAACGTGGTGAAGGATGTGAACGTGGTGAGGGATGTGAACGTGGTGAACGATGTGAACGTGGTGAAGGATGTGAACGTGGTGAAGGACGACGCTCGGTGCGCGCTGGGCCGCGCGAGTTTACTCGACGCGCCGTGGCGGGGACCCGTCACGGCTGGCGAAGTCGTGGACGCGATCGTCACCGATTTGCCGTACGGGGTTCGTTCCGCCGCCGTCGGCGTCGGGGACGGCCCAAACGCGGTGTGCACGCCTCGGGACATGTTACTCGCGCTGCTCGACCTGGCGAACGCGCGGCTGAGGCGGGGGGGCAGGGTAGCGGCGTGGTTGCGCAACCCCGGGGACGGCGCGGATATGAACGAAAACATCGGAAAAGACGGGGCCGGGGGAACGGCGGCGGCGTTGACCGAGTCGGACGTCGCGGCGGCGGCGTTGACGCGCGGGTTCTGGGTCGAACGAGCGGCGGGGGAGGCGCGGAAAACGGGGGTGAGCCGCGCGCTGTACGTGATGGTGAGGGTGGAGGAGGCGGGATGCTGCGCGCGGCTGTGCCGGGGGACGCCGGGGGATGACGAAAAAGAAGACGGCGACGCGAAGAAAGTCTCACTTTTGCCGGCGAGCGAAACCTTCGGAAGCGGGGCGCACGAACTCAACCGTCGCGCATTGGTGATGCACGCGACGCTGCGGCGCAACGAAAACTACGGGCGCGTCGACGGCGACGGCGGGCAGGACGTGTGGCGGGCCGCGTGGGTCGGCGACCTCCCCGGGCTGCGAACGAAACTCGAATCGCATCCGCTCGTCGCCGCCGCCTCGGAACCCGCGGGGGCGGAGAACACGCCGCTATCCGCCGCCGCGGGGTTCGGGCGCGTCTCTTGCGTCGCAGAGATCGTGGACCGGCTGGACCGTTTGGAGGTGTCGGAGTATATCGAAGGAAAACGCAATTCATATT
>Ga0181571_10001821_pt1 | contig 15602 bp, 9 predicted proteins | sample 101ome_17_FD_132440 | JGI IMG/M metagenome (GOLD analysis project Ga0181571, IMG submission 132440) | Coastal salt marsh microbial communities from the Groves Creek Marsh, Skidaway Island, Georgia - 101407AT metaG (megahit assembly) | ecosystem: Environmental > Aquatic > Marine > Intertidal zone... | reverse complement strand
GCCTGTTGAATGTCTTGGCTTCGACAGAAAAGTTTGGTTCAAAGGGAGAAATTAGAAGACTGGTAAAGCAGGGGGCAATCAAACTGGATAATATAAGGGTCGATGATCCTGAAATGGAACTTGGTTTTGAGCCAGAGCAAAACGACATGGTGATCAAGGCAGGTAAGAAAATTTTTATTAGGATTGAGAGATAAAAGATTGGTTGGCTTTTTTAACAAACGCTGCAGTTAGACTGCGTTTTGATTTGAGTAAGTTCTTTACAGATCCTTGAAAGATTTTTTCTCCGCCCATTTCACCCCCCTCAGGACCCATTTCAATAATATAATCAGCAGCGGAAATGAGCTCGATGTCATGCTCAACGACCACAACAGTGTTTCCTTCTTTGATGAGTCTGCGTAGTAGGTGTAACAATTTCATCCGATCCTTATGGTGTAGCCCAATAGTTGGCTCTTCTAAAACATAAAAGTTAGGCTTCGCTTTGGGGCGGTTGGAATATTTTAAAGCATCAATTCCTTTTGAAAGTTCGGAAGCTAACTTAAGTCTTTGTGCTTCCCCTCCGGATAAGGTGGGTGAAGCTTGGCCAAGTTTTAAATACCCGAGACCCGTTTCCACCATTAAACTAAAAGTTTCTTTTAATGAGTGATCAAAATAGAAAAAATCGCGAGCTTCTTCGAAAGTTAAATTTAAGATTTCGGCAATATTTTTCCCATTCCAAGTGAGTGAGAGTATTTCGTCCTTAAATCTTTTCCCATTACAAGATGAACAGATCACATAAGAGTCTGGCAGGAAGTTCATTTCCAGCTTAACCTTACCATTTCCTTTGCAAGATTCACATCGGCCTCCTTTGACATTAAAAGAAAAAGTACTGGAACTAAGTCCCAGGGCTTTAGATTCCTGTGTTTGGGCAAAAAGACTCCGAATTTTATCCCAAACGCCTAAGTAAGTGGCTGGGGTGGATCTGGATGTTTTGCCAATCGGCTTTTGATCGACTTCTATGGCCTTTCCAAAAGTATGCCCGTTTTTAATTTGTCCTTTTTCAGTAACTAGAGAGGACTCGTTTGCAGAAATAGCCTCTTTAACACTTGGAAAAAGAATGCCACGCACAAAAGTAGACTTTCCGGCACCGGATACTCCACAGCAAACCGTAAGGCGAGCCTTAGGTATAGCAAATGATGTATTTCTAATATTTCGCAAGCGTGCTTTTTGTAGGTGTATCCAATTAGAATCATTTGGGTTTCTGACCCCTTTGGGAAGATCAAGTTTTGTAAAAATTTCATTGGAAGCGGTGTATGCAGATGTCTCTTCTTCAATAGCGTGGTTGGTTTGACCGCAGGCTACAATTTTCCCGCCTCTTGAGCCGGCCTCGGGCCCTATATCGATAATAAAATCTGCTTGTTCTATTGTTTCGATGTCGTGCTCTACGACTAAAAGTGAATTCCCTCGATTCAGGAGTTTTCGCAGAGCATCTATCAACCTTTGGTTATCAACCGGATGTAAACCAATGGATGGCTCATCCAAAACATATAATACGCCTGATAAATTTGATCCTAATTGGCTCGCAAGCCTTATTCTTTGTGCCTCTCCTCCAGATAATGAAGATGTTTCACGGTCAAGTGTTAGGTATTCGAGTCCTACTTTTTTCATAAAACCAAGGCGATCAATTATTTCGGGAATTATGCTTTGAAGGATTGGTTTTTCAGCAATTTTAATTTTTAGGGAAGAGAGGAAATCGGTAATTTTTGAGGGTGGTAAGGATAATAGTTCAGGTAATGAGAATTTTTTATGTTCCTTTGATTCCAAGATTACATTTCGTGCTATGGGTCCTAATCTTTGCCCGTTACACTTTGGACAAATATCTCCATTTTCAATCTTCCACCAGTCACCACTTGCGGGTAAATCTTCCTTCATCCAGTCGTAAATCTTTCCATATCCCTTGCAAAATGAACATCTACCCTTTGCGGAATTCCATGAGAATAAAGCAGGCTCCAAGTCAGGATATGTTTCTCCAGTAGTTGGGTCTACCCTCCTTGTGGAAAACCATTTTTCTTCTTCCTTATCCCCATAAACTAGAAGGCATCTGCCTTTACCAGTTTTAAGAGCAAGATCGATTGATGATTTAAGGTGAGCAATGAAGGGTGTTTTTTCCCAATTTCCAACGACTGCTTCGATGTCATGCAATCGGTAGCGGTCGAGTCCTTCGAATCCTTCCGTATCAAGGTATTGACCGTCACACCTTACTGTTTCGAAACCCTTGTCCATCGCCCAGTTAACAATTGGCTTGTGGTGTCCTTTACGATTTGTGACTAATGGTGAAAGTAATTTTATCGAAGTGTTTGGCTTAGAATTAAAGAATTTCTTAATAAATTTAATTATATTTTGCTCTATTTGTTGAGCGCTTGATTGCTCAAGGGGCTTTCCAGTTGCTTCACTTAATTGTATTCCAAGCCTAGCATAAAGTAGTCGCAAGTATTGAGCGATTTCTGTGATTGAGCCAACGGTCGACTTTTTTGAACCCCTTGTGACCCTTTGTTCAATTGCAACAGTCGGTTGCATCCCTTCAATGAAGTCTACATTTGGTTTTCCCATTTGCTCTACGAATTGCCTGGCATAAGCACTCATAGATTCCATAAAACGCCTTTGGCCTTCAGCGAAAATCACATCGAACGCTAAAGAAGATTTACCGGATCCAGATGGTCCCGTCACTACAACAAATTTTCCATGGGGAATCTTTAGATCTAGGTTTTGCAGGTTATTTTCTCTTGCGCCGAAAATCGAAAGATTTCGCTTATTAATTAAGGAATTTTTTTGATTGTATAATTTTTGAGAATTTGAAGACGAACGAGATTCGGAAAATATAAATTTCGATGTCAAAGTACCTTTCTCTCGTAAAGAAATTGGATTCCCTGTTGCTACAATTTTTCCACCCTCGATTCCCGCACCTGGTCCCATTTCTAAGATCCAGTCAGCACTTCTTAAGACTTGGGGGTTGTGTTCAACTAGTATAACCGAGTGTCCTGAATCGACAATGCTTCTGAGGGTATTAATAAGATTATTAACATCCTGCATGTGTAAGCCTGTTGTAGGTTCATCAATCAGCAAGATTGAAGGAGACTTTCCCTTTGAAATAGAGCCCAAGTATTTTACAAGTTTGAGTCTTTGTGACTCACCTCCAGAAAGAGTATTCAAAGGTTGCCCAAGTGTGAGATAGCCAAGACCGACCGATTGCAATAGTTTAAGTTTCCGTTGGGTTTTCGGAAGATTGGGAAAATAACCTAGAGCGTCTCCAACGCTTAGGTTAAGAATTTCTGAGACTGAAAGATTTTCCAGTTTAACACCTAGTATATCGTCTTTAAACCTCATGCCGTTACAATAACTGCATGGGATCTGTAAGTCTGATAGAAATTGCATCTCGATTACTTCGTAGCCAAGGCCTCCGCATTCATCACATCTGCCATTTCCGCTATTGAACGAGAAATCACCAGGGAGATAACCCAAGAGTTTACAATCCTCAGTCCTGCCGAGGGCTTCTTTGATGGGACTCCATCCATCCGTGTAAAGAATGGGATTAGACCGTGGCGTTTTACTCACCGTATTTTGATCAATGAGAATTACTTCATCAAAATCTTTATTCGTGGTGACTGCTCCATTTACTCCACTTCCATCAACAGATAATCCTTCGTAGAGAATATGATTTACTAGAGTTGATTTTCCCGAACCAGATACACCGGCAATACAAACCATCTGACCGAGCGGGATATTTGCACTAAATTTATTTAAATTATATTTACTTGCATTTTGAACCTTTATGTACCCGTTATTCGTAGATCGAATTTTGTTAGAATTAAGTGTAATTTCTGATTTCGCCTTCTTAGAAAGCCACTTCCCGGTTAGGGAATGTTTTGATTTGAGAAGATTTTTAAGGTTTCCCTCAAACACCACTTCACCGCCTTTTGAGCCAGGTTTTGGCCCAATCTCAATAATTTTGTCAGCTGATTGAATGACATTTTCGTCATGCTCTACCACGCATACACAATTCCCGGCATCAGCCAGTTTTCGTAATATTTTAATTAAATTCCCGACATCCTTACCATGTAAACCGATTGTAGGTTCGTCCAATGCAAACATAGCATCTGTGAGCGAAGAACCAAGGCAAGTGGTAAGGTTAACCCTTTGCGTTTCTCCGCCACTTAGTGTTTTGGTGGAGCGATCTAGAGTTAAATACCCAAGACCAACCTCTTGGAGGTATTGAAGTCTTTGCTTTATTCCCTCAAGAGCGAGATTTATTTTCTGGTCTTTGGCGGGCATCTCTTTTGGTAAGAGGGACGACAGCTTGCTAACAGGAATAGAATATAATTCCGGAAGAGACATGCCGTTCCATTTCCACAAAATGGATTCTTCGCCCAATCTCTTGCCTTTACATGCTGTGCATTCAAAATATCCCCTGTATTTTGATAGAAATACACGGATGTGCATTTTATATGTTTTTTTCTCAACCCACTTGAAGAAATTATCTATACCATACCATTTTGAGGATCCTTCTTGGTAATCAGGGTCACCGTTCCACAGGAGATCATTTTCTTTAGCCGAAAATTCAACTACCGGTTTTTTTGCATCGAGATATCCTTCCTTGCAGTACGCCAATAAGTCTTCTTGGCAATGGTTAAATACTTTTCCAGAAAATGCACGAATGGCTTGACCAGAAAGAGATAGTGAAGGATCTGGGATAACTTTATTTCTATCAATTGAAATAGTTCTACCAAAGCCTCTGCACTGTGGACATGCACCCTGCGGTGAGTTGAATGAAAATAAATTTGGTTTGGGTGAAACAAATGTCTTACCGCTCGATTTTGAACATAAGCCAAGTAGTAAAGATTCAAGAAATTCTCCATCTTCAGTTCTTACTTCAGCTTTACCTTGACCTTTTTCTAGAGAAATAGAAATAGCTTCGATCAGCCTGGAGCGGTTTTTTCCTTGGGTTTGGATTTTATCAACGACTACAAAAGCTTCTTCAATTTCAAGATTTGTATTTTCTAATAATGAAATTTTGACATATTCATCATTTATTAAAATTCGTGAGTGCCCCGCTCTCTCAAGAAAGGTAATGAATTCTGAAAAGGTCAACTTTTCTGGTCTCTTACACTGAAACCCCAGCACTACATTCTTTGAGGAATGTTTTTCTAAAATTGTTTTTGCCTGTGATTCAGCTGTTTCTGATATTATTTCATCACCTGTTTGTGGATCAAACAAGGACGATACGTCTGAAAACCATACTTTAAAGTAATCACACAACTCAGTCATTGTACCAACGGTTGATCGTGAGTTCCTTACTGAATTCTTTTGTTCAACCGCAATGGATGGCCTTGCATTCTCAATCGACTTAACTTCAGGTCGCGGCAGGGTATCAAGAAATTGCCTTACATACGGACTGAAGGTTTCAACATACCTTCTTTGTCCTTCAGCATGAAGAACATCAAATAATAAAGTGGATTTACCACTCCCGCTCAAACCTGTAATTACCGTTATTTCTCCGGGAGAAATTTGCAGGCTTATATCTTTTAAATTGTTATGCGTTGCCCCATTTACAATGATATCAGGTGATTTAAATGGCATGGGGGATATCTAGACTTCTTTTTGAAGTTCGCAAGAAAAGTGGCGTCCCGTAGGGGATTCGAACCCCTGTTGCCGGGATGAAAACCCGGTGTCCTGACCTGGCTAGACGAACGGGACAACCAAAAAACCTACTATGTCAGCTAAATTTCATTTCGCAAGATCAAAGCTTTAATTTGATTTTAGTAGAAAGTTTGACTTTAGACTGAATTTTTTTAACATTTGTCAGTTTTTCCGATGAAACCTACATACAACCCCTCAAAGATACGCCGTGCTCGCAAATTTGGCTTCCGTAAACGCAATCAAACAGCATCTGGCCGCAAGGTGTTAAAGAACCGACGCCAAAAAGGTCGTGCTCGTTTAACCGCTTCGGTTGCCCGTCGTTTCAGATAATCCACAGGAATTTCGTGAGGCATAAGTTCTCGCGGTCAATGAGACTGCTTACGAAAGAAGACTTTGGGCAAGTAAAGAGAAGTAAGCTCAAGGTGAGAACCCCTTTTTTTTGGGGACAAGCCATTCATTGTACTAAAAATAAAGCTGTGAGAATAGGAATTATAACCACACGAAAATTAGGAGATGCCCATATCCGAAACCGAGCGAGAAGAATTGTTCGAGAATTATTTAGAAGGAATGTTTCGAAAATAAAAAGCTCTGCCTCTATGATTGTTTTGCCAAGGAAAAATATGCTTGAACAAGAATTTGAAAATCTGGAGACAGAATTCATAAGTTTTTTAGATAAACTCGGTATACTGAAATGAAAAACTATTTGATTGGTTTCTGTTTTCTTGTGGGTGCTTTTTTTCTAATTTGGAAGCAGAGCGAAGAACAAATTGAAAGAACTAAAAATTTACCCACTTCTTCTCCTTCGAAAGTTAAGGATTCAAATTATAGTATTGGCCTACCTGAATCAAATAAGTCTTCCATAACTCCCTTCTCTGGCATTGTGAATGCAGGTAATGAATTACTTGTTAAAAACCCAGAGGAATCGGAAACTTTATATAATGAGTTTTCAAATGAGTATTCTTCTCTAACCTTTACCAGTCATCTTGGATCAATAAGGAATATTCAACTACACAAGCACGACCGACTCAGCAAAGATTATGAAATGTCACAACCTGGAACTCCGTTTTTAGGAATTTCATTCCATAAAACGGACGGATCTGAGATTGGCTTATTCAATAAAACCAAGAACTTTTCCAGTAGCCAAGATTCTAATAACCAAAGAATTTCTTTCGAATGGATTTCGAATGATAAAATTAAAATTACACGCGAATACTGGCGTGAAAGTAATTCCTCCTATGTGATTAATCACAGAACATCGATTGAAAATCTTAATGGCTACCCAGTACAACTCGATAAAATAAAGTTGCACATGGGCTCAGCCTTTCAAATTCCGAGGTTATATAATCCATTCGATAATTCATCTACTTATCTTAATGTTGGATACTATAATTTTGGGCCACCCCTAGCTGAAGGATGTTCCTGTGCAAAATGCAGTGGTAGAATTGATGGAGAAGCCGAGGAGTTTATACAGCTGAATGAAATGGGTACAGATGGTAAAATGGAACCAAGACTTTTATCAGAAGCAAAATGGGTATGTGTTAATAACCAATTTTTCGTTAATCTCATTAAGCCGATTAATTCCTTGGGGGAAATATTAGTTGAAGGTGAATCAGCTAAAAAGAAAGATTCCAATCAAACTGAGGCTCAATCAGGAGTCGCTGGAAATATTACATTTTCTCTCGGCGTATTGGCTCCCGGAGAGATGCGTAATCTGGAGTTTGAAATTTATTCAGGACCCAAAGACTACAAATTACTTTCCGAACTGGGTTCTGATCAAAATAAAGTTATGCAATTTGGGGTATTTTGGTGGATATCAGAGCCTCTAAGCTATTTGCTGGATCTTTTTAGTGGTATTCTAGGAAGTTACGGGTTGGGTATCATCGTTCTTACTATTTTAGTGAAACTTATACTTTGGCCTTTGACTGCGAAGGCCACTCGTTCGCAGAAAAAAATGCAAGCGTTACAGGAACCGATGGCCGCTCTTCGTGAAAAACACAAAGGTAGTCCGCAAAAACTGAATCAGGAAATGATGAAGTTTTACAAAGAGCATAAGGTAAACCCATTTGCGGGGTGTTGGCCAATTATGATTCAAATACCTATCTTTTTGGGGATGTTTTGGATGCTCCGGTCAGCAGCCGAACTTTATGGGCAAGGGTTTTTGTGGGCACAAGATCTTTCCGAGCAAGATCAAATTACGGAAATTTTTGGATTTTCTGCTAATTTACTTCCGATTCTTATGGTCGTGACCCAATGGTTCCAGATGCGGCTTACCCCGATGCAACTTGGACCACAAATGAGTGAAGCTCAAAGAATAAATGCGAAAATGATGAGGTTCATGCCTTTCATGTTTCTAATTTTTCTCTACTTCTTTTCTTCTGCGTTGGTTCTCTATTGGACGGTTCAGAATCTAATGACCATACTGCAGACTCTAATCACGAAAAGAGAACCATTGGCTACAGATAAAACCAAAGCGTTGGGATCCAATTCAGAGCAAAAGTTTGATAGAAAATCAGAAAAGCAAAACAGAATCACTTCCGATGAAATTAGTGACGAAGAGAGAAGACATAGAAATTTCCTTGGGCTAAAACTGAAAGGTCCAGTGAATAAAGAGGAATTGGAACGATTGTATAAACAACGACTAGCTCATTATTCTGATAATAAATTGGCGGAAATGTCTTCGTCCAAAAGAAAAGCATCTTTGGAGAAAAAGGAAAAGACAGAACAGGCTTATGAATTCTTACGCGAAAGATTAAGCAAGGATACTTGACGAATTTTAATTCCTGATTTCAATCAATTCTCATGGCAGGACATAGTAAATGGGCAACGACCAAGCGTCACAAAGCGGCAGTTGATGCCAAGCGTGGCAAGATATTTAGTGTTATTAGCAAAGAGATTTCCCTGGCAACTCGCGACGGGGGTAAAGATCCGGAGTTTAATCCAAGGCTAAGAACCTTGATTACCAAAGCGAAGCAGTCGAACATGCCTGCGGATAATATCGATCGTGCGATCAAAAAAGGTGCAGGAGAATTGGGTGGAGTAACGATTGAAGAACTTTTGTATGAAGGATACGCACCAGGTGGTGTGGGTCTAATTGTAGAGGTTACTACAGACAACAAAAACAGGTCCGCTTCTGAAGTTCGAAGTACATTTTCAAAAGGAGGAGGAAACCTGGCTGGTGCGGGGGCACTTGCATTTAACTTCAAAAGAAAAGGACAGTTTCTTATTGCGAAGGATAAAATGGAAGAAGATGCGATTACAGAATTGGCTTTGGAAAATGACGCAGAGGATATCATTACTGAGAGTGATCACTATGAAATTGTTTGCGAGACCGCTCAATATGATACACTTGCTGATGCCTTGAATGAGGCAGGAGTTGAGGCAGATTCATCCGAGCTAGCCTACTTGCCTAATAATGTTGTACAGATTAGTGACGAAGATTCTGCTAAGAAGGTTCTAAAATTAGTTGAATCTCTTGAGGAGTTGGAAGATGTAAAGGCAGTTCATGGAAATTATGACATGGATCAATCTTTGCTCGAAGCAATTTCTGGGTAATATTCATGATTGGGGGGGGAAAATAAACATACCCTCAAAAAAATGATTCAAGCAGAAAACGAATACTTAGATTCTTCAAGGCATGTAGGTCTAGTGAAAGAAAAATCTTTCACATTCCCGGAACAGTTTGCCTTGGAAGGAGGACATTTAAATGGGTTCACCCTTGCTTATGAAACCTATGGTGACCTGAATTCTCAGGGAGACAACGCAATCCTTATCTGTCATGCATTGACAGGTGACCATCATGTTGCAGGGGTGTATTCAGAAAGTGATACAAAGCCGGGATGGTGGAATCATGTAGTGGGTCCAGGGAAGCCTATAGATACAAATAAATTTTTCGTGATATGCTCAAACTGTCTGGGGGCATGTAGAGGTTCAACCGGACCGTCAACAATGTCATCCGAAGACGAGTTATATGGTGCTAATTTTCCTGACTTAAGTATAGGAGATATGGTTCGTGCCCAAAAATTACTTCTTGAACATCTTAGCGTCTTCAACCTTTTTGCAGTAGTCGGAGGAAGCATGGGGGGTATGCAGGCTTTGCAGTGGATTTTTGAATACCCGGATTTTTCTAAGAAAGCGATTATCATTGCAGCCACTGCCCAGCATTCAGTCCAAACGATTGCCTTCAATGAGGCAGGTAGGCGTTCAGTTACCGGAGATCCTGACTGGAAGGAAGGAAATTATGGTAAAGGCAAGGGTCCAAGTAATGGCCTTACAGTTGCCAGAATGATGGCTCATATCACCTATCTTTCTGATCAAGGAATGGAGGAAAAGTTTGGCGGTGAAAAAAGATTGGATGCTGAAAGTGATTTTGAATTCAGCGTACAGAGATACCTCGATTACCAAGGTGATAAATTTATTAAACGTTTTGATGCAAATTCTTACCTTAAATTAACCGAAGCACTGGACCGTTTTGATTTGGTTGGAGAAAAAGGTCTTGCTGAAAATTTAAAAAACGTGGAAGCCAATACTCTGGTAATTTCCTTTTCGAGTGATTGGCTGTACACACCTGAACAAAATAAGAGAATAGCAACGGCATTGCACTCTCAGGGAAAACCAGCGTCTTATATTCAAATTGAGGACATGCATGGGCACGATTCTTTTTTGATAGATTCGGTTCCCTTCCTAAAGGCGGTTAGGTTTTTTCTTCAAGGAACCAATACAGAAGAAGCCGAGAGATCGGATTTAGATGGTTTCAGGAAACTCAAAAATCGATATGAAGTAAAAAAAGAAGCCGATTTCAAAGTCATTGATAATTGGGTCGAGGATGGCTCCAAAGTTTTGGATCTTGGATGTGGCAGAGGATTATTGTTGGAGCACCTTCGTGAAACAAAAGGAGTCAGCGGTTTAGGATTTGATTTGGATCTGGAAAAGGCAATATCTTGCATTTCCAGAGGAGTTGCCGTGAATCAGGAAGATATTCGAAGAGGGTTGCAACATTTTGAAGATGATTCATTTGATTGGGTTATTTTTTCCAGAATGGTGGAAGAACTTCCGGAACCGGGTTTAGTATTAAAAGAGGCTCTTCGGGTTGGAAAAAGAGTTGCAGTCAGTTTTGTAAATCACGGGTACTGGAAGAATCGAATTAATTTTATATTTAAGGGAAAAAGGGTGCATAATGAAGTTTATCCTCATCAGTGGGAGAGTAGTCACTTGAGTAACCATTTTTCGATCGGTGAGTTCGAGGAATTTTGTAATAACCTGAATGACCAATCCTCGGGCTATTCAGCAAGAATTGGCAGGAAGGTTTTTCACTTGGGAGACTGGATGGGAGTGTGCAACTGGTTACCGAACCTACGTGCGGGTTTGGCTATCTATGAAATTTTAAAAGAAAAGGGATGATTTACATTTTGCCTCGATTCCAACGATAGGCAGAACCATACCCCCACCCCAGTCCAACAATTAAGCCTCCTGCGTGTGCCCAATTTGCTACACCTCCGAAAATACCCGTAAAACAAATCACAAAAAACCCAAACATGATCATGGCAATTGTAGGATCAATTTGGAAACCGTCTCCCGGGTCCAATTTCGATTTGATCCATACATATCCAAATAACCCATACACTACCCCTGACATTCCTCCAAAATTGGGGCCCGATATAAGAAATTGAGAAAAATTCGAACAAATTGCCAAAATAGCAACAAAGGTAACAAAAAACTTCCACCCCTTTTTAGATTCAATTTGATTACCCAGTTCATGCAGCCAGTACATATTAAAGAAAATATGTAATAAATTAAAATGTAGGAATATGGGCGTGATTACCCTCCATATTTCTCCCGATAAAACTTCGGAAAGCTGTCCACCCATAGTTTCGGACATAAATAATTTACCTACCATTTGGGTATTCTTTCCCACGCCCGATAAAAGAAAAACTCCTACGCAAGTAATGATGAGGGATAGAGTAACAACACCCGGACCATGACGCGTTTTTTTCCATCGATCCCTAAGGTTTAATTCCTTAAATCTCGTTTTGTTTAAATTTGAAACTTTTGGGATCGATTTAGGGGGACCTGAACTCAGAAAAACTGGATCATCTGGGTTTTCTGAAAATTGCTTTTCTTTTTGTATAGCAAGGTCAATCTTGTCCTCATCCGCTACCCATACATTCCAAGTACCGAGCGAATCATCTTCTTCCAGGGAAGAGTCTATTTCTTGATGTTTGAGGTATTCCCAAAACCTCAATGCAAGTTTTTCTTGTTTAAATTGTCCGACTTGGCGCATCCCTTAAAAATAATACCTAGCTTTGCAATAGCGAGAAAATGCCGAAGAAAATTGAATTGAGTCCTTCTATCCCTGACCCCATCCATTTTTGGAAGTTGGGAACATTTATCAATATTATGAGTATAAAGAAGCCATACTTAGAAAATTTTAAAAAAGTTTCATCTTTCATATTTACCATATTTTTTAGGATGTGAGATCCATCCAATGGGGGAACGGGAAGAAGATTGAAAAGAAAGAGCACCGCATTGAGGGAAACTATTTGATATAATAGTAATAATGCAGATTCTCCTAGTGGAACGATTCGATGAAGTAATCCAAAGGTTAATGAACAAATAAAAGCAATACTTAGATTGGATAGAGGACCGGCAAGCGTGATCAGGATATCATCCCGTTTTTTGGTTTCTCGATTTGGCAATGAAATCTGTACAGGCTTTCCCCAGCCAATAATTGCAAAGCCAGGACTTGCAAAGATCATGATAAATGGGATAAGCAGGGTACCTATAGGGTCAATATGAGAGCGTGGGTCTAAAGTAACCCTGCCCTGTTGCCTGGGTAGAGGATCACCTAGTTTATCAGCTACCCATGCATGAGCCCATTCATGTATTGAAATAGATGATATCAGCAGAATGAATAATATTACTTTTTCTTCTTCCAAATCTTTAAATGAAAATCAGTCCGATTGTATATTGCCAACGACTGATAGTTTTACATCCCCTTCTTGATCATGATAAGCTCTAATCTGATCGATTTTTAATTCATTAATAAGATTTTCTTCACGAAGTTGACTCGTAATCCTTTGTAAATCTTTGAGGCGCGGGTCAGTATTTAGTCTGTGAATCAAGCCAGTTTTTTTCTCCTTTTTTAATTTTATAGGTTTGATTTCAAAGTCTTTTTCCATTGAGGAAGTTAATTTTCTTTTAGCATTAGATAAGGACTTTGTGGAGACTTTATCTAAGTGAGTTTTGGCAAGGGATTTGTTTCCAAGTTCGATGTGCAAACGGGCTATGCAAAGATTCAAATAATCAATCTCGGATTTAGAGAGGTCATTGAAGTCAAGAGCTATAGATTCCCAAACATCCAGTGCTTTTGTTTTGTTCGAATCAGCACAATCAAAAAAACTTTGTGCGTACCTCAAGCGATATTCAAATGAAGAAGGTTTTTTCTGATAAGCCTTTTCAAAACATTCGTGAGAAAAATCTGCTACGGATTTATCCTTTAGGAGCCCGTGCTCTTGTAGCTGATCTTTAAATATAAATAGAAAATTGCCTAAATGATAGTGGTAGTCCGGCAATAAAGGCTCAATTTTAGTAGCTGCAATAAAAAAAGGTAACGCATCAAGCGGTCTGCCCTTTTCCACAAGATAGTTAGCTATCTGCTGTTTTACGACGGCTAGTTTGGGGTTAACAGAGTCAGCCTGCAGGAAAATTCCTAAAGCATGGTCATGCTGGTCGACTTTTCTGAGAAATTTGCCAAAAAGGAGGAGTGCTGGAATATCATTTGGATTTTCGCTCAGATAAGATTCGTATTTAATAACCAAATCCTGAGCTTTTCTGGTTAATTCATTTTTTGAAAGGGGTATACTTTCTTTTGAAAATAATTCCTCCTGCAAATTTAAAATTCTAATCATTTTCTGATCTGCCATCGTCAGCGTACCCTGATCTGAGTGCAATGAAAAGGGGTGGATCATATTTATTACAAACATGATCAAAATTTTGAGTAAAAGTTTAACGGGCATATTTAGAGCTATGATCTTTGAAACGAGTTTTTTTTCAAGCTTGTAAGCTTATGCTATTAGTAAGAAAAGCACTTAATGAAAATATACTTAGCCATCTTTATTAGTGGATTCTTAAGTTTATCTGGGTTTACTGAGGAAAAATGGACACCCAGCGTGGATTATGCTGAAGTTATTCAAAGAGCAAAATCAGGATCTCATTACTTTCAAGGCCTTTTGGGAATTTATCTTCGCTCAGGAGAAGCAGGAAGTGCGGTAAACTTAAATCTTTCGAGGCAATGGTCAGAGCTTGCATCGAAGAACAATCATCCATTTGGAACATATAATTTAGCGAACTTATCAATGCTGAAAGGTGACTTTGAAAAAGCTACTCAATATTACCAAGACGCCGCGCTGCTTCTTCAAAGGCAGGCATCAAGCGGAGACCCTATTGCAATGTATTGTATGGGAGAAATAGATTTTCAAGTAATTCCGACAAATATTCCAAGGGCATTGGAGTGGTTCAGGAAATCTGCAGAGTTAAATTATCCTCAGGCACAGGCAACCCTTGGTGCCTTATATCTGAAGGGATTACCAGGACTTTTACCTAAAAACACAAAAGTGGGTATAGAAATGTTGGCCAAGGCAGTTCGTGCAAAGTCTCTAACTGCAAGATTTAATTTAGGTATGGCATATTTGCATGGGGATGGAGTTCCAAAAAGTGCGTTGAAGGCAATTCAATGGCTAAAAGTGGCAGAGGGGCAAAATTTTGCAGAGGCACAATACACATTGGGAATTCTTTTACTTGAAGGGGAAGATGGTGTGAAAAAAAATACCATAGAAGGCTTGCAGTATTTGAAAAAAGCCTCCAGTCAAAATCATCAACTCGCAATTCGATACCTCGAAAAGCGTGAGGGAAAAGCAAGTAATATAACTGAGAGACATAAGCCTTCTGTTCATGTCTCCAATGACGAAGATATGCTTTCCCTGGCAAAAAAACTTTACACGGGAGTGGGCTCAGATCGTGATTATGAACGAGCTTATTCAATCTTCCTACCGCTTGCACAAGGTGGCAATGCCGAAGCGGCAAGGTATGTCGGTATAATGAAATTTGCCGGAAGAGGTTCTGAAAAAAGCATTAAGGAGGCAAGGCAATGGCTTTCTGTAGCAGCCCAAAAAGGAGATGAAGCTGCGATGCAAATGTTGGAAAAATATCGTTCGTTGCTTCAGTGATTTATAAAGATAATTAAGAGAACAAAGAGTTTATATTAATTTAGTTAAGCCCGGTAAGTTTAATTGTGGAAATTTTAAATAAACTTCCAATCAGTTTACATTTTGAAAAAATTAGAGAGTTTTGGAATGAGGAACTTAACTTTGCAATAAAATCACCGACCGGATCTGGGAAATCTTTGGGCCTCCCACTATTTTTTTGGAAACAAAAATTGGTTGCAGGTAAAATACTTGTCGTGCAACCGAGAAGAATTGCAGCTAAAAGTTTGGCTAGGATAGCATGTAAGTTTTGCAAATGTGAGCTGGGTGAAGAAATAGGCTACCGTGTCAGGTTCGATAGTCGGGTTTCGGCAAAGACCAAAATTATTTATCTTACTGATGGGATGATATTTCGGTTTTTACAAAATCCTGCAAACCTCAAGGAAGTAGATTTAATTATCTTTGATGAGTTTCATGAAAGGAGTTTGTTTATGGATGCCTCTTTAGCTTTGGCTAAGTCCTACCACGATTGCGGTAAAATTAATTCTAGAATAGTCGTTACTTCTGCAACTCTTGAATTAGAAAAAATAAGTAACTTTTTAGGGGCCAAGTTCGGGTTGGAAGTAAATACCAAAAGCTTTCCTGTAGAAATCCACCATAAAGCAATAAATTCAAAACAAACCTTACCTGCCCAAATTTGTGACAATCTTAAAGAACTTCTTTCTCGATATGAAG
>Ga0181571_10001819_pt1 | contig 15604 bp, 8 predicted proteins | sample 101ome_17_FD_132440 | JGI IMG/M metagenome (GOLD analysis project Ga0181571, IMG submission 132440) | Coastal salt marsh microbial communities from the Groves Creek Marsh, Skidaway Island, Georgia - 101407AT metaG (megahit assembly) | ecosystem: Environmental > Aquatic > Marine > Intertidal zone... | reverse complement strand
CAACGCCCAAGGCTTCCACAGCCCTGGCGAACTGAGTCGTCGTAAGTTTCCATCCAACTTTCTCCAAAAAGCAGTCGTCATGCACCGTAAGTGACATTCGATTGACCCACGCGAAGAAAAGCGCATCGAATAGAAGAGACTTGGTGTTGCGGAATCCTCCACGCAAAGCCTCCAAGATGTTGCCGAGAGAAAGCGTCGCTGTCTTCCCACTGGACTCAGAAGCATGACGGCGCAAGTAGTCGAACCAAGGCGCCATTCTTCTCTCACAATTTGAAACGTCGACGTCAGCCTGTTTCATGTCGCTGACCAGTGCGAGGAATGAACTTTGGTGGTATTCATTGCTCTGGTGAACCATCTCACGCCGGACAAAGATTTATCCTCACGTAGTGCCCACTAGTCGTCCTTCGCCGTTTGCAAGGTTTTACGACCTCGAATCCAAGTTATCACCTTCTTTGGGAGCACATAGATGCATACAACGACTAACAACGTCAGCAAAACGAAGTCCTGCGAGCAGAAAGGGTCGTGAGAGCTTCCCAACCCTAGAGCCAGCAGTCGGAAGGATTTCGGGAGCGCAATGTTTAGTACCCGGCGCGTACACGGACCGTTTGCGTGAACACGTAGACGGTAGCGAAGCCACCAGTCATCTGCAAATATACTTCAGCTGCTTCAAGACTCTATCGCCGCCCTTGCTTTTCAGCGGCAGATTCTCCGGTTGTTCTCGACGTTGCTTCTCTGGTGGTTCTTCTCTCGTTTCTTCTCGGACGGGTGCCAACTGTATTTGGGACTGAAAAACAGTTTTGTTTACATCGCCGCTCCCGATCCTACCCGACGACCATGCATGTGCTTGTGGACTGGGTTTGATTATTTGCCATTTTTCACAAAAAAAATCCGTTGTAGGAAATGGATGGAATTGGAGTTCGCGGGAGGATTGTTTACCTTGTTTGGGACTGGTCTGGACTGGCTAAAATGGATTAATTCATTCGTCATCCGTTCCTATCCGTCCATCGGAGCCCACGAAAAGGCGTCAATTGGTTCCCAAAGGTCGCGGACGCGGCTCACTCGAGGCGGATATTCTGGAACTATCCAGCGGGACAGGAGGGGCCACGAGCTGCGTACTCGTACCCACTACGGACTATAATCATCGTTGGGGTATCGCGCGCCCGTCTCAGTAGGGCCCGCCTTCCGTAGGCTTTACCCCGTGGCGATGGGCTGGATAAACGTCCCGGCAGGGACAGATTACGTGCTTCGCAACGCCCACGTGCCCGAGTGCGTCATTAAGGGTTCGGGTGAACTGATTTCCGATCGTGATGGACTCGTGTTTGTTGATATCGAGATACGTGGCGGACACATCGCCTCGATTACACCGGTGGAGGACCGAGCGCCTTCCGATCTCGCCGAAGTTGACTTGGATGGAGGAATGTGCTGGCCAACATTTGTTGACATCCACACTCACATTGATAAGGGACACACTTGCGAGCGAACACGCAACATGTCCGGATCCTTGGCAGGTGCAGACGATTCATGCGCGAAGGACGAAGTGTTCTGGGACCACGACGACGTGTATCGACGAATGGAGTTCAGCCTAAAATGTGCCTATGCGCACGGGACATCAGCCATTCGCACACACATCATGAGTGGCCCAGTTCAGGGTGCCATCGCATGGCCTGTCTTCGAAGAATTGCGCGAGGCATGGCGAGGCAGAATCGAGCTTCAAGGCGTCTCGTTGGCAATTTTACGATTCTTTCGCGACGAAAAAGCTGGAGCGATGCTGGCAGACCAGGTGAAGGCACACGGCGGAATACTTGGTGCCGCTGTGTCCTGCACAGACCGAGGGGGGCATCCTGACGACGTCTACACCACCTGCGGGGAGGAAATGCCCGCATTACTGGACACAATATTCAAACTGGCCAACGAACGAGGGTTAGATCTTGACTTTCACGTTGATGAAAACGGCAACGAAGTTTCCAAGGGAATACTTCACATTTCTGAAGCCGCTATCCGTAACAACTTCAAGGGCAAGATTGTGTGCGGCCACTGTTGCTCCCTTGCCGCGCAGTCTCCGGCAGAACTTGTGCGCATATTCAAAGCTGCTCGTGAGGCGGGAGTCTGCGTGGTTTCCCTTCCGATAGTGAACGAATGGCTTCAGAACAGAGATGTGCGTGGACTCTGTACACCGACGAGGCGAGGCGTGACCACACTGAAGGAGCTCGATGATGCTGGCGTGCCCGTTTGCCTCGCCAGCGACAACACTAGGGACCAGTTCTACGGGTATGGCGATCTCGACATGCTGGAAATTTTCAGGGAAGGTTGCAGGATCGGGCATTTAGATAGGCCTATCCATCGTTGGCCACTCGCGGTGACGACACGTCCGGCTCAGATAATGGGTCTGAGTGAGGACCACGGCTGCGTGGTGATCGGAGGCAAGGCAGACCTGGTGCTTTTCCGAGGTCGATATTACAGCGAGCTGCTTTCGCGACCGCAGCTTGATCGTGTTGTGTTCAGGGATGGGATCCCCGTGACGGATGAGCTGCCAGACTACAGAGAGCTTGATGATGAAAAGAAAGTTGGGTCGCATCGGAAAAGAGCAAGAAACGGAGCCGGTTGCTGAGCAACTGCGCAGTGACTGATCGAAAGATCCCGATTAGGGGCCAATTATGCTTTTAATTAAAGTACGGCGTTCTTAATAGATTGTTGAAAAACATCGACGACTGATATCACATCTAACACGGCACCCTCTCAAATCCTTTCGGAAGATATTTCAACATTATTTGGAAAAAATTACCTTCGGGAAGGTAACACTTTTACCCTCGTTACTCTTACTGAAGGCACAACGACTGAAGGCACCTCGTGACGGTGACAAGCCGTCAGATTTTTTGGACTGTTTTCAAATTCAGGGATTCAGAAACCCGTGAAAACCCTCCGTTTCCAGCTGCTTTTTCGCTGGCGGCTCCAGTCTGTTTTAAAAAGTGTACACGGGGCGGCAGCGTTCGCCAGATCTGCAGGTGCGGTCGTCTCCCGGACTGCCTTCACACTCGCCTACGCATCACTGTGCGTGAGGAGGGCGTCGGCTCCCACTTCCACTTTCGTCGCGACAAAGGCTCGGCGACGATCGTTTGTTTTCGATTCGGTTCGTCATAACTGCTCGACAGCAAACATGGTTTCCAACGCCGCCGCCCTAGCGAATACCCTGGGCGTTCCCCAGGCCGCCCGGATGGTGGCCAACACCAAGCGCAAGAACCTTCGTGCCAATCGCACCGGCCCTGTGCGCGCCATGGCCGAGGATGATGAGTCCCCCGTCTTCCGCGCCTGGGACCAGGCGACCAACTCAAAGAAGCGCACTGACATCAAGAAGATTATGATTATCGGTGCTGGACCCATCGTCATCGGCCAGGCGTGCGAGTTTGACTACTCCGGTACTCAGGCTTGCAAGTCTCTCAGGTATGCCCGAACCACGTCGCGATAAGCGCTCGCCGATAGATATATCTTATCCCTTCTCTCCGAATCCACGCTAATTTGCGGTGGCCGGTTCCCTCCGCCTGTCGCTCGCGAAAACCTGATCTCTCCGGAGTCTTTAAAAAAACAGGACCTGCTTCCTTTCAACTCACCACCTCCCCCATCCTTTTCCCAGGGCTGAGGGTTACGATGTTGTGCTTCTCAACTCCAACCCGGCCACCATCATGACTGATCCGGAGACGGCGAATCGTACTTATGTCGGCCCCATGACCCCCGAGCTTGTTGAAGAGATCCTGATCAAGGAGAAGCCTGACGCCTTGCTTCCCACCATGGGTGGTCAGACGGCGCTCAACCTCACCAAGACTCTCGCCGAGAATGGAATCCTCGAGAAGCACGGCGTAGAGCTGATCGGCGCCAAGCTCGATGCGATTAACAAGGCCGAGGACCGTCAGCTCTTTAAGGAGGCCATGGAAAAGATCGGCTTGAAGACGCCCCCCTCCGGAACTGCCAACAACTGGGATGAGGCTGTCGAGATCGCCGACTACATTGGCTCCTTTCCTCTGATCATCCGCCCAGCGTTCACCCTTGGTGGCTCGGGCGGTGGCATTGCTTACAACATGGAGGAATTCAAGACCATCGTGACCAGCGGCCTGAATGCCTCGACCACGACTCAGGTACTCATCGAGAAGTCTCTACTTGGCTGGAAGGAGTACGAGCTCGAGGTGATGCGCGATTTGGCTGATAATGTCGTGATCGTGTGCTCTATCGAGAATCTCGATCCCATGGGCGTGCATACCGGCGATTCAATCACGATTGCTCCGGCTCAGACTCTCACTGATAAGGAGTATCAGCGCCTCCGTGATGCTTCCGTTGACATCATCCGTGAGATTGGTGTGGAATGCGGTGGTTCGAATGTACAGATGGCGGTCAATCCCGCGGATGGTGAGCTCATGATCATCGAAATGAATCCTCGTGTGAGCCGATCCTCTGCCTTGGCGTCCAAGGCGACGGGTTTCCCGATTGCTAAGATGGCTGCAAAGCTTGCAGTCGGCTGCACCCTTGACGGTATTCCCAACGATATTACCCTCAAGACGCCTGCAAGCTTCGAGCCGTCTATCGACTACGTGATCACCAAGATCCCTCGATTTGCTTTCGAGAAGTTTCCCGGCTCCGTCCCCGTCCTTACGACGCAGATGAAGTCCGTTGGCGAGGCAATGGCTGTCGGCCGCACATGGCAGGAGTCTTTCAACAAGGCCCTTCGTTCTCTTGAAACTGGCCTCTCTGGCTGGGGTCTCAACCCCAAGGATGGTGAAATGCAAGGTGATCTCGAGGCGATCAAAGAAGCTTTGTCAGTGCCTAATCCTTCGCGCGTTGTTGCGATGCATGAAGCTTTCATGGCTGGCATGTCTGCTGAGGAGATTCGTAAAATCACAGCGTTTGATCCCTGGTTCCTTCGCCAGATGGAAGATTTGTTTCAAACTGAGCAGTGGCTCAAGAGTCTCAGCTCCCTTTCCGACCTGGACAAGCAAGACTGGAGCGAGGTGAAACGCCGTGGTTTCAGCGACATCCAAATCGCTCGTGCATTCAAAGTTACTGAGGGTGAGGTTCGCAAGGCCCGAGTTTCGCTCGGAGTCACTCCTTCCATGAAGCGTGTCGATACTTGCGCTGCTGAGTTTGAGGCTTCGACTCCTTACATGTACTCATCCTATGATGGCAATGATGAAGTCGATGCCACCGACAAGAAAAAGATTCTCATCCTAGGAGGCGGTCCCAACCGGATCGGCCAAGGTATTGAATTTGACTACTGCTGCTGCCATGCTGCTTTTGCGCTTAAGGATGCTGGCTACGAGACCATCATGCTCAACAGTAATCCTGAGACTGTCTCCACCGACTACGACACGTCTGATCGTTTGTACTTCGAACCCCTTACTGTTGAGGATGTTCTCAATGTCGTGGAGGCTGAGCGACCGGAGGGGATCATCGTACAATTTGGTGGCCAAACTCCTCTTTCCCTTGCCACTCGCCTGGAGAAGGCTCTCACCGACAATCCTATCCCAGCTGCCTCAGGAAATGGGAACTGCCGCATCTTGGGAACTCCTCCCGATAGTATTGACGCGGCAGAAGATCGTGAACGATGGCAGGCGATTCTTACCGAGCTGGACATCCTGCAGCCCCCTGGAGGCGTCGCCCGCTCTGAGTCGGAAGCTCTCGTGGCAGCCAACAATATTGGGTATCCAGTTATGGTGCGTCCTTCTTTCGTGCTCGGTGGACGCGCTATGGAGATCGTATCCTCCGACGCCGATCTTAAACGTTACATCCGTACTGCAGTCGAGGTCGATCCAGAGAAGCCAGTTCTTGTTGACAAGTACCTCAACAATGCCACTGAGCTCGACGTTGATGCACTTTGTGATGCCGAAGGTAATGTGGTGATCGCCGGGATCATGGAGCACATCGAGCAAGCTGGCGTTCACTCTGGTGACTCCGCGTGCAGTATCCCTACACAAACTATTCCTGAGTCATCCCTTGCTACAATTCGTGACTGGACTCCGAAGGTGGCGAAACGGCTTGGTGTAGTCGGTCTCATCAACATCCAGTACGCTGTGATTCCTGATGGAACTGTTTACATCATCGAGGCTAATCCCCGTGCATCGCGCACTGTGCCTTTCGTGGCTAAGGCAATCGGACATCCGATTGCTAAGTATGCGTCACTCGTGATGGCGGGTGCAACGCTCCAGGACCTCAAATTCACTGAGGAGGTCAAGCTCAACCACGTCGCTGTGAAGGAAGCTGTACTCCCCTTTGACAAGTTCCCGGGTGCTGATACCCTCTTAGGCCCTGAGATGCGTAGTACCGGTGAGGTGATGGGCATTGACCGTGATTTCACGGTGGCGTACGCGAAGGCGCAAATTGCTGCGGGACAGAGGCTACCTACCTCTGGCAAGGTTTTCATCTCTGTTCGCGACAGCGACAAGCCTGCTATAGCGGACGTCGCCAAGCAGTTTCACGAGCTAGGCATGACTGTGGTTGCAACGGGTGGCACTGCTAAGACTATCGAGGCTGCTGGAGTGCCCGTGAAGGTTGCGCCGAAAATCCACGAGGGCAGACCTCACATTGGCGACATGCTTCTCGACGGAGACATCTCTCTCATGGTTGTGACTTCATCCGGTGACGAGGCGGACATGAAGGATGGTCGTCAGATTCGCCGCACAGCTGTAGGTCTCAAGGTCCCCTTGGTCACCACCATTGCAGGAGCTAAGGCCACTTGCTCTGCGGTTAAGGTGCTCCAGGAAGGTGCCCTCACGATGCAACCCCTCCAAGACTTTTTCTAGGGAGACAATGCCCGATGGTGGTCGAGTTTATCATTCTCTATCGTGTTCACATGTTCCTCTTGTGGTTTAGTTGAGAGTATGTTATTTAAGTATCAAACATCAACAGTCGCCTCAAGGATTGTAATAACTTGTCGGTGCCACCGTGGTCGTGCACTCAGTACCGACCAAACTTGCCGCGTATCCAAAATTCGCTACGCGGCCAGAGCTGCCCCCGCTGGTGCCTCGCGACGGCGGACCTGAGGCACGCATCGATGGCCCAGTAATCATTAAATCTGTAGCCCGCTTCCTGGCAAACTTTGGCGCCTCATACTTTGCATTCCTGACTGCTGCGGACTGCTCCATGGAAGCCGTTCGATAACTGGAAGTTGACCCACTCATTTGGTCCGCATCTAAATCGTAAGGGCGATTTGACTGTGGGCGTGCCTTCATGGGCTGTCCAGCTTCGATCATCGCAGTTTGCTGCTGTGCTTCTCCAGACAAGTGCTGCCCGTATCCATTCCCCTTAAAGGACACTTCACCCCCATAACCGCCCATGAGTCCCATAACTTTAGCGCCGCGACCATTCGCCTTAGCTGCATGCATCGCGTGGTTTCTTTCAGCGGCCGCCGCTGCTACAGCTTCCTGAAACTCATCAGCGTTGACTCCAAGTTTTGCCATCTGGTGTGCAAGGAAAGGATCTGTGCAGTCAAAACCAGATTTAAAGACCTCTGCGGCGGCGTTACCCCGGCCGTTCGCCCTCGCGGCATTTAATGCCTGTTTCCTTTCCTCGATCGCTGCAACTAAATCGGAGAGTGGTGGAGGTGCTGCCTGCAACTCTGAATGGGTTCGTGTTCCGTCTGAAGTCAATGCCATCTCACCTGTGGCAAGGTGTTGGGGCTGTTGCGCGCTCGCTTGCATCGGATTTTCCTGCACGGGGCGTGTCACTTCCGGCTCAGGATAACCGACATCGTCTTCCACACCGGCGTGTCCGATCGGAGGAACGCCTGGATAATGTACACGCTGCGATCCTATCTTTGAAGATTCCGAAGAGCGAATTTCCTGCTGAAGATGTGGGTTGGCCGGAAGCTCCCATGAGTGTTGAGAAAGAGAGGTGGTAGGTACCATTTCGGCAAGAGGCTGCCGTTCCATCCTTTTTGACAGAATCGCTTCACGTCCTTCTGCCGGATCGTACAACTCGATAGCATTGGAGTCTATGATGTTCGCAGACGTAATGAAAGATGCACTCGGGCGCTGGGACTCGTTCTTTGCATCAGGATCGAGTTCGATGCACAAGCTCCGAGCTCTGCTCGCCAACGCTGGGTTCCTTAACAGAAATGCAGTGTCTGGCCTTTGCTTATAGTCCATGGTTAGACATAGTCGCAAAATATCCGAAAGCTGTGCACTGAACTTTCCCGCGGGTAGAGGCGGATAGACACCTTTCATGATCTTACGAATCAAGGCTCCCTCGTTTTGAGCATCGAAGGGGTGCTTTCCCCCGGTGCACATCTCGTACAGAACAACACCAAGCGCCCAAACATCTGACTTTTCGTTGTAAGGTTTGTCCTCGCATAGCTCTGGAGATAAATAGTAGGGCGTTCCGACGATTGTTCGAGCGAAAAGGGTGTTGGGGCTCAGTACCTTAGCGATGCCCAAGTCTCCAACCAACACGTTGTCCCCGGCATCGAAAAAGAGATTGAGAGACTTCATATCGCGATGAATGATCTTCTTGGAATGAATGTGACGCAATCCGAGTAGAGCTTGGATGAAGAACTTCCAGATATTATCCTCGGACATCGGCTGGCCGCGGTGCGCGTGCAATCGGCTATGCAAGGTTCCGTTGGGTGCAAACTGCATCACGATGTTCAGCTTGCCATCCTCGAGGAAGCAGTCATAGTACTTGATGACGTACTTGCTGTCCATCTCCGCCAGGACGCGGGCCTCGTCGACGGCCTCCTCCCGCTCGGCACGGTTCATGTTCGTGATATTTACCTGTTTCAAGGCGTAAACACGCCCGTTGTCCTTCCTCACCGCCTTGTATACGACGCCGAAAGAGCCCTTCGCGATGGTCACGAGATTTTCGAAGTCACCGAGGGCCATTCTCTTAACGCCTTGACTTGACTGCGAGGTCGCGGCCTTCAAAGACTGGTGTAGCGAAGACACATTGCGTACACTGCTCGGTTGATGATACATATTTGCCGACGTTCGAGCTACAGTTAGACGCGAAGCGGCTGCCTGTCCTCTGCTGTGACCAGCGGTCAACGCGACGAACTCGCATATGTTGCAACTCACAACGGTCCTGAAAACCAAACGATTGATAACGATTGGATTATCGATAAAACTTACCTAAGGTATCTCTATGTATGGACACTTGGGGGTTCGAATTCATAGACTAAAAGTATTTTTAGTTAGTTGTGTTAAGAAATAACTGTTCTATTTTACATAACACCCCCAAGTATCAGAGTGTCCGTACGTAGATAAGAAGAATGGTAAAATGAAACACGAAAGACGAACGATGATTTTCATCAAGATCGGCGAAAATGAAGTCTCAGAAATCACAACTCACTCGCACAAAAGGATACGCGACACGTTTCGAAACTCGCCCAATCTTGACCCTCGTCGGCCCTCGATCGTGCGTGCGGACATCCCGAGTGTGCGGGTGAATCGTGATTTTGGGAACGAAAAATTTCGCGACCCCGTCCGTTGAAACCAAAAATGGAGCCATCCCTCAGGAAAGCCACGCTGTTCCCGTTCGTGCTCGCGTGGAAGTTCATCCGAGACTACCTCCTCCTACCCCCCGTATACGTTGTCGGGCGCATCATCGGCTTCTTCGTCATGTTCTTTGCTCTTGCTGTTTATACGGTCAGTTGTCATATCGCTTACCATTCAGGATTGTTGCCGCGGGAGTATATTTACGGCACGAAAGGAGCCCCGGCACGAAAGGATACCCGTGAATCGAGTGAATTTTGACCATCTTGAGAACGGCGTTATCGTGGGTGTAAAAGGGGGCTTTTTTACCTTCGTACGAGGCACGAAGGCAACAATTTTTTTTTCCTCGACAAATGATAACAAGTAGACATAGTGCTAGTGGTACGGCGACTATCATAAATATTGGGAATATTTAGTCTATATACTAAGGCGGTGTGCCGTAATCCCGGATCCCGGACTTGCACTGGCAACAACGCTAAGGCTCAGGTCCCGTGTCTTTCTAAAGATCTTCCTTATGTGAAACTGTTTTACCAGAATGCTTCATCACGAACCCAATGAGGTGCATTTCGCTTCTGTCGCCGTCGTAGAGAATCACCTTGTCGGTCTTTGCCTGATAGAAATACAAAGTTGGATACGCCTTGACCATAAACCTTTTGTCCAAAACATCGTTGGCAGTTGCATCCATCTTTGCGATCACAACGGCATCATTGGAGGCAAACTTATGACCCACTTTCTCCATCACAGGTGCGAATTTCTTACAATGACCACACCACGGTGCGTAAAATTCGATCAACACGTCAGCTTTTGACCCCGTGACCAATGCCTCAAACGTACTCGCGACGATGACTTTGACTGCGCCGTCATTTGAGTTGGGCGGTTCCTCACTCTTGAAGGACGGGTCAAGAGAGCCGACATCGTACTTCGCGAGCCACGAGGCAATCCCTTTCGGCTCTGCTCGATGCAGGATGTATTTCTTGTCGGCCTCTGTTTCGTGCAACACAATAGCTGGAAGGAGATCAGGGGAAACCCCAAAGTATTTCATAGCTGCCTCATTCTCAGCGCTGTCCCCCAATACAAACCTGTACTTTGTCTCGTCCAATGCTGCGACGTCTCTCATCGCCGATTTAATCCCATCGCGCTCCGTTGCATTCTTAAAATTGGTGAAGGCGATAACTTTCGGGGCGCGAAATTCAAACACGCGTCGGAGAATGTTTCTGTTCTCAGGTGTCTTGTCGAGCTCAGCCACGAGGGGGAGACTTTTAGCGTCAACGAAACGGTTCAGGTTCTCAACCGTGAAGTCCATGTCAAACCGAACGATCCGCTCATCGAAACTCCGATACATCAGAACGATATCTTCTTCGCCGGGTAAGTCGAGCTCTGGTAGAAGAGACGCATCGGTGACGAGTCCAAACCTGATATCCGCACGGCGGGCGGCTGTCTCGTAAACTCTGAGTCCCGCCGCACCAGGCTCAAAGGCTGCCAACATCACGACCGGATCCTGCCGCACGAACGCCCTCACTTCATGGACATTCTTCATCAGTTCGACTATGGGGGCGGCTAGAGTACGCAGAGCGTCGACGATGCCGTCGGCCACTCGAGGACCGTCGTAAACTTCGCCGTCGGTGGCCGCGTCCCTGAAAACAATGATGGTTGGGAAAGCCGTTATGTCCAGATCCTTGGTCAGCCCGGCGTTCTTGTCGGCAGTGCAGTCCACCTGAGCCAAAACAATAGGCGGATCGTTCTTGTGCGTCGCGAGGATCTCCGCCGCCTTCGCCCACTCAGGCTCAAGGCGCTTGCAGTGCCCGCACCAACTCGCGGTGAAACTCACCGCGACGAAGGGATGCTCCTGCAGAGTGCTCGCGAAGTTGTCAGCGTCCATATCTAGCACGACGCCGGTGCCATCGTTTACGGCATCGCAGCTGGCACTCCTAACCACCACGGTCGCGACGGCGACGAGCCACCTGAACATCGCCGCCGTCCGGTTACAACGTTGTGTTCCGCCCGCGGAGCGTCCAAAAAATACACCTTCGTGATAAAAGTGTTTCCAAGCACCGGTCACCTCCTTTTTTCAAGCAGTTCTTCGCATCTTCGCCCGGTATGATAAAGTTATTAGACCCGGCAGCCCGGGCCGCTCATACAACTAAAAATCTCAAAATATCTTGCCTATCTTTACGCCACGATTTTGTGGTGGCCAATCAGAAGCGTCGAGGAAGGTGCATTTGTTTTCCATTGCCGAGACGGTCTCGACGCGCTTTCCCGGCGCTTCGACCCGAGAGAACATCAAACATCCACGCAGGCGATATTTTTCGGCGTCTACCCGTGCACACAGCCGAAGTTTTCGAACATTTCCTGCGACCAACACACTGGTTGTCGGTTTTACGGGAATACCGGGAAAACCTTTCTCGCCGCTGAAGAATTAAACTAAGAAGGGCGCGGCTGTGGCAATGACGACGCGTAACGACGATACATCTCCCGACGTTGCAAAAAAGACAAAAGGGAAGAGATCCAAGCTCAATCAGCGCCGCCCGAGCTCTCATAAGGACGCCCCTAGGGCCGGAGTTTCCACTCACGGCCAACGGAACGTCAACGAGGAGGGGGGCGGACCCGGACTTGCCGGAGCCCCGCAGAACGCACATCCGAGCAACAACATCTTTGGGTCGGGAGATATCGGCGACATGGGCAACGAATCCGACTTGGACGGCGGGTTGATGCAGCAGGGATCCCCCACGTTGTTGTCAGCTCTCAAGGGCTCGAGCCTACGCGCGAGCGCGTACGGGCAAGACTTCACCACGTCATTCAAAGAGGACGACATGAGCCTCTTGGGAGAGTTCAAGAACGCAGCTTCGCGCTTCTCACAGCTAAACCCGCTCGGTAGTTCAATCGATGGCTTGACCGCAGAGGGTGATATGGGTTCGGAGGCGCTGTGGAGCTCGTTTCCTGTTGACGTTGACTCCTTCCTGTCTAGCCGAACCTCTGCACCGTATGGAGAGTTGGGCGGGTCAGGTAGGTATAGTGACGTCGGTGGCATGGGGGGAGGTGCTGGCACTGGTGCGGGAACTACGAATGCGACGGTTGGAAATGTGAATGAACGCGTCGGCGGGGGTGACGATGCCGACATGTTTCGATCAGGATCGAACCAGTACGTCTTCCAGTATGGCGAAGGAAACGGAGGCGGTGTAGTAGCTTCTGGCGGCAGATCAGGTGCGCCCCAGGCCTCGATGTCGACCGGCGGTATGTCGTTCGACTCGTCCTTCGAGAATTTCTGCAACGACATGCAGCAGCAACAACACCAAAACGGAAACAGTGGGGGGATGCATATTCGAGGCGGAACCGCGCAAGGTCAGATGCCGATGCAACCCAACAACAGTAACGCTCAGCTAAACTTCAGCGGACAGCAGCAAGGAGCGCAGGTGCGTCAGATGAGGTATGTCATGCCCGGTGCCCAAGGACAATCTGTTGGGTACATCCCCATGTCGTATCAACAGCAATCGCAGATCCAAGGCCAGCAGATGCAGCAAAATGGAATGATGGTGCAGCAGGCATACCAATACTCCCAGATGGTGCACGTCCCCTCCAATGGCTCGCTTCAACAGGCACATCAGCAGCATGGGCGAGGTGTGAGAAAAGTTTCTGGTGCAGGTGTTGACGATGATGCTGGTAAGGGAAAACGTCCCAGCTCTTCCAAAAAGGCTGACGAAAAACGCAAGGTGAGCAAAGGGAATGATCGTACTGGGGAGCAGCCTGTCAGTATGCCTGCACCGGGCTCTTCCATGCTGCCGAATCAGATGGTTTCAGTGGGTCTCGGCAACTATGGCATGCAGTCGATGCAACCCATTCAAGGGCAACAAGTGTACAATCGTCAAATGAATGCAGCCGATCTGATGATGCAGCAGCAGAATCCAGCGGTGTCGCAGATGTATTCTGGCTCGAGCTCAGTCTCCACAGTTATCTCTGGGGCTGGAATTGGCGGTGGCAGTCGCGTTGGAGGATCGCAGATACAAGTGCCTCAATACGTAGTGAATCAAATGACGACTGAGGAGGAGGTTGGGCTGGTGGAATTACAAGCGATCGTTGGTAAACTCGACAAACCAACATCAAAGAATATTAAGGAGAGTTTATATCGCCTTGCCCTTTCAGCTCGCCACCGCGGCGGCCGATTCAGTGATGGCAGTGGTCATGCGCAGGCGCCGCAACCCTCATTTGAAAAGACAAATAGTGTCGTGGATCGATGCGTAGCGAATCTTCTGTATCACAAATACACTGATTCTCCTGGTGGTACCATCGGTACACCTGAAGCTGGGCAGCAACAGCAAAACTCGGAAGGCACCGCCACAGTGATGCAGCAGCAAAGCAGCGGTTTGGGGGGGCGAGGGGTGAAGCCTAGCGATATGACTGGGCTGAACGTTCGTGGCCGCCACGGGTCCGCGTAATTTTTGTGAGTACAAGGGACGTAACTTTTTTTGTCGCAACACTTCCCTATGAACAGCTTGATGTAAAATAGAAAAGATAATTCGCATATCAATCGCGTCGGGCTCAAACATCATTGTCCCTAGCCCATATTGTAAGCGTGCGAATGATGTACTCAACCTGAGGATTCGACGTATTACGCAGCATGTTAATGATGTCTCCGAGACTTTCTTTTGGTTCCTGACCTGCGACAATCATTTGGAAGGCCCCTATTGCTGCGCCTCTTTTTCCCTCCCAGTAATCTGGATTGGGGTCCAAACGCTCCAGCACGTCGAATGCCATCGTAGCGTAAACAAAAGCGCCAACTTTGTAGCAGTCATTGGCTATGAGCTGCAATAGAGCAAATGATTCATCGTTCGTATCCATCCGCAAGTATAGTTCCCATGCCAAGCGAGCTTTGCCGTTCATGATGTGGCACCGAGCGAGCCACGCTGTGAAGGCATACTCCCGGCGAAAATTTTCACTCTGGATGGACATAAGGGCCTCCTCTCCAGTTTTATAATCGCCACTCGCCGCTGTAGCAATACCATAGTTCCAGTTAAAGTTATCGTCATCCTTTAAAAACTCCGCGATAGACTTAAGGTACACGAGTACGTCTTCAAACTGCCGAAGCAAGTAAAAACAGCTCGCCATACACTGCCTCCCCGGAATTGTATCACACTCGCTGGCACTCGATCCAACTATCTGGAAGCACTGCTGCGCAAGCTTAAGATGCTCCTCAGCGTCTAATTGATCCATGTACTGTCCGATGGTAGCATGTGTCACACCTTTCAGTACATACTCCTGAGGTGTGGTGGGTTCGAGATCCTTGACTAGCTTCAACGCCTCAAGGGGCTCTCCACCGCGCAGGTGATGAACCACAAGGTTGAGACGAGCTTCAGGAGGGACACCCACGAGAGGCGGTAAAACCTGCAGTGCATTTTGCCCACCACGAAAGACGACTAAGTTATGCCTGATGAGGTCGTTATCTGCGAAAGCATCACTGCTACCTGCATTCTTGTGTACCTTCCTGAGCTCAGCCTCCGCTGCCTTGCCGTTGAATAGCTTAAACTGGTTGCACGCCTTGAGGTTGACTGCGAGCGCACTATCGGGATATCGTTGCATGTACGCGCCGAGTATCTCCAGACTCACGTCGTAGTAGTCGAGTTTGTTGTAACATAGGGCTACGTAGACGTTTAGTGCCAGATTGTCGCGATTCTCCAGCAGTAAGCGCTTGTATATATCCGTGGCCTCCTGGTAGTGGCTCCGAAGGTAGTGGATTGATGCGAGCGAGAGCTGGTCTTCGATGCTGTCGCTCAGCTGCTGATGATACGTCATGAGCTTGTTCTCATCACCTAATTTATGTGCGCAATGGAACAAAACGCGAGTCTGTAGTTTGGTATTCGGGCCGCGTAGCGCCTCCTCCTCCGCCTCTTGGTAGCGCCCGAGGTAAAAAAGGCATGCCGCGCAGAGAGTGTGGCACGTCGGGTCAGGGTCGCTTTCCAGGCGCAATAAGTCCCTATAAGTTTCGAGCGCCTTGCCAGGATCGCCGGCGTGAAAATAGCAGTATGCTAGCCATTCTAGGTTGCTGACATCATGCGATGACCCCTGACGCTTGTACTCCAGGAGCGTGATGGCGCCAGACCAGTCGCGCTTTTCCAAAAACTCTGCAAGGTCGGGAGTCTTTGATT
>Ga0181571_10001817_pt1 | contig 15607 bp, 20 predicted proteins | sample 101ome_17_FD_132440 | JGI IMG/M metagenome (GOLD analysis project Ga0181571, IMG submission 132440) | Coastal salt marsh microbial communities from the Groves Creek Marsh, Skidaway Island, Georgia - 101407AT metaG (megahit assembly) | ecosystem: Environmental > Aquatic > Marine > Intertidal... | reverse complement strand
GCGGCGGGGGGGGTGCTGATCGTTGAGGCAACGAAGCAGGTTCCGCAACCAAGGAGGCCCGGCCTGGGCGAAGCCGTGCGGCGGCCTTTGCGGGCCTTCGAGGGGTTGGGCGTGGCCGAGCCGAAGCCCGTTGGGCGCCTGCCACAGCGATAGAATCATTCTGCACCGCAGCAACGGCAGGACAGCATCGGAAATGCCGAGTTTGACGCAGGATATGGCGCATAGAGTCGCAGTTAGCGGCAAACCCAGTGTTAAAAGGTGTTGGCAGGGGTTCATATTCCGGAGCAAGGCGGTTGCCCCAATGAAAATGCTCTGCTACATCCCCCCTGATTTTGGCGCCTTGGGACTGCCCGAGGTAAAGAAGGCTGCCCTGCTGCGCACTTAGATCATGCGGTAAGGGCCACAAAAATCGGAAGGGTGGACGTGTCCGAACCAGCTTCGATCTCAACCGGCATTGCCAAGCGCTATGCCACAGCCGTGTTCGATCTTGCCAAAGAGGGGAAGGGCCTTGCTGGCCTTGAAGCCGATATTGCAGCACTCGACGTGGCTCTTGCCGAAAGCGACGATCTCCGTGATCTGATCTCCTCGCCGCTTTACAGCCGTGAAGATCAAGCCGCGGCCGTGACTGCCGTCGCTTCTAAAATGAAACTCTCCGAAACCATGACCAATACGTTGGGTCTGCTCGCTGCCAAGCGCCGTTTGTTCGTGCTGCCGCAGCTGCTGGCTTCCCTGCGTGACCAGATCTCCGCCGAAAAGGGCGAAGTGACGGCTGAGGTGGTTTCGGCCAAGGCACTTACCAAGACACAATCGGACAAGCTGGCCAAGGTGCTGAAGGCACAGGTTGGTTCCGATGTGAAAATCAATGCGGCCGTCGATGAATCCCTCATTGGCGGTCTTGTCGTTAAGGTGGGCTCGAAGATGATCGATACGTCGATACGCTCCAAGCTCAGCGCTCTCCAGAACACCATGAAAGAGGTCGGATAATGGCGATCCAAGCTGCAGAAATCTCTGCTATCCTTAAGGAGCAGATCAAGAACTTCGGTCAGGATGCCGAAGTGGCCGAAGTAGGCCGGGTGCTGTCCGTCGGTGACGGTATTGCCCGAGTTTACGGGCTCGATAACATCCAGGCCGGTGAAATGGTCGAATTCCCCGGTGGTATCCGCGGGATGGCGCTGAACCTCGAAGCTGACAACGTTGGTGTTGTTATCTTTGGTTCTGACCGTGACATTAAAGAAGGCGACACCGTTAAGCGGACCAACGCCATTGTGGACGTTCCCGCTGGTGAAGCGCTGCTGGGCCGCGTTGTCGACGCACTTGGCAACCCGATCGACGGCAAAGGCCCGATCGCCTCGACCGAGCGCCGCGTTGCTGACGTTAAGGCACCGGGCATCATTCCGCGTAAATCGGTTCACGAACCGATGGCGACCGGCCTCAAGTCCGTTGATGCGATGATCCCGATTGGCCGTGGCCAGCGTGAGCTTATCATTGGTGACCGTCAGACCGGCAAGACCGCAATCGCGCTCGACACCATTCTGAACCAGAAATCATACAACGAAGCCGCAGGCGACGACGAGAGCAAGAAGCTCTACTGCGTTTATGTGGCTGTCGGCCAGAAGCGCTCGACCGTTGCGCAGCTGGTGAAGAAGCTCGAAGAAACCGGCGCGATGGCCTACTCCATCGTTGTGGCTGCAACAGCATCCGATCCGGCGCCGATGCAGTTCCTTGCCCCCTATGCGGCAACTGCAATGGCAGAATACTTCCGTGACAATGGCCGCCATGCTCTGATCATCTACGATGACCTTTCCAAGCAGGCCGTGTCTTACCGTCAGATGTCTCTGTTGCTCCGCCGTCCGCCGGGCCGTGAAGCTTATCCGGGTGACGTTTTCTACCTCCACTCCCGCCTGCTTGAGCGTTCTGCTAAGCTGAACGAAGAGCACGGTTCCGGCTCGTTGACGGCTCTGCCTGTCATCGAAACCCAGGGTGGTGACGTTTCCGCGTTTATTCCGACCAACGTGATCTCGATCACCGACGGCCAGATCTTCCTTGAAACGGAACTGTTCTACCAAGGTATCCGCCCTGCTGTGAACACCGGTTTGTCGGTGTCTCGTGTGGGCTCATCGGCACAGACTTCGGCAATGAAATCTGTTGCTGGTCCGGTTAAACTGGAACTTGCCCAGTACCGCGAAATGGCAGCATTTGCGCAGTTCGGCTCCGACCTCGACGCCGCGACCCAGCAGCTGCTGAACCGTGGTGCGCGCCTCACCGAGCTGATGAAGCAGCCGCAGTACTCGCCGATGACCAACGCCGAGATCGTCGTTGTCATCTACGCAGGTACCAAAGGCTACCTCGACAAAGTGGCTGTGCGTGACGTGGGCCGTTTCGAGCAGGGTCTTATCAAGCACCTGCGCACGAAGCATCAGGATCTGCTGGACTACCTGACTAAGGAAGATCCGAAGATCAAAGGTGAAGCCGAGGACAAGATCAAAGCTGCGCTGGACGAATACGCCGCTGATTTCGCCTAAGTTGGCTTTGGGATAAGGAGACACGGCTGTGCCAAGTCTTAAGGACCTGAAAAACAGGATCGAGTCGGTCAAATCGACCCGCAAGATCACAAAGGCCATGCAGATGGTGGCCGCCGCGAAACTGCGGCGGGCACAGGATGCGGCCGAGCAGGCCCGCCCCTATACCGAACGCTTCAACGCTGTGATGGCGGGGCTTGCGTCTTCGGTGGGTGGTTCGGATTCCGCGCCGAAGCTGCTGTCGGGAACAGGAAGCGATCAGACCCACCTGCTGGTGGTCATGACTGCGGAACGTGGCCTGTGCGGTGGTTTCAACGCCAACATCGCGAAGCTTGCAAAGCAAAAGGCCGACGAGCTGGTCAAAGCGGGTAAGACCGTCAAGATCATCACCGTCGGAAAGAAGGGCCGCGACAACATGCGCCGCGGCTATGGCGACTACTTCGTTGCTCATGTCGACCTCTCCGAGGTCAAGCGCGTCGGTTACGCGAACGCACAGGACATCGCCAAGGACATCCTTGGACGGTTCGATGCGGGCGAGTTCGACGTGGCGACGATCTTCTACAGCCGCTTCGAGAGCGTGATCAGCCAGGTGCCGACGGCGCTACAGGTGATCCCCGCTTCGTTCGAGGCAGGTGAAGAGGAAGGTGCTTCGACGCTCTATGACTACGAGCCGAGCGAAGAAGCCATTCTGGCCGACCTTCTGCCGCGCGGTGTTGCGACGCAAATCTTTGCGGCGCTTCTGGAAAACGGCGCGTCCGAACAGGGCGCACGGATGAGCGCGATGGATAACGCCACGCGCAACGCAGGCGACATGATCGATAAACTGACCATCGAGTTTAACCGCTCGCGTCAGGCGGTCATTACCAACGAGCTTATCGAAATCATTTCGGGCGCCGAGGCGCTCTAAGAGAACCGGAGAAACGAATATGGCAAACGCAAAAGGCAAGATCACGCAGGTGATTGGCGCCGTTGTGGACGTGCAGTTCGACGATCACCTGCCGGCGATCCTCAACGCACTAAACACCGAAAACAACGGCAAGAAGCTGGTTCTTGAAGTGGCCCAGCACCTTGGCGAAAACACTGTCCGCACCATCGCGATGGACGCGACCGAAGGTCTTGTTCGTGGCGCCGCGGTCGTAGACACTGGCGAGCCGATCTCGGTTCCGGTTGGTGACGCGACCCTTGGCCGGATCCTCAACGTCGTCGGTGAGCCGGTTGACGAAAAGGGCCCCGTGAATGCGAAAGAAACCCGTGCGATCCACCAGGAAGCACCGGAGTTCGAAGCACAGTCCACCGAATCCGAAATCCTCGTGACCGGCATCAAGGTCGTGGACCTTCTCGCGCCCTACTCCAAGGGTGGTAAGATCGGTCTGTTCGGCGGTGCCGGCGTGGGCAAGACGGTTCTCATCATGGAACTGATCAACAACATCGCTAAGGTGCACTCGGGTTACTCCGTGTTCGCTGGTGTTGGTGAACGGACCCGTGAAGGTAACGACCTCTACCACGAGATGATCGAATCCGGCGTTATCGTTCCCGATAACCTCGAAGAGTCCAAAGTGGCGCTGGTCTACGGCCAGATGAACGAGCCGCCGGGTGCGCGTATGCGTGTTGCTCTTTCGGGTCTGACCCTTGCAGAACAGTTCCGTGACCAGTCCGGTACCGACGTTCTGTTCTTCGTGGACAACATATTCCGCTTCACGCAGGCAGGTTCCGAGGTGTCCGCACTTCTGGGCCGTATCCCGTCCGCTGTGGGCTACCAGCCGACGCTGGCAACCGACATGGGCGCGCTGCAGGAACGTATTACTTCGACCAAGGCTGGCTCGATCACCTCGGTTCAGGCAATCTACGTTCCGGCCGACGACTTGACCGACCCTGCGCCGGCAACCTCGTTCGCCCACCTCGACGCAACGACCGTTCTGTCGCGTGCGATTTCCGAGCTTGGTATTTACCCTGCTGTGGACCCGCTCGACTCGACCTCGCGTATTCTCGACCCGGCCATTGTTGGTGATGAGCACTACCAGGTTGCGCGTGACGTTCAGGGTGTGCTTCAGCGCTACAAGTCGCTTCAGGACATCATCGCTATTCTCGGCATGGACGAACTGAGCGAAGAGGACAAGCTGACCGTGGCCCGTGCGCGTAAGATCCAGCGTTTCCTCAGCCAGCCGTTCGACGTTGCTCAGGTCTTCACCGGCAGCCCGGGTGTGCAGGTTCCGCTCGAGGACACCATCCGTTCGTTCAAGGCAGTTGTCGCTGGTGAATACGATCACCTGCCGGAAGCAGCCTTCTACATGGTCGGTGGCATCGACGAAGTGATCGCCAAAGCCGAAAAGATGGCCTCCGCGGCCTAAGGGGAAATCATGGCAGATACTCTGCAATTCGATCTCGTCTCTCCTGAACGGAAGCTCGCTTCTGTTCAGGCGCGCGAGGTCCAGATCCCAGGCGCCGATGGCGACCTGACGGCCATGGCTGACCATGCGCCGACGATCACCACGCTCCGTCCGGGTGTGTTGCGCGTCGTGCATGCGGGTGGATCCGACGACTATGTGGTATCCGGCGGTTTTGCCGAGATCACCGCGAAGGGTGTTTCGGTTCTGGCCGAGAAAGCCATGCCAAGCGCGGAAGTGACCCAAGACGTCTTTGACGCGATGGTCGCAGATGCGCGTACGGCTCTGGACAAGGCGAAAGAGACATTCAAGAACGAGCCTGGCCCAGTCGATGATGCAGCGAAGCTGCTCTCTGACATGGTGGCGATGGGCGGTCACATCGGATTGACCGCGCGTAGCTAAGGCCCAGTTCGCTTTGCAAATTGAGAAATGGCCCCTTCGTGGGGCCATTTTCATTTTTTGAACCAAAATTTGCCTGATCTTCGTATATGCTGCCCGAAAGGTTTTGAACGAGTGATTGGATGAAGCGTTTTAGAAATCACATGTTGGGCGTCGAGCAGGGCGACCTGCTGTTGTTCTCGGATTTCGAAGATGATGGCCCGATGTGGAGCGGCAGCGGTGATCGCGAACACCGCACCAGCGTAACATTCTCGGAAACGTTCCGCAGCGAGCCTGCGGTGACGGCGTGATTTACCCTGTGGGATATTGCCAATAACGACACCGCACGGCTGGACATCGTGGTTGAGCACGTCACCAAGGCGGGTTTCGATATTGTGGTAAAGACATGGGGCGACACAAAGGTCGCCCGTGCCCGTGTAGGATGGCAGACCATTGGTGAGGCCCGCCATGCTGATGAATGGGATCTCTACTAAATCAGGAAGACTGGTACATGCCTTCGTAGATCGGGCCGAGGGTTTCGTGCTCGAATAGGGACGAAACGCTGGTGCCATTCCAGATGTTGAGGATCGCCTGAGCGAACATCGGGGCGGTGGGCACGATGCGGATGTTGCTTGTCGCTTTTACCGGCTCGGTCGGTTCAATGGAGTCGGTGATCACCAACGATTTCATGACGGACTTGGAAATCCGCTCGACGGCTGGGCCGGAAAGCACGCCGTGGGTGATGTAGGAATGGACCTCGGTTGCGCCTTTTTCCATCAGGACTTCGGCGGCCTTGCAGAGCGTGCCAGCAGTGTCGCAGATGTCATCGACGATGATGCAGGTCTTGCCAGTGACATCGCCGATGACGGTCATTTCGGCCACTTCGCCGGGCTTTTCACGGCGCTTGTCGACGATCGAGAGCGGCGCGCCGATACGCTGTGCCAGTTCACGAGCGCGGGCCACGCCGCCAACATCGGGAGAGACGACCATCACGTCTGACAGCTTGTCGCGGAAGTGGTGCTTGATATCGAGGGCGAAGATTGGCGCGGCGTAGAGGTTATCGACGGGGATGTCGAAGAAACCCTGAATTTGCGCTGCGTGCAGGTCCATTGTCAGGACGCGCTCGATGCCGGCCTCGGCGATCAGGTTGGATACCAGCTTGGCGGAGATCGGCGTGCGGGCCTTGGCGCGGCGGTCTTGGCGGGCATAGCCGAAATAGGGGATTACCGCAGTGATACGCGCGGCCGAGGAGCGGCGCAGGGTATCGGCGATGATGAGCAATTCCATCAGGTTGTCGTTGGCGGGGTTCGAGGTCGGCTGGATGATGAACATATCCTCGCCGCGCACGTTTTCGAAAACCTCGACGAAGATCTCCTGATCGTTGAACCGTTCGACACGCGCATCGACCAGCCCGACATTCATGCCACGGTGCATGGACATGCGGCGGGCGACCGCCTTGGCAAGCGACAGGTTCGCGTTGCCCGAGATGAGTTTCGGTTCTGTGATGGATGGCATGAGCAGGGATCCCCAAGTGAAGCACACGGTGACGACGTAACAGAATCGTGTCGTTGACACCGCCTAGCACACCACTACCCTCGCGCAAAGAATCGAGCGCCTCAGGGAGGGCTAAATGCCGCATATTGACTACTTTTTCGCAACGATTTCGCCCTTCACCTATCTTGCTGTTGGGCGGTTCGAGGCGGTTGCTGCCAAGCATGGGGCAAGCGTGACCTATAAGCCGCTGGATATCATGCAGCTATTCGCACGGACGGGTGGCACGCCGCCGAAGGACCGGCACCCGAACAGGGCTGCGTACCGGCTTCAGGAATTGGCGCGGATCGCCAAGAAACATGACATGCCAATCAACCTGCAACCGGCCTTCTGGCCGACCAATGGTGCGCCTGCGGCCTATGCGATCATCGCGGCGCAGAATGCGGGTGGTGGTGATCTTGGCAAGCTGGTGCAGGAGATTACCAGCTCGGTTTGGGCGCGGGAGAAGAACATCGCGGAGGATGACGTGATCCGCGATTGCCTCAGCGTGGCGGGGTTTGATCCGGCGCTCGCGGATAGCGGGATGATGGTCGGTGCGGAGACATATGCCGCCAATCTTGAAGAAGCGGTTAATCGCGGCGCATTTGGCGCGCCTTTCTATATCACTGACGATGATCAGCGATTCTGGGGGCAGGACCGGATCGACGATCTGGACCTACATCTGGCAGGAAAGCTCTAACGCGGGGCGAGAAGCGTTTCGAAAGTGTTAATCGCTTCGTCGGTTGTGGACCAATCACAGACGAAACGCGCTGCCATCAGATCATCATCGCTGCCGGAATCGAGCTTACCGTGCAGATCATAGTTTGCACCGGCAGCAATTAAGACTTTGTGTATCCGCCGTGGCAGGCTTGCGAAGATCATGTTGGCTTGCGGCTCATGAAGGAGGCGCGCCTCGGGGTGGGCGCGCAAAATGGCGGCGAGCTTTTGGCCTGCTGCATTCGACCGCTGCGCCAGATCGAGCCAGAGGCCATCCGACAGATAGCCTTGCATCTGCGCTGCCAAAAATCGGTGCTTCGAAAACAAGTGGCCCGCGCGTTTGCGGCGCAGTTCCATCTCGCGAGACAGGTACGGATCGAAGATCACGCAGGCCTCGACGCCCAGACAGCCGTTCTTTGTGCCGCCAAAGCTGACGGCATCTATGCCGGCTTTCCACGTCATTTCGGCGGCGGTGCAACCAAGCGCGGCGATGGCATTGGCGAAGCGCGCGCCGTCAAGGTGAACCTTGACGCCGTGGCTATGGGCGATATCGGTCAGGCTGCGGAGGTGCTCGAGCGTGTAGAGCGTGCCGGTTTCGGTCACTTGGGTGAGGGAAACCGGCCCTTTTTGCGGAACCATGATGCTGCGCGGGTCATGCGAGCCGAGTGCTGCGGCCAGTGCAGCTGGGTCCATCAGCCCTTGTTCGTCCTGCACATGAAGCAACTTGGCGCCGCCGGTGAAGAATTCGGGCGCATTGCACTCATCCTCGGTGATATGGGCGCAGGCGGTGCAGTGGATGGCGTCAAACGGCGTGGACAACGACGCGAGGATGAGGCTGTTCGCGGCTGTGCCGGTGGCGACGAAATGGACGCTTGCTTCGGGTGCTTCGAAAACCTCGCGCACCATGTCTGCGGCCTTCGCCGTCAGGGGATCAGCACCATAGCTGGGGACATAGCCCGTGTTGGCGGCGATGATCGCGTCGAGCACTTTGGGGTGGGCGGGGCCGGTATTGTCGGAGGCGAAAGACATCAGAGCGGTTCCTCGATGATGTGATCTTCCCAATCGTCTTCGTCGATCTCGAACTCTGGCACAGTGCGGCCCTGCATGGAGACACCCGCGTCATGCACGCTTTGCGGATCGCCGGAGATCAGCGGGTGCCAGTCATAGAGGTCGCGGCCTTCGTAAACGAGGCGGTAGGCGCAGGTTTGTGGCAGCCAGTAAAGGTGCTCGGTGATCGTCGTGGGTGACAGGACGATACATTCGGGGATGAACTGGTGCCGGATCGGGTATTGAGAGCAGCGGCAGGTGCTATCGTCGAGCAGGCGGCAGGCGACGCGGGTGAGGGCGACCTCGCCGGTGTCTTCGTCTTCGAGCTTGTTGAGGCAGCATTTGCCGCAGCCGTCGCAGAGGGCCTCCCATTCAGCTTCGGTCATCTGGGCCATAGGGACGGTGGCCCAGAAGCGCTCGCGCAGGCCGGATGTAGCAGGTTTCTTAGACATTGGAGAGGATTTCACGGGCCTTATGGCAGTCCGCGTCCATCTGGGTGATGAGCGCATCGAGGTCGTCGAACCGCTCTTCGGGGCGGAGGTAATCGACGAGCGCGACAGAGAGCTCCGCGCCGTAGAGATCGCCCTTAAAATCAAAGATGAAGGTTTCGCAATTGGGGTGGTTCTCACCAAAGGTCGGGCGTACGCCGATGGAGGCTGCGCCGTTATAGGTGCCTTGATGCGGACCGCTGAGAATATCCACGCGGACGGCATAGACACCGAATTTTGGCGGGTGCAGACCGGCGATGGACATATTGGCGGTGGGATAGCCAAGGTCGCGGCCGCGTTGGTCGCCGCGAATGACCTCGCCGTCGATCCGGTGCCAATGGCCGAGCATGGCGGCAGCGTCGCGGGGGCGGCCCTCCGACAGGGCATTGCGGATGGCGGTGGAGGACACCTCGCCGGCGGGGAGCGTCACCATCTCGGCAATGGAAACGCCGAAGCCGAACTCGGCGCCATAGGCTTGTAGGTCCGCAGCGGTGCCGGCGCGCCCTTTGCCAAAGCAGAAATCCGCACCGACGACGACATGTTTGAGCGCCAGACGTTCGTGCAGGATTTTACGGGCGAAATCAGCCGGTTCGAGGGCCGCGAGCGTTTCGTTGAAGGTGATCTCATAGAGCCGCTGGACGCCGATCTTTTGCATCCGGTGGGCTTTTGCCTCGGGGTTCATCAGGCGAAAAGGGGGGAGATCCGCACCGTGGACAGAGGCGAAATATTCGCGGGGATGCGGCTCGAATGTCATCACTCCGAGGGGGGCGGATAGGGCGGCAGCCGCCTTGCGCGTTTGGGCGATGACCTCTTGGTGACCGAGATGGACACCATCGAAATTGCCGATGGCGGCGACGGCGCCGCGGTCGGTCGGATCAAGATAGAGCGTGTCCCGTATGATGCGCATGAGCGATGCCTAGCGGCTCGCGCGGGGCTGCGCAAGCGGTGTGATCAGTCGAACTTGCGGCTTGGGGCGAGAACTGTGGCTTCGCCGATCAGAACTTTCTTGTTGCCAATCATGCAGCGGGTATCGAGCGAGACGCGGCGCTTGGAATGATCGATTGCTGTGACCTCAACCTCGGCCAAAACGACATCGCCGGGGCGGACGGGGGCGAGGAACTTTAGCGACTGGCCGAGATAGACCGTGCCATGACCGGGGAGCTGTTCGCCGATGACGGCGGAGATCAGGCCAGCGGTCAGCATGCCGTGGGCGATGCGGCCTTCGAAGATGGTGTCTTGCGCGTAGCTTTCATCAAGGTGAACGGGGTTTCTATCGGTCGATACCTCGGCGAAAAGTTCGATGTCGCGGTCGGTCACTTCCTTGCGGAGCGAGCGGGTCATCCCGATCTCGATATCCTCGATGCAGATCGTGCCTCTGGGGAAATTATCCAACATGACCTCATCCGTCGCGCAATAAATATCCTATTCAGCGAGATTAGGCGTAATTTAATTACTTTGCAAGTGCAGAAAAAGTTAAGCTAACGTAAATAGCCGATGGCATGGGCCGGTTCGACTTTTTCCTTTTTAATATAATCACTTAGCATGTCTGCGTCTGGTTGCGTATGGGTGCCGGTTTCGCGGGCGGCGAGGCCGCCGGTGATCATCAGGCTGTCGATCCCCTCTCCCAGCGCGCCGAGGATGTCGGTGCGAATCCCGTCGCCAATGGCAATGATACGCGGATCGGGTTTCGCCTCTGGGAGGGCATCGTACCGTTTGCGGGCGAGGTCGTAGATGGGGGGATGGGGCTTGCCGAAGTAGAGGCTCTCGCCGCCCATTTCGGTATAGAGTTCGGCCAGCGCGCCGGCGCACCACTCGCGGCTTTCGCCGCGATCCACGACCACATCGGGGTTGGCGCAGAGGAGCTTGAGCCCCTTCTGTTTGGCATAGAGAAAATCGGGGCGGTTCACGGCCGGATCGGCATGGGAATCGAATGGGCCGCAGCAGACGATGCCTTCGGCCTCTGCCAGCGGAACGCGCTGAATTTCAACGGGATTTTCGACGATCTTCAGGGGATCGAGGAAGGTGAGATCGCGCTCTTCGCCCATGAAATAGACTTTGCTGCCCACCACCCCGCGAAACAGCGCCAGACGCGCGGCATCGCCGGAGGTGGCGACGACATCCCATGCGTCATCAGGGATGCCGAAATGCGCCACTTGGCGCTCGACATCGGCGCGGGGGCGGGGGGCGTTCGTCACCAGAACGACGCGCCCGCCGGAGGCCCGAAACGCCTGCATCGCGGCCACGGCATCAGGGAAGGCACGCAGGCCGTTATGCATGCAGCCCCAGAGATCGACATAGGCGAGATCATAGGCGTCGGAGATCTCGGAAAAGCGGGAAATGATGCGGGTCATGGGGGCTCCTGAAACGGCGAAAACGGCGATGCACAAGTGATGCACAATCCATGCACATCCGATGCATATCGCACATGCAGCAAAATTGATGAATGGTTAATCGGTCTGGACGGCGTTTGCGAAAACTTTACAGTCCCTCGAAACAGCATTTTTAGGAGAGTTTCATGGCCATTTTGGAGGCACATCCCGCAATCGACCCGCAAAAGCTCGACAAGCTCGCCGAGGTGGCGGTGCATGTGGGGCTGAACCTGCAAGAGGGGCAGGATCTGGTGCTGACCGCGCCGCTGGAGGCGATGCCGCTGGTGCGGCGGGTCGCGGCGGTGGCTTATCGCGCGGGTGCGGGGCTGGTGACGCCCTTGGTGCATGACGAGCAGGTGGTGCTGGCGCGGTTTGCGCATGGCAACGACGCGAGCTTTGACCGCGCGGCGAACTGGCTCTTTAACGGCATGGCGGAAGCCTATGACAACAATGCCGCGCGGATGAATATCTCGGGCGAGAATCCGGGGCTGTTGGCGGGGCAAGACCCCGAGAAGATCTCACGGATCGGCAAGGCGAACTCTATCGCCGGACGGCCTGCAATGGAGCGGATCACCGGCTTTAACATCAACTGGTCTATCGTGGCCTATCCGACGGTCGCTTGGGCAAGGAAGGTCTTCCCCGATGTGGATGAGGCTGCGGCGGTTGGCCAGTTGGCGGAGGCGATTTTTGCAGCCTCGCGGGTGAATGAGGTTTATCCGGTCGCCGCATGGGCCGAGCATGATGCGCGGCTGCATGCGCGGAAGGACTGGATGAACCAGCACAATTTCCAAGCGCTGCATTTCAAGGGGCCGGGCACCGATCTGACTGTGGGTCTGGCCGAGGGGCATAGCTGGAATGGCGGCTCGTCAATGGCGAAGAACGGCGTGGCATGTAACCCGAATATCCCGACAGAGGAGGTCTTTACCACGCCGCATGCGCAGCGGGTGGATGGCACGGTGCGGGCGAGCAAGCCCTTGGTGCATCAGGGTACGCTGATCGACGGGATCGAGGCGCGGTTCGAGGCAGGGCGGATCGTGGAAGTGACATGCGACAGCGGGCAGGATGTGTTCCGCAAGCTGATCGACACCGACGAGGGCGCGGCGCGGTTGGGCGAGGTGGCGCTGGTGCCGTTCTGCTCGCCGATCTCGGATACGGGTGTGCTGTTCTTCAACACGTTGTTCGACGAGAACGCCGCCTGCCATATTGCGCAGGGGCAGTGCTATTCGGAGTGCTTTGTCGAGGGCGTGAGCGGCGACAAGGATAAGATGGCGGCAGCGGGTGGCAACGAGAGCCTGATCCATGTGGACTGGATGATCGGCGGGCCGGGAACAGAGATCGACGGGATCAAGGCCGATGGCACGCGGGTGCCGGTGTTCCGCGATGGTGGCTGGGCCGCGTAAGGGCGGGATGCGGCGCGGTGAATTGCGGCGGCCTGAGCGCCGCCGTTTTGCATCGGGTGACGGGAGCTCTGCGTGGCTGCGTTATCCGGTTGTGAACCACAGGCGGAGAAAGAGCGCGGCGAAGACGGTTTCCGGCAGGATCGCCACGAAGATGCCAGCACCGGTCGCGCCACGGATCAGGTCGATGAGGCCCAGAATGATGAAGGCGATGAAGACCACTGCGAATGTTTAGATAACGGTTTTTCGAATGGCGCTTGAGGGGAGATCGCGCACCGCGTAGGCGAGACCTGCCAGCCCTATCATAACAATGCCCGCGCGGCGTGCCATAACTGCGGTACCTGAAGCGGCTCAAGGCGGAATGTTGTGGCAAAGACACCTGGCGCAGTCAGCAGCCCTGTGGCAAGTGCGAGGAAGAGGATGGCCGTTGCCAGTATGGTGTTGCGGTAGGTCATGGCTCCTCCTCAAATGAAAAGGGCCGCACGAGGCGGCCCGATCCGAAACTCTTAAACCGCGAGGTTCGGGATGATCTGCTTTTTGCGGCTCATGATGCCGGGCAGGACGACCGTATCGCCCGAAACGCTGGCGCCGAAGCTCTTTTCGGCGACGGTTTTCACCAGATCGTTGGGGACGAGGAGGGTGGCCTCTTCCTTGAGGATATCCACCACGAAGAGGAGTACCTGATCGACGCCATCCTCAGTGGCGACGGCGGGCATGGAGGCCATCAGGCTGTCTTTGCGGTCCATGACGATCTGCGGGGCGGTGGTTTCCAGCACGGAGACGCGGAAATTGGTGCCGCCGACTTCGTAGGCTTTCGAATCCATGCGGATCAGCTCGGCGTCAGAGAAGGCCGAGACATCGGATTTCGCGGCGAACATCTCGGCTGCGTAGTCAGCGATGTTGATGCCGAGATCGGCAGCGAGGCTTTCGGCCAGCGCGCGGTCTGTCTCGGTGGTGGTGGGGGAGCGGAATTCGAGCGTGTCGGACAGGATGCAGGAGAGCATCAGGCCCTTGATCGCGTCGGGCATTGCGCCGGCGTCTGCGCCCATCAGGCCGTGCATGACGGTGACGGTGCAGGCGAGCGGGCGGATCGTGATGTCGATCGGGCCTTTGGTTTCCAGCCCGCCGACGAGCTTGTGGTGGTCGATGATCGCGCGGACATCGGCGTTGTTGATGTTGGCGGGCAGTTCGGCGGGGTTGTTGGTGTCAACGATCACGCAGGGCTGATCATTGGCGACGTCCTCGATCACCGGCGGCAGGTCGAAGCCCCAGCGCTGGGCGACGAAGGTGGCTTCGGTGTTGGGCTGGCCGAGCAGGCGGGCCTCGGCAGCCTCGCCCTTATGGGAGAGATACCACGCCCAGATCAGCGGGGCACCGGTGGAATCGGTGTCGGGGGCTTTGTGGCCGAAAACGAGCGTCGTCATGATGTGTCCTTAGAAGAAGGAATGGAAATCTCGGGCCTTATAGAAAGGCGCGCGGCGGTTGTCACCCTGCCGCGCACGCAAAGCGGGCTTGCGCGACGAAATGGCCGCGCTGTCAGGCCCGCCGGACCAGATCCCAGCCGAGCGCCATCAGCCATTGGCCGAGCCGGACGCGCAGGCCTGTGCGGGGCGCGGGCAATGCGCGGCGCTGGAAGCGGGGATCGGCGGCGAGGGCGGCGAGCGCCGCGCGGCGGATCTCTGGCGGGGTGGTAACGACCGGAATCACCGCCGCATGTGGGCCATGTGGCGCGGTGGCGGGATCGGGCATCATCACCAGCACCACGGACGCACCACGGCGCGGCGCGGGTGGGCGGTCATGGTGGCGGGAATCGCTGGGGGAGGCTGCGGGGCCCATACGGTGATCGGCCACAAAGATCGGGGGATACATCGAACTGTCCTGAAAACGGGAGTGGCGCGAGGCCAGAAAGGGGGCGCGGGCTTGGTGGGATCACCAGGCGGTAAAGAAACATCCTAGATACATAGCGGCCTCTTTGCCCCGTTGGGGCATTCGATGGGGCTCTAATAGCAACCGGAGCGGGAGTCTCAAAGGAATTTTTCGCGGCGTTAAAAAACCATCACGACGGCGTGACTTTTTTTACCTCGAGTCTTCTTGACAGGCGGGGGCGACCTCCTTACCTATCCGCCGTTAGCACTCGCAGTGAGTGAGTGATAACACCTCCGCTTGGCGGAGGTTTTAGGAAACAACAGATAGCTGAGGAGCTACGAATATGGCTTTTAAACCGCTGCACGACCGCGTTCTGGTCCGCCGTGTGGAAAGCGACGAGAAAACCGCTGGCGGCCTGATCATCCCCGACAGCGCCAAGGAAAAGCCTGCTGAAGGCGAAATCGTTGCTTGTGGCGAAGGTGCCCGCAAGGATAGCGGTGAGCTGATCGCAATGGCTGTCAAGGCTGGCGACAAGGTGCTGTTTGGCAAATGGTCGGGCACCGAAGTCACCGTTGACGGTGAAGAACTGCTCATCATGAAGGAAAGCGACATCCTCGGGATCATCTCCTGAGCGACGGCTTCCACCTGAACAACTCAACTGATTTATAGACGAGGAAAGCTCAATGGCTAAGGACGTCAAATTCGATACCGATGCCCGCAACCGTATGCTTCGCGGCGTAAACACGCTTGCTGACGCGGTGAAGGTAACTCTCGGCCCGAAAGGCCGTAACGTGGTTCTGGACAAATCCTTCGGCGCACCGCGCATCACGAAGGACGGTGTCTCGGTTGCCAAGGAAATCGAACTGGAAGACAAGTTCGAGAACATGGGCGCCCAGATGGTGAAGGAAGTTG
>Ga0181571_10001815_pt1 | contig 15610 bp, 10 predicted proteins | sample 101ome_17_FD_132440 | JGI IMG/M metagenome (GOLD analysis project Ga0181571, IMG submission 132440) | Coastal salt marsh microbial communities from the Groves Creek Marsh, Skidaway Island, Georgia - 101407AT metaG (megahit assembly) | ecosystem: Environmental > Aquatic > Marine > Intertidal... | reverse complement strand
GTTGACCTCGGTGCGGGAGCTGGGGGTCGGCCGGGAGTTCGTCCCTGGAACGCGCTTCAGACGCTAATGGCAGAGCTCGAGGCATATCTACCGGGACTCTCTGCGCGCCCAGCCATCGTGGTTGGAACCAAAGCGGACCTGCCGCACTCGTCTCGCGCGGCGGAGACGCTGCGACGGAGGACAACCCTGCCGGTTGTTATGGTGAGCGCGCACGAGTCGCGAGGGATCCAGGATATGTTGTCAAAGGCGGATGAACTCCTTCATCAGACACAGCGAGGTAAAGACGCGTACGAGTACTGAATGTGATCTTGGGCAAGCGCACATTATGATACCTAGCTAGAAGTGTTAGCCAGTAGAAACTTCAGAGGATTTAGAATGCTCTGCACCTGCGTTGATTCCGTTTCGGCGCGTGACTTGGCACCAAGCTGCTTGGATTTCGGAACCCTCGTCACGACAGGGAAAGAAAGAAAGTCCTCTCACGCGCTTATCCATAACGTGGAACGCGTAGCGGCCTCCTGGCCGAAGTTCTCGTGCTGGAACAGGTCGTGACGCGGCGATGGCTTCAGTGAGGAAGGATGACGTGTGGGACTCAATGCGGAAGGGAGCGCAGGAGCTGGTGGAGAAGGAACCGCTTCTCGGAGGGTTCGTCTACTCGAAAATTCTTAATCAGCCGACGTTTGAGCGTTCCCTGGCTTTCATGCTCGCCACCAAGCTCGCGAGCAGCACGGTTCTTGCAAGTCAGTGGAACGACCTGATAATCGATGCATTGACATCCACTGCTGAAGAGGAAAAATCTGTGGGAGGACGAGGCAGTCCGGCTCCGGGGACGGGCTCCATCGCGGACGCCGCCCGTGCCGATTTGAGAGCAATTTTGTCCCGAGACCCAGCGTGCCCGAGCTATACGCACGCTTTCCTCTTTTTCAAAGGCTTCCAGGGTTTGCAGGCCCAACGAGTGTCTCATTGGTTATGGAGTAAGGGAAGGACGGTGATTGCGTGCTTCGTGCAGTCGAGCATTTCCGAGGTCTTCGGTATGGACCTCCATCCTGGAGCAAAGTTTGGCAGGGGCATCCTGGTCGACCATGCGACGGGCATCGTTGTGGGAGAAACAGCCGTAGTGGACGACGACTGTACGCTGTTCCATGGAGTTACTCTGGGAGGCACAGGAAAGGTTAGCGGCGATAGGCATCCGAAACTGCAGAAGCGTGTCGTTGTTGGAGCACACGCGGCGGTGATAGGAAACATATCTATCGGGCATGACTCAAAAATAGGTGCAAGTGCGTCCATCCTGCACGACCTGCCCCCGAACAGTGTCGTCGTTGGGCATAAGGGTATCGTGATCCAGAAGCGAGGTCACAAGGGGAAGCACTCTCTCCTGTCGAAACTATGAGAATTGCACATTCATTAGTTAGCTAGCTAAGTTTATTCCTAGGAAGTTTAGACGTCATTCTCGCTTTGGCAACGTCCTCAGCTGCAACTGCCAACGCACAAGCCAAACAGCTGTGCATACCAGAAAGATGAACCAGAAAACGAGCACATGTGTCGGCCAAGGGGCTTCAAACATGCCCCTTCCATGTTTTATTGTGATCATGATTTCCACGAGAGCAACAGCGATTGTTAGCCACGCGTTGGCACCCATCTTTGTCAATGTCATGCCTTGTCTTGAGGTAATGAAGACGTAGTACTCTCGCGTGGCTACGTTCGCCATACCAAACCAAAGCGCGAGCCTAATGTGGTTCAGCACGTGCGGAGGTGGAATCCACAGAACGTACTTGAGGAAGAAGGCGTTGAGCTCGAACACAAGGCAGAGGATGATAACAAACGCGCACTGCAAGAAGCGCAGCGGGCTCGAAGTCGGGCTCCATGAGTAAGTATCCCAAGTTTTTGGCGTGAACACCGCGAGGAGTCGCTTGATCCGATCGGCTAGCCCCCTTCTCCGTTTATTTTTGCCTGTCCCCGTCCAGTCGTACATCCTGCCCTCCATGTATCTCACCGTCATCATCCCGAAGTGAATGCCGATAAAGTTGCAAAACGCCACGTCCAGCACCCATGAGTCCCACCAGCACTCGTTGAAGTTCCTCAACCAGTGCTGGAAGGTCAGCTCCATCAGTTCAAAGAGCACCGAGTACGCCCAGAGCAGCTTCATGTTCCTGAGAGCGATGGCTTTGCCGTACCATCCCAGGATGTGTCCGACAAAGAACTCGTCAAACACAGTGTCTCGCAGCACCCTGAACCTCGAGTCCGGGTCCTCGGGGGTGTATATCCTGCAGTCCTCCCCGTACGCTCTCTCCGGCAGCTCTACGCCAAGGTCGGGTGATAAGAACTGCAGCACTGATCTCGCATCGTTCGTCTCCTGGCAGAGTAAGAACACGAGGAAGAGAAGGTAAAGGACGAACAGCCCGTGCATCACCTTCCAAATCGCCGGATGTGGCCTCACCATGTGCGTGTCCGGACCCTGCAGGGCTGAGTACAGCAGGTAAGCCGCGCACACTGCCTTGATTGAGTCCCAAAGATTGGATCGCCTGATTTCTTCTTTCCTCCCCGGGGATAGCGAACTCATGTCGACCTGAGGTTTGAAGGCTCCCGATAGTACGACCAGTGCCATCGCACATACGAACAGGGCGCTGACAGACCCGCTCCTGATGCCGCTGCCACGCGTGGAGGACAGCTCAGATTTCCTGTGCCCTGACCTGGTGAACACCATATTCATTGATATCTCACAAACTTGACGATGGTCAGTCACATGTTCATCACCCAAGAGCGGTCGCACGGCTGGAGTGCCAGCAGACGAAACAGAAACGATCGTCATGGAAAAAACTTGCGCTGAAAACACTTTGGAAGTCTGGTTTATTCGCAAAATTCGCGCGAAATCAAAATTTTCGACGAAAGTTGCGGAACCTCACCAAAAACCCAGGACTGCAACGCAGGTGGACCACAGTCACACAACAAGCAAGGGAAAGCCGAGGAAGATGATGGGCGCATGCAACTCCTGGGAATATCACTGATTTCGCGGAAGGGAGATTTTGGGACCAGCCAGAGGAAAACTCAAAAGCGCACCGAGACGAACGAAATAAAGACGAGAGGAAATTGGACCAGTCAATCAATCGATCGATCCACTTGGATAGGGAGGCTAACAAACCAACCATGAGAAACGCTATCAAGTTGCAAATAAAACGAAATCATTCTCCCTTGCAACATCGAAATAACGCGACGTGCCCCGCCCGCTACAGTCCACGGAGGAACAAAAACTCAAAAGCGCCAAAATTGCGGTCGGTATAACAGAGCTCGAAAAGCTTAGACTACGAGACCTTCATATCAGCGGTGAAGAACGATCGACTTCTGTTGTGAAATAACATCACTTTATTGGGCAACAGAAATTAGAATGACGCGACAGCGCGGAGCTGCGGAGATGCGTACCTTTGTGCCTTTTATATTCTACCAGGTCATGACGCGAATCAAAGCTAGCTAGTTAGAAGTAGCTGAGACTAATGAAGCCGGATATGCGATTTAGGAGAAGATTTCGTGGATGATTGAGTCATGTTCCGAAGATCAGCTTCTTCATAGCGGCACTTGAAGTTTTCCGAGGGCGACGTGAAGGCTTGGAACGCATCTTCGAACCAGATTACCCACATCAAAATGTTCGGCGAAAATGCTTAGTTGAAATCGAAGCATGGGAAGGGCTAGGTCTGGATGGTAACAACAATGAATATAGTAGGTCAAATCAAAATGATACATGTAGAGAAAAGCGTGACAGCGCCGGCAACTCCGCATTTTAAAAGATGTTTAAGCAAAAGGCGGGCGGGCGCAGAACGAGGACGGAGCATTCATGCAAGGAAACGGTTGCATTTCAAAGCTTCTAAAGATTCTGAAGATGAGATGACGAAATGATTAAAGATTGCATGCCACACTATAAATTTTACCAAAACTACAGGATGCTAAATGATCTTTACGATCGCATTCAGTTACGCGATCAACCCCATCGTGATAGATTCGTTTGTTCTTAGCGCATGCCGTTGGCGGCATGTCGCTGGATCGAAGAAAGACGCGAACGCAGCATGATGAGCGCAACATTTTCGTTTTTGCTTGTTACCTTCGTAATATTAGAGATCAGGAGGGGTTGTCAACTTTTTCTTTTGGATGTATTCCTCAGTTTCCTCACGCTTATAGCATCCCGTAGCCTCATTCTATTGCCGGAATCGCTGCTTGTTACCTTCGAAGGTACAAAGGAAACGTGTATTCTTCTTTAGCGATTGGTGAGCAGATTTCTTCGCGGAATTACGGTAGCGCTGTTTTGTTTTTTGTTTTTTGTTTGTTTCGAAGCTTAAGAGTTTCAAACGATGTGTCCAACGATTTGATTCATGCTGCGATAAAGTGCAAACAGTTGTGTCGTGCATGGACTAAGACATGCAGAGTGTGGAGGTTTAAAAGAGGCTAACCTGGCTCTCGAAGAGCGAAATTTTTCCGGAAGCGTCGTTTTCTCCTTACCGTGGCATTTTTTTCTCCTTAGTTACGTGCTTTGCTGCCGTTGAATCATCAATGCGCAATCATCGACAACCAGGAAGAAGTCTTCTTTCTTTCCAACGTACGCCTATCTTCGTAATTTGTAGACTGGTCTACGAAGGTATGTATGTACGTACCTTCTTACCATCTTCGTTGTCTACTTGCGTAGATCTTGATGTGACGGGAAAGTATGTTGGATTTCCCTTTCGCGACAACAGCAAAAATGTTTTTCGTACCTTCGCGTACCTTGTACCTTCGTACGGGATACAAGATATCCACAATCCAAAGGATGGTGAGTCAATTTATTTGTTGTTGTCGCGAAGAGAGGCTTGAAAAAAACAGACCAAAAATAATCACGTAATATGTCAACGTCATCTTATTGCGAGCAGGACAGACGAGCTGAGCTGTGAAGAATTGCTTTTCGGTCTACTAAAACAAACAATTAGGTCTAAAAAGCCCGGCGAGCGTCTAGTGTGGCAAGCCCTTCTTCCTCTTCTTCTTCGCGGGCTTGCTGTCTGAGGATGACGAGCTGCTTGAGCTTGAGCTCGAGCTCGAGCTGCTTGAGTCACTGTCCGAAGAGCTAGAGCTGCTTGAACTGCTTGATGAGGAAGAGCTGCTGCTATCCGAGTCGCTGTCGCTGTCCGCAGGCTTTTGCGCCATGATCATCTTCGGCATGTTCTTCAGGTGCTCGCGAAGCTCATCGGTCAAGCCACCAAGACCGATGGAGGTGAAGAAGTTGATGGCAAACCTGGTATTCTTCGGCGTGTCTCTCGGCATAATACCTTGGAAGTACTCCGCCATCCCCGGATCCTGCAGCCTCTGATTCAACTTCCTCAGACCGAGCGCCTCAGAGAGCTCTTGGAAGAGGATCTTGATGAAGATGCGCGACGACGACGTGGTCGCCTCCTCCGTGAGCTGGAGATACGCCAGGCATGTCCACGAGATGGCGTCGGTGGCGAGGAGATGCGCAAAAAACTTTGCGACGTTCCTGAGCTTGTTCGTCTCCAGGCGGTGGATGGTGGAGTACTGCTTCAGGAACACCTCGTCAAATAGCTGCGCATACATCTGATCGATGAAGCAAAACCTCTGAGCCAGCAAGCCGTAGTACCGGAGGAATGTGCGCTCCTGCGAGCAACATTCCGTGAGCATCGTGCAGATCTCCACCTCTTGACCGGGTTGCAGGTGAATCTTCATCAGCTTGTGACCAGCTTCCTCGAAATCGAGCGAAGACATGATAGTGAGGTAGATGGTGCGCCTCAGGTTCACCAGGTTGGTCTCTGTCTGGTCTTCGATGGCCTGCTGCTCGGCGTTCATGGCGCCACCGCCACCATCCTCCTCGTCCGAACTCTCGTCCTCGTCGGAATCATCTTCAGAATCGTCTTCGTCCGACGATGACTCACCGAGGATCTCCTTCCTGATATCGGCATACTTTCTCTCGTTTGCCTCGTACTCGGGATCAACCTTAAAGATGTCCAGGGTTGCCTCCGCCTGAAGCTGGTCATCCAATGACAGCTCGTGGACGATCTGGTCGTCCTCCTCCACGAGGTCCAGCTCCGGGGGTACGCCCTGTTTTCCCTCGAATCCAGCCTTACGCACGGCGAAGAGACCCTCGATCATGAACTGCACGCGCTTGTCGATCTCACCCTCGTGGAGGATGCCCCTGAACCGCTCAAAGATCCCATGAAGACCTTGAGGCGTTAGCTCGTTGAGGGTGTATCCGCACTCCTTCACAAACTCGATCGCCACCTCCACCGAATCGTCTGTCGGGCTGGCGAGCAGCACCGTCAGCAGCTCGAGAGCAGTCAGTTCGTGCACCACCTGCTGGTTGATGAGGTGCGCAAGGAACCGAGTCGCGGCGACGCACACGGGCTTATCGTTGCGCTTAAACGCGCGGCGGAACTGCAGGATGACGCGCTTCAGCACCAGCTCGCCGAGCTCGGGGAACTTGGTGTTCACCACCGCGACGAGCGCGGCGAACACCGGGGAGAACTGCGGGGACGCCATCTGGGACTTCATCACCGCACGCGCGAAGAGGCCTCTGCCCCTGATCATGTTCTCCGTGAAGAGCTCCGGGAGGATGTTCTTGATGTTGGACGCGTTCACCTTGTTCACCAGACCGTTGATCGACTTCTTCAACGCGTCCCATGTCATTCGCTGGTACTCCGGTCCTGTCTTGTCCGTCTGCTCCGCCATCATCTGCGCCAGCTTGAAAGGAGGGATATAGGTGCCGCCGGCTCTGCCAGGGGGGAGCGGTTTCCGCTCGATCGGCTCCTTGGGCGGTCGATCCGCCGGATCCTCGCCTCGAGCGGATCGAATATCGTCGCGAAGATCTCTGCGCCCGCCCCGCCCGCGATCGCCGCGCCCGGCCGGCGATCTATCCCTCCCGTCTCTGCTGTCTTCCCGAGATCTCGTGTCCCCATTCCTTTCGCCGCCGCCCACCCTCGGACTCGCATCCCCGCCACCGCGCCCGTTGGGCGACCGCGAGTCATCCTCATCGCGTTTATCGCGACGAGAACGCTTGCGACGGCGGTCGCTGTCTGAGGAGGACGAGCTCGATGAGCTCGATGAGCTGGAGCGCCCCATCTCACTCGCGCCGATTACTGCATTCCCGCAGACGATCCCTCAGCACGAAAACCTCTCTTGGGCGCAAAAGAGCTTCTAAAAATGCTTCCCGCCTCGCCTGAGGCAGACTGAAACACCATACATTTGTTTGATTTTCCCCCATTTTCTCCGTGTTTTTCTCAAGCTTTTTCAATTCCTCCACGCACAAGCTCAACTGTCTGCTGGTATCGGCTGACGATTCAAATATTTTCAAAGCATCACTCATCTTTCATCCGGCGTGCCGGTCGCATAGCCAGCGACGCCGGAGACAACGAAGAGACCGTCACGCAGATCCCTTTCTTCACGGAGAAGGTGCACACGAGTGTCCGCGCGGCGACGATCGATTTAGCTAACGTGCGGGTTCATCCCAGTAGCTGCATCTGCTGCAAAGCGTTTCCCTTCGCGCTCAAGCTTTCGAACGCGGTCAAGATGGCGCGCACGAGCACCGCAAAGGCCGGCGTGGCAGCCGAGGACGCCAAGGCTGCGCTCCTCGTTGAACCCGAGGACGCGTGCGTCGCTCGATGGGCCGAGCTCGAGGATTCCGGCCTGAAGCAGGAGGTGGCCAAGTACAGGAAGGCCGTGATCGCGCGCGAGCGGGATCTCGAGAACGTCGAGCCCACGAACTTCGAGTACGAAGAGGAGATCGAGGTGGAGGTCGAGGAGAACGGAACGCCCGACGACGAGGCCGCGGCCGTCGCGACCGCAGAGGTGGTGGAGGAGGGCAAGGTTGAGGAGGAGGGCAAGAACGGGGAGGAGGACGGGCTCATCGAGGGCAACGTGGACGACATCGATCCGTCCGAGTGGATGGTGCCGCCCCAGTGCATCCCGATCCACGCCAACGTCGTCACCTACGACTGGAGCAAGCTCTACGAGAACACTGACTTCGATGTCATCATGATGGACCCACCCTGGCAGCTTGCCACCGCGAATCCCACCCGAGGCGTGTCCCTCGGGTACAGCCAGCTCACCGACCAGTCTATTGCAGACCTTCCCATCCCTAAGCTCCAGAAGAACGGCTTCCTATTTGTCTGGGTCATCAACGCGAAGTACCAGTGGACGCTCGAGCAGTTCAAGAAGTGGGGTTATGAGTTCGTGGACGAGATCGTCTGGGTCAAGGTCACCAACAGCCGCCGTCTCGCCAAGTCACACGGTTTCTACCTCCAGCACGCCAAGGAGGTGTGCCTCGTGGGCCGCCGCGGCGAGAAGCCCCCTGGCATGAGCGACAAGGCTGTAGGCAGCGATATCATCTTCGCCCCGCGCCGCGGACAAAGCCAGAAGCCCACCGAGATCTACGAACTCATCGAGGAGATGGTCCCCGGCGGGAAATACCTCGAGATTTTCGCGCGCAAGAACAACCTCCGCGACTATTGGGTCTCCGTGGGCAACGAGGTCACCGGCACCGGCTTGCCACCGGAGGATGTTGCCGCGTTCGCGGAGCAAGGTGCCGTCCCCGGCGCGAAGTACGGTGCTCACAACAATAAGGGCTAGGCGCCGCGGCGGCATGATTCATTCGTATTACGCCTTAGATGTTGGAAACATCGTTGTAGACTCTAAACGCTATTCACGCTACTATTCATCTGATTCTGGCCGCGAAGGAACGTCAGCTCCAAGCCTTTGAGGAACTCTTCCCCAAACAGGAACCAATCACCCCACGCTGTAAGAACAGCTGCCACCCGCTTCTTGAAAGCCTCGCGCGTGATCCGGCTCTCCACGCCCATGAGTGTTTTCTCCAGGCTTTCAAAGATGCGGGGAAGCTTCTGCTGAAACTCGGTTCGGTAAGCCGATGCGTTCTTCACTGGTGCGCCGCAGTTGTGCAGAATGTCCGACATGAGGAACAGCCTCGCCACTTTCATCGTGACGGGAGTATCCGAAACGGTGAGTGCATCCGTGAGAATGTTCGCCACTTCTTTCGCGCTTTCCGCGTGCTCCAACGCGAACATCATACCCTCCTCGATGTCGCTCCTCTCCAGCGTCAGCGCCTGCAGCAGACCCTCAAACTCTTCCCTGTCATCGGGCTTCAGACTGTCGGGAGCCGCGAGTTCTTTCGCAGCTTCCGACTCCTTCCCGGTGTACACCGGCCGCCTCTTGGGATTCGGAGGTGTCCACCTCGCGTCATTCATGACGAATGGCTCGGTCCGCCAGTCCTCCAGCGTGTCCCCGTTTGTCAGCGAGAATACTCGCCACTTGTAGTACTGATGATTGGGGCTCTTGTAGTCAAAGAGGAAGCCAAACTCCTCGTTACCCCGTTCCTTCTCCATCACCTTTTCTTCAAACACTTTTCCGTTGTCCACCACGTACTTCGCGAGCCTGTCGATGACGTACATGACGCGCGAACTGCTCGGGTACTGGACTGCCACCTCCTCCGTGTATCCCCCAAACCGAGTCTGTGCCGTCGACGCCATCATTCCAGGGACACCGACGGGGGGTCTACCGGTAATTTCGTCGCTCTCTCTGGGCCAGATAGGTTTGGAGGGTAGAGGAACCGCCTTACCCCAGCCAACTTTCAGGACGCAGCCGCGGAACATCTTCCCATCTGACTCCGCGACCATCCGCTCAGCAGACGCACGTCCCATGAACGAGACGAACCCGTTGAGCGACGTCGCGAATTGCACCTCTTCGCCCCTCGGCCACATAATTTTCACGCTACCGATCGGTCCGAACTGCGCGAATTCCATCAACACGTCCTCCTCCACTACGGTCAATGGGAGGTTACCGACGAAGACGTTCGTGGTGGTCTTGTCGCTGGTCGCCAGCTCGCTGGGGTGCGGTTTTAGTCCCTTGTCCTCGGCCAGCTCGCGTCCCTCGCGTCGCGCCTCTTCCCGTCGCTGTTGTTTATCCATCATCTCCTCCATCACGGCGTCGATCGCCCGGGGCTTCCTGCCGCCGGTCGTGCTGCTGAAGCCCGAGGATCGGCCCGAACGCGCGTAGTGATCGCTCGTCGACGCCGGTTTGGTTTCCGGCTCCTCCTCAGCGCCGAAGAAGCCCGGAGGCGCCATGGCAGGAACATACACCTTACCACGCCCGTTCTTGTCGATTTCGTCTCCCGGCCGAGATCCCGCGCTCTGCACCCCCGCGCTGACGAAGCTCACCGCCTTGAGCTTCTTCTCCGAGGCGAAATCAGCCTCGAACTCAGCGAACAGGTTGGCAGCCTCCTCAGCATCGCGCTTCCTCTTCAACTCCTCCTCTTCCTTGTGCTTCTCGAACGGCGTCTTCTTACGCACCATCGAGAAGGACGTCTTGGGCGCCATGGCCCTCGACAAGGTGGGCTTCTAGGGTGCGCACCTAGTCTGACTGCAAATAACTCGACCGTCAGATGTCACGCTCATTTTTCGTAGGGTAGAGGGATGAGTGGAGACTTGTTGGAGCGGAGGATGGCGGGAATCTCGAAGGAGAGGCGTGAAGCCATCATCGTTCGCTCGGGCGCAAGGGCGGTGGAAGAAGCCAAGCAGTTGAGCGGAGGGGATCCGCAAGAATTCGATGGCGGCTCGAATTGGGGGTTCGCCCGAACCACGCTGAATATCGCGACGTCCGCTCGGGCCCATCAGAACGCCCATCATGCGCCCGGCCCGAGTCAGGAGAATTCGGAGCGTCGTGATCCGCTCCATACCGCGCGTGAATCTTTCGTATCGGTGCTCGGCAGGGATCCTGACTTTCACTCGCCGTATTCTTACGCGGCTATGCGGGATGCGTACGGGGTGATGGACGGTTGGTCAGTCGTGGAGGGGGGCAACCTGAGGACACCGGATCACGAGGCCAGGTCGCGCGCGTTCGTGGACGAGGTTAAGGCTGTCGTGAGGGCATCTTGGGCGGAGGAGAGCGTGCGCCGCGGGGTCGATTTCGCCAAACGCGGCGACTACACCACGGCCATCAAGTGCTATGAGCAAGCGCTCGAGCTCGACCCCCGGAACGCAGTCGCCTTCGTGGCAAAGGGTGCAGCGCTGGCGAACCAGGGGAAGTTCAAAGACGCGGCGATGGACCTGGAGAAGGCCCTGAAGATCAACCCGCAGGTCGAAAACGCGCAGAAGTACCTGGACGACATCAAGATGAAACATCCCGAGGCGCTGAAGGGACCTCCGTCCATCGGATATGGTGCAGGCAGACACGTTCCACCGCCGCGGCCGTCATTGGCGGGTCGGATTGGGCCCATTAACCCGACGCACCCGGATCAGAGACGCGCGGTGTCGCCGCCCAGTGAGTACAAAGCCGCGCTTCAGCGGGAGCTTGCGGCAGCTGTGGAGGAGAAGAAGAGGAAGAAGAGAGAACGCAGCAAAAGCAAAAGCAATCGCCGCAAGCGCAAAAGACTCAAGAAGCGCTCCTCAAGCTCTTCGGGGTCTGATAGCGACTAGCTACTAGTGGACAAATGAAAGTTAGTACATCGGTAATACACGTAAGATTAGCGCCGCGCCAATCGTTATTAATTTCACTTCACTTATGCACGTACAGGAAGCAATCCAGGTTCCACTTGCTGTGCGCCTGCTCGACGCTCTTGTACGGCACGATCCATGGGTCGAAGTAATCTGACTCGACCTGCTTGCTAATTATGAGCAGCCGCGCGCCGCTCTTCATCTCCGCCTCCATCTTCCATATGAAACCCTGTAGCACCTCCGCGGTGAGACAGGTGGCGAAACAGTACACGATGTCCGCGTCGCTCACGTCCGCGCCGAACATGTCTCCCTCCACCAAGCTGATTCTCGGCAAACTCGCAAACTCCTCAGGATCCAGCTCCTGTGCGAGCCTCTCCAGCGCCGCCGAAGCCTTTTGCGCCAGCTCAGGGAGAATTTCGACACCCCTGCACTCCTTGAAACATCTGGTCATCGCCGTTGACAGCACCATCTTGCCAAGACCGCTCCCCATGTCCACCAGCACGTCCCCGTCCTTGGGTTGGGCGAGGGATATGAGGTCGTACGAACCCTCCCAACTCAGCTCGCCATAGAACCAACCATCGCCCGGGACCCTCGGGGCATCCTTGTGAGACTTCTCAGCAATCTCCAGGCCGACGTCTCGGTCCATATCCTGGTAGATCGACTCGTAAACTGAACCTCTGCGCGCCAGCAGATCATCGGTGGCGTCGCAACTGATAGATCTGACTCGGACTGACCCTGTTGTCCGCCTTAAGCGAGCCCGAAGATGCCCAGGCTGGATTGCCAGACATGCGGCTGAGATTATCATATGTTGTCGTGATAGGATCTTCAGGATCGCTGCTGAGTGCAGCAAGACCCGCGCCCGGATGGCTTGAAGTTGTGACGCACTCCCTCGGAAAACGACGAAACGCCACCGATTGAATGTCACCAACAGCTTGTCACCAACAGCCAGAGCTAGGTTTGGTCTCGCCAGAACAATGCTGGCGCGGGGCGCCATCGAGCTGGCGAGCACCTCGAGGTACGGTGCCGCCGCCGTTCTCTTTCGATCACGCCATGTGCTCAGTAGATATGTGCACGGCTCAGGCGCGGCCTTCGACCTGAGAACAGATGGGTGAGTGCCCCCAACCAGGCGCATGTTCGAACGCAAGTCACCCAACACGTATCCTGACGACCACGTCTCCTCCCATCGCGCTCACAGTGGAGGCGAGGCTGAAGATTTTATCGAGCGCAGCCTGGACCAGGCCTCACAGGAGGGCGCGCGGAAGAAGGATCCAAAAGAGAGGTCACCGATCGAAGTGCTGACCACAAGGCGGGAGGCTCTCTCGCTGTATCGCGCGGTGTGGCGGGCGTCGTTCCTGTTCGTGTGGAAGAACGAGAAGGGGGAGGAATGGCGGGATATCATCAGGGAGAGCGCCAGGAAAGAGTTCGAGGCGGCGAGGCACGAGAAGGACCCGGAGATGATCACCCGTCTGCTCGTCACCGGGAGGGATTACCTGGACCAGGCGATGGAGAAGTTCATGACCAAGCGGCAGTCCATCATTGACGGTGACTCCGAGAACTCTAGCGAGCCCGGGCGGTGAGTTAGTTGGGAACCTCTAATTCCTTGACATTGAAGCTAATCTTAGTACCGTAGACGTCCATCACCTCGCCTTGCCCGCGATCTTAATGATGGGCACCTTGTCGTCCGTCATGTGCACCCTCACCCCTTCTGGAATGTCCAGGTCGCGAAGGAACACCTTGTCGCCAACATCCATCGCCGAAATGTTGGAAACGATCTCTGAGGGTATATCCTTACCCTTGCAGGTCACCGTCAGGGTCTTGTGCAGCTTCCACGCGAACCCGCCCTTCTTGATCCCTGGGCACGCATCCTCACCCTCCACTCGCACGGGAACTTTCACCTTCACCTCAGTCTCCGGTCCGCAAGGCATGAAGTTGACGTTCTCCACGTTGATGTTGGTCGCATCGTAAATCACCTGCTTCGCCAACACGTCCTGCTTCCGAACGCCGTCGGGGAAATTCAGGGTGAGGATCCTCGCACCGATCCCGCTGAGGCCGTATATCCGCACGAGTCTCTCCACGTCCTGCTTGGGCATCTGAAGCAGCTCGCCGGTCAGGTCCCCGGGGCCGAACAGGACGCCGGGCACCAGCCCATCGCGCCTGAGCCGTTTGGTCACCGTCTTGCCGGTGCCCGTCCTGGGCATGACGTCGATGTTGTCCCCTTTGAGATCTGTGAAGTGACGAGGCGGAGGGTGGATCAGAGAAAGTGTTGGACGGACACTGGATCGATCGAGGCGGAGGTGACGTACCTGGAGGCTTGACGAAGGTGCCTGACATCCCTCGCGCGAAGGTGAGGTCACACCCACACCCTAATACCCTCGGCGCCTCGCCCCAACGCGCAATCGCCCGCAACATTGGCGAGAGAACGCGTCCGCTCGATCGCTGCATGATTGCAGCGTCGATAAACCGCGCTGACACCAGTTCGCGCGCTATCGCGCGTCGTTTTGTGGCGTGAAGGCCGCAGGCCTGCCGCGACGTCTGGTTGCCAACTACCTTCGTAGAATCGAGCCCTGAAGTTTTTGGCAAGACGCGTTTCGCGGTGCCGCCGACACATCTCTCAACGACCGCGCCCCAAGCATATGGGTGCGTAATAAAAGAAAGGGCCGGGATAGGATGGGAAGAGAGATGCCGGGCGACGAACACTACGATCCGTACGACCCGGATAGCCGGCTTCGGCGAAAGCGCAAGCTGGAGGGCGAGAGGATGTCGCTTCCCATCGCGCTCTCGCGCGACCGGCTCATGCAGGAACTGGAGGCGAGGGAGACGGTCATCATCGTCGGCGAAACGGGTTCGGGTAAGACCACGCAGATTCCGCAGTACGTGCATGAGGCGGGTCTAGCCTCCGGTGGCATGGTGGCTTGCACGCAGCCGAGGCGTGTCGCGGCGGTGTCCGTCGCGAGGCGCGTCGCCGAGGAGACGGGCACCGAACTCGGAGATCTGGTGGGCTACGCCATCCGCTTCGAGGAGGTTAGCAGCGAGGGGACGAAGATAAAGTTCCTGACGGATGGTATGCTGCTGCGAGAGGCGATGACGGACCCGCTGCTCAGTAGGTACGGCGTAGTGATGATCGACGAAGCGCACGAGCGGACGCTGCAGACAGACTTCCTCCTCGGGACGCTCAAGGGAATACAGGCGCGGCGCCGGGAACGAAAGGCCACCAAGCCGGACGGATCCCTGTGCCCGCCGCTGAGGATCGTGGTGATGTCCGCCACGCTCGAAGCGTCCTCCTTCTCCGATTTCTTCGACGGTGCACCCGTGGTGTACAGCAAGGGCCGCAAGTACCCGGTGGACGTCTTGTACACGGAGGAGCCCGAGGACGATTACCTGGACGCGGCCTTGTGCGCCGTGTGCCAGATAAACGACGAGGAACCCGAGGGCGACGTGCTGGTATTTCTCACCGGGCAGGAAGAGATCGAGAGCTTAGGGCGGCTGCTGCGGGCCAGGTCCGAGCACGTGGCGGAGGGGAAGCCGAAGTTGCAGATCGCGCTTCTCTTTGCGGCCATGCCACCGGAGGAACAGATGAAGGTGTTCGAACCCACGCCTCCGGGACACAGGAAGATTGTCTTGGCCACAAACATCGCGGAGACGTCACTTACCATCAACGGGATCAGGTACGTCGTGGATACCGGTCTCACGAAGCAGAGGGTGTACCACCCAAGGTCCGGAGTGGACGAACTGTCGGTGATGCCAGTGGCGGTGTCGCAGGCGATGCAACGCGCCGGACGTGCAGGTCGCGAGGGACCAGGAAAGTGTTTCCGCCTGTACTGTGAAGATGCGTTGCGATCACTCGCGCTCCACATTACCCCGGAGTTGCTTCGAGCCAACCTCGGGGGTGTGGTTCTTCAGCTGAAAGCCATGAAGGTTGACAACATCCTCGATTTTCCATTCATCGACCCGCCGCCAAAGGAGGCGCTCGTCAGGTCGTTAGAGCTGTTGTACGCGCTTGGGGCGCTGGATAAGAAGGGTAATCTGAACGCGTCGGGGAGAAGGATGAGCAGGTTCCCCTTGGAGCCCATGGCGGCTAAGGCAATCGTCGCGTCCGCAGATGAGGGATGCTCCGAGGATGTCATCGCCGTTCTTTCAATGCTCACCAC
>Ga0181571_10001811_pt1 | contig 15629 bp, 10 predicted proteins | sample 101ome_17_FD_132440 | JGI IMG/M metagenome (GOLD analysis project Ga0181571, IMG submission 132440) | Coastal salt marsh microbial communities from the Groves Creek Marsh, Skidaway Island, Georgia - 101407AT metaG (megahit assembly) | ecosystem: Environmental > Aquatic > Marine > Intertidal... | reverse complement strand
GCGATTCGAGGTGGAGATCAAGGAGCTTCCCGACGAGATCGATCAGTCCACGTACATGCCGAGTTGATCGTCGCCCGCCTCTTTCATAACAGACAAAAGCATCAATCCCTCGTCCCTTCTTCGTCGTCTTCCTCGTCTTCCTCGTCGCCGTCCCGAAAGAGTAACACTATAAATCACCCCCGCGCCGATCACGGCGTCGTCACACGTCGACGCGACGCCGGCGTCGCGCGTGATGTCGCGCGCGAACGACGACGAACGACGACCGCTCGCGCGTCCGAGCGCGGTCGAGGCGACCGCGGCGTCGACGTCGACGCGCGCGAGGGATAGCGCCGACGGAGAAAAAGCCGCGCGAATCATCGGGCGGTCGGTCGGTCGAGGAGGGGTGGATTACGGCGTCGCGCGCGAGGCGCGAGGTGATGCGGACGCGGTGCGTGATGCGCGCGCGCACGATTCGGCGCGCGGCGACGTCGAGCGACGGGACTGGACGCGCGCGTCGTGGGTGAACGCGCCGACGAAGCGGATGCGCGCGGCGGTGGCGACGGTGGTGGCGTTGACGACGCTCGCGGCGGCGCTCGTCGCGTTCGAGACGCGAGATGGGACATTTGAGTCGTCGTTATCGGCGCGCGTGGGGTCGCGGGAGATGTTGGACGTGGAAGCGGGATGGGTGCGAAGCGACGCGATGGAACTCGCGTCGTTTCCTGGCGGTTGGCGTTTGCCCAAGGGATACAAGCGGTTGAACGTGTGGAAGGAGAGCGAACACTCGAGCGGCAAAACGTACTCGCTGACGCCGACGTGGATGCATCTCGGATCGATGTTTTCGTGGCCGTCGCAGGCGTTTCCGGACGCGCGCTCGTGGGATCCAACCAAGGTGACGTTGGCGACGGGCGGGACGCTGCCAAGCAAATTCGACGTGAGAGAAAAGTGGCCCGCGTGCGCGGCGCTCATCGACGACCCCATCGATCAAGGAGAGTGCGGTAGTTGTTGGGCCGTCGCGCCGGCGAAAGTGATGTCCGATCGGCTGTGCATCGCGACGAACGGGCGGGTGGCGACACACTTGTCGAGCTTGCAATTGTTGTCGTGCTCGGCCAAGCGCGGCAACCAATTCAGACCGTCGAGCGACGTCGGCGGATGCAAAGGCGGGTTCCCCACGGATGCGTACGAGAACGCGAAATTAAACGGACTCGTGTCCGGCGCACAGTTCGGCGACCAAAACACGTGCATGCCGTACACGTTCAAGCCCTGTCATCATCCGTGCAAGCACGGCGAAGAGGCCAAGTGTCCAGGCAAGTGCTCGAACGAAGGCGCCAACGCGTCCGCCATTTATCGCATCGACTCGCTCGTGACGTGCCGGGACGGTGATTTCGATTGCATGGCGCTCGAAATTTTCAACAACGGTCCCGTGTCGACGTTTGTCGGGATGGTGTTTGACGAATTCTACAAGTACCGATCCGGCGTCTACAGCTTATCAAAAGACTCGAGCCTTCGCGGCTTGTCGCACGGAGGCCACGTCATGGAGGTGATCGGATGGGGCGTCACGGAAAAAGGCTTGCGCTATTGGAAGGTGTATAATTCGTGGCTCAACTGGGGCCAAAAAGGGTACGGTCACATCGCGATGGGCGAGTTGCACATTGGTGAAACCGTCGAGGCGGCGAACATGCTCGCCGTCTGAAGAGTATAGAAGTTACAGAATCGCAAAATCAGAACCGGGGCTCGTCGTATTAACGTTTTAGAACGTTTAGTAGAACGCGCACCACTCCATCCAATTAGTGTCGATTAAACAGTGCAGTACGTGCGATTTGTAACGAGAATCAAAGAATTAAACGTCCCTCAAATGCGCGGCGGGCGGCAGACTAGATGAGAAACACGGTGTCTTCTAGCTTCTTGACGACGAGTGAAAAGTTTTCCGACTTTTCCAAACGTTCGCGCAAGACGTCCTGCATGCACGCGCTCGGCGTCATGACGCCGCCGCCGCCGCCGTTTCGCACCCACGGAAGACGCGCGCGTTCGGACGGAATGGCCAGACACAGCGCCGCCTCGCACGCGAGCGCGGCGGTGCCCTTGTATCCCGGATCGGCGTTTCTAAACTCGAATTCGGCGCAATACGCGTCGACGGCGCCGCCCTCTTTGCGAGGTTCGCCCTTGACGACGACGTACACGTGCGAGTACCCGTTTTCGCGCGTCTCCTCGCTCGGCCCCTGGCCCTGTTTCGGTAAAATCGTCCGTCGCATGAGCCAACGCAGCGGCGACGAGAGAAACGCTGCGCCGAACGCACCGAGCGCCACCGTCCCGAGCACGGCGTTTTTCTTCGACGCGCACAAATCCGCCTCATCGTACTCGAAATTCGGCCCATACTTTTCCGGATCGAGCGCGTACGACCGTCCCACCACCTTGGCGTTGATCCCCGCCATGACGCTCGGCATCGTCCACGCTCCGACGTCCTCGTCGTACCTCCATCCACTCTGCGGCGACCTCCATCGTCGCTTCGCGTCCTCCAACCTCCCCCCCGCGCACTTGGCGAGATACAACGGATCCCCCATCCCGCGCGTCTCCGCTCGCGGTCGTCCCACCGCGTTCGCCGCGCTCGCGATCGTCCCCCCACTCACTCCACCCCTCGACTTCCCCGCGTGCCCGAATCCAGACGCACACGTCCCCCCGTTCGCGCGCACCGCGTCCGCCGCCGCGCGACACCCGACGTCCCACGGAATCGAGTCGTATCCGCAACACGACACCAACGCCGCCCCCGTTCGCCTCGCCGTCTCGTCACACGCCTCGATGACGCGCTTCACGAACCGAGGTTCACCGGTGATGTCACAGTAATCGGTTCCACGCGTCGCGCACGCGCGCGCGAGCGCCAATCCACCCGCGTTTCCTTCGCCGCGCGGTTCGTCGTCGTACGGACCCGCGAAGGTCAACACGCAGGATGTTCTCTCGCACATGGCGTCGAGCGACGCGTCGTCGCGCGCCTCGAGCACGGGCATGTCTCGCGCGTCGAGCGAGAGACGCGACGCGATGGCGTCGCGCGTCGCGGTGACCTTGCGCGCGTCGCGACCGGCAAAGGCGACGCGGATGGTGTCATTTTGATGTTGACTTCGTCGGGCGACGTAGCGTCTCGCGAGGTACTCGGCGGCGAGCGAGCCCGTGAATCCGTTCGCGCCGTAGACGACGAGATCGAATTCGCGCGGTGCGCGCGGTGGCGCGGGCGTCGGGGGCATGCGCGGCGTCGGCGGCGTCGCGAGACGCGTCGGTCAATGATGAAGTGACACGAAGTGAAACGCGGCTCGACACTCATCGTCGGTCGACATGGCGACGCCGACGAGTTTCGTGCGTCGCGGTCGACGATTCCGCGCGCCGACGTCGTCGCCGTCCCCGGACGTCGTCGAGGAGGACGCGTCGCCGTCGACGCGTCCGAACGCGCGAGAAAAGGATGATGACGGCGTTCGACCGAGCGCGACGCTTCCGAACGCGCGCGCCGGTCTCCACGGCCGCGCGCTCGTCTCCGCGGGACACGGAGACGTGGACGCGCTCTTCGGCGGTGGCGTTCCGCTCGGGGCGTGCGTAGCGTGCGCGCGCGACGGCGCGAGCGCGCACGGGGAGATGCTTTTTGGAATGTACTTTTTAGCCGAGGGCGCGGCGACGGCGGGACATCGAGGGTGCTGGGTGCGTCGAGGGCGGTTGGATCGCGCGAGCGCGATGCGTGGGTTTCCGCGACGAGTATCGTCGCGCGAGACGGAGGCGGAGGCGGAGGCGGAGGCGAGGGGGAAGGAATCGTCGGGCGCGCCGCGCGAAGACGCGGGCGAGGCGGCGGACGGGTTGCGCATCGCGTGGCAGTATAGGCGGTATCTGAAAGAGGGACGGACGTTGGACGATTCGAGGGTCGGGCTCGGGCAGACGGTGGGGACGTCCGAGTCGTCGCCGACGACGGGGTCGGCGTCGGCGGGGAAGAAGAAGAGACGGAATTTGCGCGCGCCGGATTTTTGTCAGACGTTCGACGTGAGCAAGGAGGAGGACGAGGAGATTCTCGCGCGTGCGGACGTGTCTTACACGACGTTTAGAGACGGTTCGAGCGATGATGATCCGTGGGCAAGGTGTTTCGAGTTCGTGCGCGCGTTCGTGCGGTCGTTGAAGGCGTGCGAGGTCGGTCGCGTCGTCGTCGAGCCGGAGACGCCGACGGACGCAGACGAATGGGACGCGTGCGTCGAGCTCGCGCGCGCGCTCAAAGCGTTGATGTTCGACGCCAACGCGGTCTGTGTGATGATTCTTCCGCTCGCCGACGCGCCTCCTTGCGCGAGCGCGCTCATTCGTCACCTCTTCGATTGCGCCGTCGACGTGCAACCGCTCGAGGGACCGACGAGCGAAATCGAGTCGCTTTTACCGGAGCCACACACGTGCGTCGGACTCATTTCCGTTCGAAAGCTTCAGTTCCGTGGTGGCGTCGTGTCACCGCTCACGCGCATGGACCGCGTGTACGCGTTACAGATGCGTCGTAAACGATTAGCCATCAAACCGTTGCAAATTCGGCCCGAAGAGGACAAAAAGAGCGGCAGCGCGTGCGGAGGCGTCAAGGGGGGCGGCGATCTCGACTTTTAAGCGCGGTGTAGTAGATGTACTGTACTGTGAATAGAATACATGTGTGTCGGTTGTTTTACAAACTACATGGAAGTCTCCGTCTTCGCGAGGACGGACGCGGGCGCGATGGTGGCCTCGAACGTCGCGATGACGGAAACGTGCGCGACGCAAAAAACAGCCAGCGTCATGATGCACGCGGCGGCGGTGTCGAGAACACTCACCGGAGTCATCCAAAATTGCATGCTATCGTAAAATGCCGTCATGATGCTCGGCGCGTAGACGACCATCGCGTCGTCATCCGTCGCACGTCTCGTCGGTTCGACATCCTCCTCGTCTTCGTCCTCTCGAGTCTCTTCGAGCCGAGAGTCCGTCGCGTCGTCGTTCGTCTCTTCCTCCTCTTCGTCCGTGGTGTCATCTTCAAACTCTTCTTCGCTGTTCCCGCTCGTCGGACTTGGGACGTACGTGCGCGTCTGAAACCGTCTCGAAGGCGTGAAGATGACACCCTTCTTCTTCGCGGATTTCGCGTTCGTCTTCAACGCCGACGGCGGTGGATTTTTCAGCGCCGATTGGAGAGCGCTCGCCGGAGCCTGTCGAACGTGTACCTTGGTGGGAGGTGTGACGTTCGCGGCTTCCTCCACTGCTTGGGTACCGAGCACGTTCAACAGGTAGAGTTTGGCGTCGTTGTCGCAAATGTACAAGACGTCGTCTCGTCCGCCGTCGATGAATAACCGCACGGTGGCGTACTCGGTGTTGGTGATTCCCCAACGCGATCCACCTTCCAAGATGGCGGTGTGAATAGTCTTCGCACACTCGAGATCGATTCGACCGATGCGCTCCATCGATTCGTCGGCGATGTTACATGCGTCTTCGTCAAATCGCGCGCCATCGATGTATCGATATTGCTTGCGTCTCACCAACTTTATCAGATGCGTCAAGACGCCCGCCTTCGCTCTCTTCGGCGACGGCTCGTCGTCGGATTCGGTGTCTTCGTCGTCGCTCGTGGTGGTGGTGGTGGTGGTCGTCGTCGTCAACAAGGTCTCTTCCTTTTCCACGACGGTTTCCAAATATCTCTTCGCGTCGTCTTCTAATTTAACCACGAGAACACCGCGCCCCCCTCGCGCGAGCATCTTGAGCGTTTTAAGCTCAGTCGCCGTGATCCCCCAGTGCGATCCGCCGTCTCGAACGCTCGCGTGAATCGCCTTGGCGCACGCCAAATCAATCTTCCCGTTCGTCTCCATGGACACGTCGGCGATGTGACACGCGGCTTCGTCGTACTTTTCACGCTCAATGTATCGATACTGCGGCGGGCGGGCGAAATTACTCAGATTCATGAGCGCGCGCGCGAGTCTCCGACGCTTCTTCACGGGCACGGCGGCAACCTCCGGTCCTAAACGCTCCTCCGCCTCGATCAGCGCCGACAAGTAGCTCTTGGCGTCGGCGGCGACGGGAAACGCGTACGCGTCGCCGCACCCTCCATCCACAACCATTCGCATCGTCTGTAATCCCACCGGCGTGAGCCCGAAACTCGACCCGGTCGCCTTGGCGCTCATCTCCAACGCCTTGGCGCACGCCACATCCACCTCACCGACATTTTCGACGGCGTCGTCGACGATGACGCACATGGCTCTGTCGAACCGTCTACCGTCGATGATTCGCAACTCCTTACTCGTGCTCCTCGTCATCGTCAACTCCACTCGACGAACCAGGCTCTCCGCGAGCGTTAATTTCCGTCGTTTCACCAACGGTCGTTCCCCGCTCGTCGCCTCCGCGTCGTCATCGTCGTCGTCGTCGTCGTCTCCGCCAGCGTTTTCACTCGCCGTCTGTTCAAACCGCGCCGACAAGTTTCGTTTCGTCCCGCTCCTCGACGCCGACGCCGCGCGTCGTCCGCGCGACCTCCGCGTCGGCGTCGGCGACGATTCCATTTCCGTTCGCGCCCGGCCGACCATCGCGTCGTCCTCGTCCTCGTCCTCGTCGTCGTCGACCACCGCCTCGTTCCCATCGCGCGCGATCGCAGCCGTGCGCTGGGCGCGCGACGCCGACGCCGACGCGCGCGTCGTCGACCTCGACGACCGCGCGATGGTGGTGCGTCGCGTCGTCGTCGTCGTCACGGACGCGCGTCGCGATCGCGAGGGCGCGGACGCGCTCGCACGAGGGGGCATGAGCGATGGGCGCGCAATGGCGCCCATTCACCTGTCGGCGGAGAGGTTTGAATGGCGTACGAGCTCGGGGATGGTTTAATTGAAATGTGACGACTCGCGAGCGCGCGGGATGTGTGAACTACGCGCGTGTCGCGTGACATCGGTGGTATCGGTCGACTACGGGGTGGTGCGCTCGCGCGCGTGCGTCTCGGCGTCGCGTTTGGCGCGCACGTTGGCGCGTCGCGCGGCGACGCGGTCGAGTCGACGCGAGTCGACGCGCGCGTCTCGGCGCGCGGCGGCGGCGTCGTTGGTGCCCACGGCGGCGACGGCGTCGTCGGACTTTTGACTCGACGACGACGCGTGGGATTTCTTGGCGTCGCGTGATTTCTTCTTTTGCGACGCCAATTCCTCCTCGTCGTCTTGATCGTCCTCGACGGCGATGTTGCCGCCGCCGTCGAGGTCGAGCGCGCCCGAGGATCTGGAGGATTTGCACGTCGGGTTGCACGACACGCCGTCGCACGAGTCGACGAGACGCACGGTTTTCTCGTGGAAGACCCACTCGGCGAGCGCCATCTGATGAGACACGCCGTCGATGGAGACGTCGTCGAAATCGGTGTGCATGTAGCACTGTGCGGCGAACAATCCGGCGCTCGGATGTTTGAGAATGGGTGCGAGCGCGCGGCGCATGGTTTTCGACCACTTGGTGGCGAATTTGATTTGTTTGCGCTTGGTGAGATCGCCGCCGAAATTGTCGTGTAAACGCATGACGACGGAGTCGGTGAGCGCTTGGGAGAAGAAGAGAGGCGTGCGAATCGTCTTCAACGAGTGTTGGGCGACGATGCATCGCCACTCTTCGCCCGCGTGCGACATAACGCACGCCTCGGGAAGACTATCCTGCGCGCGCCAGTACTCGACGTAGCGCTTGAAAGAATCTTCATCCCACGGAATGTAGTTGAGCGAGTCGTCGCCTCGTCGAGACGCGCCGCCCGTTTTCTCCTTGGCGTCGTCGGCGCGGTCGATGAACATCGTCTCGTTGTGGAAAAAGTGAAATCCCGCAAAGGGTGCGCCGATGATTTTTACGGAACTCTTCGCCTCGACCGGGAGTCGCTCGCGAATTAAATCCGCCCACGCGTCCACCTGTGCCACCAAGCCGATGCCGCCCGCGCTCCGTCCCGCGAGGAGGATGACGTCCGCGTTCGTCATCCCGTACGCTCGAATGAGCTCCTGAAGCACGGCTTCGACGATGTACGACCCGGAGTGCCACATGCCTGCCGCGTCCGCCTCTTGCGCGCGCCCCGTGTACAAGTCTCCCGAACAGTACGCCACCGTCACCATGTTGGCGTTAGAAAACGGTAAACTCTTCCGCACGTCGTCCGACGCCACCGCCTGAATCCCTCTATCGTACACTATCTCGTCCGGTAATAACTCGCTCGACCCGCGCGCCGTACCCGCCCGTTCGGCGCACCCTGGCGCGGCGACGCACTCGCCGCCCCCTTGCAACATAATAATCCACGTGCGTTCCGTGGCGTACCCCTTGTACCCGCGCTCGTCGCGCTCGTCATCACCGAGTACGCTCGGGGCACCCTTCCCGTCCCTCCCCTCCCCTCTGCGCATCTTTGACATCGCTAAATTGACGTAATACGCCCCCGGCGTCCCGTCCAAACACCTCGCGCGCGGATACCGTTCCAGGTCCAACTCCATCTTCTCCGCCGTCAACCGTCGCTCGCCGCTCAATCCCGCGGCGGCGTCGAGCATCTTCGACGCCCGCTGCGCGCGACTATCGCTCACTAAATCGTACAATCGATCACCGATCGAGTACCCGAACCGCGCGCACGCCGCCGCGGCGAGGACGACGACCGCCACCGCGAGCGTGGCTTCCAACTTTCTCGTCGACGTCGACGTCGTCGGCGGTGACTTTGCGCGCGAGTACCGACCGCGACGCGCGCGTTCGTCGCCGAATCCGTCCATCTCTGGCGCGAGGGCGACGACGTCGCGCCTGAACACCGTCATCGAATCTGTCGCGCGAAATTTAGTGTTGAGCCCGCGCGACGAATCGATCCCTCGTCGCTCCGTGCGCGCGCGCGTTCGCCCGCGCGATCGATCGCGCGCGACGAAAAACGCGGCGTCGGTGATCTCCGCGTCTCGCGCGCGGCTCGACGCTCGACGACGCGCGCGCGGCGCGAGATGCGGTTGGCGCTCGAGGCGACCCACGCGTCGCCCGCACTTTGATGCGCGCGCGCGCGCCATCACCCATCCGCGCGGACGACCGCGACGTCGACGCGCGGGACGTCGACACCGTCACCACCGTCCTCGCGCGTCGCGCGCGCGAGCTCGCGGCGTCGATCGCGCTTCAGAGCTTTCTCTGCGTCATGAGCGTGCTCGTGGGCGTCGTGAGCTCGGTGCGCCGATTGACGCCCGCGCCACCGCGGGAAGACGACGGACGAGGTCGACGATGGGCGTACGCGCAGGGTGTGCGTCGTCCATCGCTCCGCCGTCGCGTCAACGCGGCGCGCGCGCACGCGACGAGAGACGAGAAGACGCACCTGGTGGCGTGCGTGCACGGGCTCGGCGGAACACCGGATGATTTATGCGCAATGGAGGCGAGACTCGTGCGCGAGCGCTCGGTCGTCGTGCACAGGGTGACGAGAAACGCGCCTTTGAATTCGTTTGACGGCGTCGAGGCGGGGGCGAGACGGTTGGTGGAGGAATTGAGAGAGGTGAAGGCGAAGTATCCGAATTTGCGATACGTGTCGCTGTACGGAAATAGCCTGGGAGGGATTTACGCGAGATACGCCGCCGGGTTGATGTACGCCGAAGACGGCGGTCGGGGAACGATGATGGGGTTGAGTCCGTGCACGTATCTCACGACGGCGACGCCGCACTTGGGGGTGGGGCCGTGGGGCTATTTTAAGCTCGTGCCGCGCGCGCTGCAAAATTTGTGGTCGCGAAATTTAGGAAGAAGCATCATGGAGCTCACGCTTCGCGACGGCGACGCGAAGAGCGATAGGAAACCACTTTTAGAGAGAATGGCGGACCCGGAGACGAAGGAACCGATCGATTTCATCGCGGCGTTGGGGGCGTTTGAACGTCGGTGCGCGTACTCGAATTGCGTGAATGATTTTCTCGTCAGTTTGGAGACGGCGGCGATTCGTCCGGAACATTTAGATCGAGATCTCGAGAGACGCTGGCGGTCGCTCGACAAGCCGCAGATCATCGAGGAATACGTCATCGAGGGTGGGAGTGCGGGCGACGCGGTATCGAAGGGAGACGCTCTGGACGCGCGCCGACGCATGGCGAACGGTTTACGCTCCGTCACGTGGAAGCACGTCAACGTGTGTTTTCCGGGACCTTCGCCGCTCGCACACAATAAAATCTGCGCGCTTCAGAGAAACAAAGTCGTCGAAGGATTATTCAAGGAGGGTGAGTTCATCGTCGATCACCAGGCGGCGTACCTGTTAGAACCAGTGTTGGAGCGTAATCGTCGCGAGGAGTAAATTTGCGTTTTACAAAAATGGTCTTGTACAATTATGCCCGCGCGCGCGTCATCCCTCACATACGCGAGCGCGCGAGCAACGGCGTCGTGCTCTCGATTTTCATCTTCTCATCCCCGCGAGCGTTTCCTCGGCGATGCTTCTTCAGAAACGTCGTCAATTGGTCGACGATGAAGTCGTCCTCGCTCGGATGCAACCCCCGCGCCAAGACGTGAGATTTGATTCCGTGATGCACCACCAGGTGACTCTGCGGTTTCCCGTTGACGTACGCGTACGTCTCCACCGCCGCTTTGCTCAGATCTGCGGTGTTGCCCCTGAGAAAAAACATGCGTCGATCGAAAATGACTTTTTCGAGATAGAATCGATCCGCCGTCACCAACAGGCGCGCGTTTTCAAACGCCGACGTCGCGCCTTGATGTAACATGTTCACCCCGACCGCCCAAAACGGAATGCTAAACGACGCAAACAACGGATTTGCCGCGTTCCACGCGCCGTACGTCCACGTCCCCGTGATGGCGAACCACGGGACGCTAAACAACAGACTCGCCGTGTCCACCGATTGCGCCGGGACGACGATTTCCAACGCCGGCGTCGGTCCCGTCTTCACGCGTCTCACGCGCACTCTCGACCCAGCGGGCGCGGACAAATCTTCCACGGCACCAAATTCATCGATCGGAGGCATCCTCGGCGATCCAGACGTCCCACTCCTCGGCCAAACCGTTCCGAAACCGCCGGCGCCCGCCGACCACCCCGCAGCCGACCACGCCGCCGCCGTCAACGCCGCCACCGCCACCACCTTCACCATCACCCCACCGTGCATCACCGCGCGCATCGTGCGTCTTCCAACCGTACTTTCCCCCTCACGATCGCGCTCCGGCCCGTCTCGCCACTTCTCCGGCGCCGGCGGCGTCCTCGACGCCCAACCGCTCGGCGTCGTCGTCGGATTCGCCGTCAACCAATCCGCAACCTCGCGTCGTTTATCCCAATTCGTGTACACAGACTTTGAACGAAGCGTCGCATTCGTCAACGGGTCCCTCGCGCGCGACGTCGCCGACCAAAACCGCGCGACGGCGTCGCGTTCGTACGTGTTCCCAGACGCCGGCACGAAGACGGGGTCGCGAAACATGGCGCGCGTGATCGGACAGAGCAAGTGTTCGGGCTCATCGACCGACGAAGACGACGGATCATCGTCGCCGTCGTCGTCGTCGCGCATCGCGCGGAGGGCGCGTCGCGACGCGGAGTGACGCGCGAATCAATCGTCATCATCATTCGTGCAGACGCCTTTACAAGGAATTTTTCGCGACGCTCGCGCGAGCGCACGCCTCCGCGCGTCTACGCGTACACATCCGTCATGTCCGGCATGTCGTCGTCGCTGTCGCGCACGTCTGGAAAGTAATACGCCTTATCCTCGTAATTGTCGATATTTTCGAGCGAGTGAAGATCGAACCGAAACGCGGCGTCGGCGGCGCGTTCGTCGTCCTCGTCGAGCCAGGAATCGAAATCGACGACGACGAGACGCGTCTTCTCGGCGCTCAGGAGTAATCTCGGCCAATGCGGTCCGTCGACGGAAGTCTTGGGAATCGTGATCGTTAACGCGCGATGCGTGGTTTTGATCTCGACGCGCGAGTCATCGGCGACGGCGCCGTAGAGTTCGAGCGAGACGTCGTGGCGTCGGCGTCGACGCGTCGACGTCCCGGTCGATTCCGCGGTCTCCTTTTTCTCCTCCTCCTCCTTCGACGGAGTTTCGCTCGCGGTGAAGGAGACGCGCACGAGAGAACCCCCGGATGGATTATTCGCGCGCGTCACCTCCACGCGCGCGTCCTCGACGTCTCGCGCGTCGTATCGAAGCGCGACGTGACGTCGGCGTTGGGACCATTTGGTCACCGTCGTCGCGCGCGCGGGTTCGAGCGACGCGCGCTCGACGTCAGCCACCATGCGCGCGCGACACGAGAAGTCGACGACGACGAATACGGTCCGCTCTTCGACGCGCGAAGGAGACGACCGGGGACGTCGCGAGGCGCGCACTCGCGTCGTCGTCGTCGTTCGAGAAGGCGTTACTGATGAGCGTTTCAGAAAGTCGCGCGTGTACGTGTTCGGACACACGATACATACAGTGTATATTTTAAATATATCTCGTATTCCAATACGCACGCAAGGGTGGAGGGTGTCTACCGTCGACGACCGACGACATTCGACGACGCGATGTCGGTCGACGGATTCGCCGCGCCGCGCGCGCGCGCGACGCGCGACCGCGGCGACGTCGACGTCGACGCGTCGGTGTTCTCCCCGAACGCGCCGTCCGCGAACGCGGCGGCGACGCTCGACGCCGACCGAGACGACGACGACGACGACGCGTGGCAAACGGTCAACGGAAAACGCGCGGTGACGTCTCGTCGTCAATCGCGCGACGGCGGCGCGAGCGGCGCGTCGTCGACGACGCACGCGAGCGCGGTGATGTCGTCCGTGGACGCGCGCGACGCGCGGCGACGCGCGAACGCGTACAGCGTCATCGCTCCGCCGAGGACGCCGACGCGGGAGACGGCGGCGGAGGCGGGCGACGACGGCGCGAGCGCGGAGGCGAGAGACGAGCGAAGACGGGCGAAGAGACGCGCGAGACGATCGCGACGGACGAGCGCGGCGTTGCGGGTGTTGGGAGGGGTGAGCACGGGGGCGAGCGATGATGAGGGTGGACGACGAGGCGGGCGAGGCGGCGGGGCGAGCGCGAGCGTGGCGGCGGCGGCGACGGCGGCGGCGAAGGAGGTCGAGGATGCGGTGGACGAGGAGGAGGAAGAGGAGCGCGAGGAGGGTGAAATTTCGCCGTTGTTCAAGGTGCGGTCGTTTCCCGCGGAGCCGGGACGGATGCGGCCGCCGTTGCACGGAAGATTGCCCATGTCACCGCCGAGGTCGCGGACGCCGAAGACGCCGAAGACGCCGAAGACGCCGACGACGCCCGCGGGTGGTTTGGAGCGCACGAAGATCTTCGGTGAGGTGGACGACCGAGAGTACCAGAACGCGTTGGATTGGTTTTTCCATCAGATGGATCTCGCGTTCGCGGGTGTCATGCTCGCGGTGTACGCGTTTTACGACACGGTGATGAAGTTCATCGGCATCAAGGTTTTGCGCGTCTCGCAGAGTTCACGAAGCGTCAGGCAGACGGAAGCTCGCGTCGCCAAGGAGCGCGCCGCCATCGAAGAGTTTGAGGAAATTTTATCCGCTCGGAACACGGCGAACGAGATGTCATCGCGCTCACCCACCTCGACGAGCGACGTCGAGGGACGCGGCGGCAATAATTTGCTCTCGCAGTTGAGCGCCGCGAGTAACGCGACGAGCGCGAGCGTCGCGACGACAACAAAGAGCACGGAAACATCGTCGAGGCGAGCCGCGGAGGCGCTCGAGGAGGGTGAGTTTACGCCATCTCTCGCGCTGCGTCGTCGTCTGAGTCTGAGTCTGGGCGGCGCGTGGGGAGGGAGCGGCGTCAACCCGCCTTCGTTCCGCGTCGCGCGCGTGGATGAAGACGCTTCGCACGCGCACAACGAGCTCGTCTCGTGCGTCGGCTGTCGTGGTGACGATTACATCACCGGCGGATGGGACGGCACGCTGCGCACGTGGAGTTGGGATCCGGTGAAGGGTCTGCGCGGCGGAAGTCCCATGACGGGTCAGCACAACGACAACGTCGAGTTTCTCAGCGTGGACTCGCGCGACGATCACGAACACTTAGCCATCTCTGGTGGACGCGATTGCACGGTTCGCATCTGGGACGTGAAGAAGCGCTCGCAGCGAAGTCGCATCTACGCCTTTGAGAACATCGCGAGCGGTTGCGTCGACTGGTCGTCGCAAACCGTCGCCGTCGGTTCTCGCGGCGGTGCTGTCATGTTATGGGACGCTGAGAAGGGCGTCAAGAAGTGCATGCTGCGCGGCCACGAGGGCGAGATTACATCCATGTGTACGTACGATTGGTCCGAGGGCGGGGCGACGCTTTACGTTTCCGGCGGCGCCGATGGCACGGTTCGAGTTTGGGACGCGCGTCAACACGTCGCCGTCGCCACGATGACGGAACATCGCCGGCGAGTGTACGCCGTGTGCCCGGGACCGAAAGGTGTCATCTTCGCGGGTGACTTCTCTTCGAACGTCAAGGTACACTCACTGTCCAACCCCGGAGCGATGCCGCGCTTGCTTCCAAACGTGCCCGTCATCGACGGTTGCGAAGCTCCGATCGCGGGTTTACAGTATCTGAAACTAGACGGCATGAACGGCGGCGGTTTGTTACTCTCCACCGCCGCTTACTTCCCACTCAACGAAAACGGCGAGGAATCGGACGACGACGACGCTCCGCAGGGATGCGTCCACGTGCGAGCGGTGGACGCTTCCGGCGCCGGCATGGGACCGGCGCAAAACGAAGACGGCGACGGCTACATGTACACGCTCAAGGGCATCGAAGGTTTACTCACGTGCGCGAATCTGACCGCGTCCTCCGACGGAAATCACATGCGTCTCGTCGTCGGCGCTGGTTCGGGCGCGCTCGGCGCGTACGCCGAAGGCGGCGCGCTCAGCGGTCAGCCGTCGACTGACTCGACCAACACGTATCCATCGTCCATCGAATCCGCCGAGGATTTAGGCGTTGAATCTTTCGACCAACACGAGTGAAAATTGCCCCGACACACGATTTTTTAATAGAGGATTGATCCATTGACACGCGTTCGGTCGACTCGCGCGGGATCGCGTCAAACGGTGTCACTCTTCGACGAACCCGAAAGTCACCTCGCGTCGCCATGTTCCGAAAATACAGCGTCGACGGCACGCAACAGCTCAAATCGAGCGTTCAACGCGGGATCCGGGCGAAGATTTCCGATCAGTACCCGGACCTCGACGACGTGCTCGACGACCTCATTCCCAAAAAATCGACGATGGTTTTGGGCAAGTGCGAAAACAAAGTCAGCGTCGTCCTCGTGGACGACGAACCGCTCTTCTTCAATCAGCGCGACGGACCGTACTTTCCCACCCTTCGTTTGCTTCACAAGTATCCCGACATGATGCCCAAACTTCGCGTGGATAAGGGGGCGATTAAGTTTGTGATTTCTGGGGCAAACATCATGTGTCCCGGGTTGACGTCGGCGGGTGCGACGATTCACGACGAGTGCGACGAGGACGAGCCCGTGGCCATCTATGCGGAGGGCAAGGAACACGCGTTGGCGATCGGTATCACGAAGATGAGCACGGCGGACATTAAGAGCGTCAATAAGGGCATAGGCGTCGACTTGGTGCACTACCTGAACGACGGCTTGTGGAAGGCGACGGCGGCGTGAGCGCGCCGCGGGGATGAGATCATAGAAACTAGTGGTGCAATCATATTTAGGGAACAATCAAACTACGTCGCGCGTCTCTCGCTGCCGGAACGATCCCGATGGAGGCGGCTATTTATGTCGAGACGCCTGTT
>Ga0181571_10001809_pt1 | contig 15630 bp, 5 predicted proteins | sample 101ome_17_FD_132440 | JGI IMG/M metagenome (GOLD analysis project Ga0181571, IMG submission 132440) | Coastal salt marsh microbial communities from the Groves Creek Marsh, Skidaway Island, Georgia - 101407AT metaG (megahit assembly) | ecosystem: Environmental > Aquatic > Marine > Intertidal zone... | reverse complement strand
GATGCCCGCCCCCGCCCCCGCCCCGGGGATGGCGCGGCCTCGCGGGGTCGTGGCGCGACCTCGTCCGATGGCCCCCGCGCCGCGCCGGCCCCGGACGCGAGAAACCTCGAGACGGAGACCCCGCGCCCCGGGGATATCTGCCGTGGCGTCGCGACGGGGACGGGCGTCGCGACGGGGACGAAGGGTGCGACGACGACGGTTGGGACGAAGAAGAGCGTCCGGGGGGGGGCGCGGTCGCGGTCGCGCGGGACGATGATCTCGCGCACGCGCACGACGACGGCGACGTCTGGCTCCCCGGGGAGGACGAGATCATCGTCCCGGAGGAGCACGAGGGCTTCCAGATGAGCGAGGAGTGGCTCGCGCTGTTCGCCGCGACCGAGAGGCGAAGGGAGGCGAAGGTGCGCGAGAGGCGAAGGGAGGCGAGGCGGCGGGAACGGCCCAAGGTGCCCGCCGCGGAGCTCGCCGAGGCTAAGGTGGCCGCCATCATCGCCGCGCGCCGCGCGGCGGAGGCGAACGACGGCGACGGCGACGGCGACGGCGACGGCGACGGCGCGGACGCGTCGGTCGACGAACGGGAGCCGGGAGGGGGAGACGGGACATACGGGACATATGCGGCGCGGGTGGCGGCGCTGGAGGCTGAGCTCAACGCCGCGTTCGACGCCGTCGTGGACGCTCGCAAACCCCGGCACTGGCCAGCCATAGCGCTCAACCCCGCGACGAGATAGCATTAGCACCGAGACTTAGATGGACGACGAGCCGTCGCGTGGACGACGGGCGATGGACGATGACACTCGACGCTCGCGACGCTCGCGCGATGGATTCACGGATTCACTTCGTTTGCGTCACTTCGTTTGCGTCGCCTTCGTTCGCGTCACCGCGCGGGCCCGAGCGCGAACCTCTTATCGACCACGGCGCTCATCGCCGCCACCTTTGCGTCGCGGCTCAGCTTCCCGAGGATCTCGTCGTGCCGCCACCGCATCCTCTTTGACCGTTCCTCGGCGCCGCCGCGACTGGCGCGAAGCCTGGCGAGGACGACGCCGACGACATCCGGCGGATGGAGCGCCCGCGCCGCCGCCAGGTTCGCCCCTTTCGGAGAAAGAGACGCGCGCTCGACCTCGCCGACGCGACGCGGAGGGACGCCGGATGAAGGCCCTCGTTCCCCTCGCGTTGGCAGCGCGTACAGGCACAGGCGAGTGGCAACCCCGCGTTGCGCGTCCGGATTCTCCGGTGAGTCACCGCCCGGTGAGTCACCGCCCGGTGAGTCACCGCCCCCCCCTTCCGCCGCGTCCGTCCCACCTCCGTCTCCTCCCTCCTCCTCCGCGGCGCCCGGGGGGGATGGCGTCGGTCCCTTCGCCGGCCCGGGGAGTTCGTTCGATCCCACCACCGCCAGGTTCCCCCCCGCGAAGGCGTGCACGACGATTCCCGCGGGGCTCACCGCAAACGCGTGACCCTCGGGCGGATCGAGCGCCGCGGGGAGGTCGGACCCTTCGCCGCCGGTGAGGTCCACGAGGCGGAAGAACCAGCGAGTGGCCGCCTCTCTCACGTCCCCGTCGTCTCGTGAGGCCTGCTCCGTCTCGGGCGAGCGCTTCTCGGCGGGCTCGCGCTGCTCGTCGGCTTCGTCCTCGCGGTTCTCCCCATCCTCCAATTGTTTTTTATCGTCGTCGTCGTCGTCGTCGTCATCCTCGCCTAAACTCCCCTCCTTCGACGCCCGTTGGGGCTCCACGCCGCACGCGAACGCCAGCGACCCGGCCGTTTGACACGTCAGCCCCGCCGTGGGCACCCTCGCGTCGCCCCTGGGCCGGATCGTGACCGGCGAGGGGTTCACCTCCGCCCTCGAGCTCGCCGCGTCGAGGTCAAAGACGGCCAACCAGCCGGCTTCGGTGGCGGCGACGAGCGAGCGGCGTCGTCCGCCGTCGCTCGTGTCCCCCGTCCAGAAGGAGAGCGCGGCGATCGCCAACGGCGTGTTTACCGTCCGTTCCGAGACACAGCTGTCGTCGACGTGCACAGCTGGCGGCGCGGTCGGGTCGTAGCCGTCGAGGCCCGGACCGTAGTTTCCGATTCGCCGAAACGTTTTGGCAACCGCGCCCAGCCTGGCGTTGAAGAGAACCACGGAGCCGTCGATCATGGCGAGCGCGAGGAGGGCGCCGCCGTCGCCCGAGGCGGCGGCGGAGATGGGAAACGGGAGTGTCCAGTCCCCCGCCGGGGCTGTCGCGACGGGCGGTCCGTCCGATCCCGAGTCCGAACCCGCTCCCTCCTCCTCCGCCGGCTGGCTCTCGCCCCGCAGCGTCGGAACCACCGCCAGCCGCGAGGGCGCGTTCGTCGCGCCGGTGAGCTGGAACATCGCGAGCCGATTGACGCCTCGCCACGTGACGAACGCCGCGTCCGCGCGGCCGCCGGTGAGTCGGAAGTGGAGCGTCGGCGCGCCCACGCGCCCGGCGTCGCTCGGATCGCTCTCGGGTTTTAAAACCGGATCCGCGCTCGCGCCGCCTTCATCCGCCGCCGGGTCATCGCGCGCGCCGGTCGTCCCGTCGCCGCCCGAGGGACGAGGGAACGGTCCGAAAGTCCGCGCGGCGGCGTCGGCGGGGAGCCACGTCAGCGCCGTGAGCCTCGGCGCCTTCGCCGCCGCGGCGACAAAGTCGACGGCGGACTTTCCCTCACCCGCCTCTCCCTCCGCAACCCCATCCTCTCCCTCCGCGGCGTCCTTTTCGCCTTCCTTCGCGGCGTCTTCTTCGCCTTCCTTCGCGGCGTCGTCGCCCGCCCCGTCTCCGCCCCTCTTCGCCTCTTCCCCTTTCGTCGTTTCGTCGTCGTCCTTCGAGACGATGAACGCCTCTACCGGGGGCTTGGCCGCCGCGTACACCGCGAGCGCGCCCCCGCCGCACGTCACCGCGAGCGCGGCGCCGTCGGGGGAGAAACGCGCGGCGTGAACCGCGTCGCGCGTCTCCAACCCCCCGTCGGCACCCCCGTCGGCACCCCCGTCGGCACGGCGCGTCACCGGCGCGTCACCGGCGGCGACCACCGGGCACTCCGACGACCACTCCGATCGGATCTTCCCCGTGATCGGGTCCGCCGCGACGAGCACCACGTCGCCTCCAACGCCGGCGACGGCGACGAGGTAGAGCGGGCGCAGGTCCGCCGGGGATAAGCCACCGGCGGCGGCGGCGATGTCGTCGAGGGCGAGCCCGGCGGAGTCGGCACCCGCGGCGCCTCCCTCGTCGTCCCCGTCCCCCGGCGGAGCCTCCTCCTCCTTCTCCTCCTCGGGCCCATCCGCATCCGCGTCGGCACCTTCTGCGGGTTCCCCTTCCGCCCCTTCGCCCCCTTCCCCGGGGGCGGTGTCCTCGGGAGGGGGCGTGGGCGGCCTGGGAGGCGGGGGCGGGGGCGGATCCACCGCCACGGCGTCCACCGCCGCGATCGAACCCGCCAGCACCCTCGTCCTGCTCGCCACGGATCCCGACGAGGCGTTGACCACGACGAGCTCGCCCTCGTCGTTCCCGGCGAACACCCACTCGCCGTCGGCGGAGGCGGCGACGCACGTCACGCCGCCGACGTCCGGCACCACCCTCGACGGCGTCAACACCTCGGTCCCCTCGGCGATGCCTCTCGCGGCGAGCCTCGCCTCGTCGCGCTCGACCGCCAAGTTCACGGCGTCGTCCACGAGCCTCGAGAGGAGCTTGTCGAGCATGCGGAAGGGCTGCGGGAGCTTGCACACGGCGCTGTGCGGGTTGTACTCCGCATCCTTGATGCCGTCCAGGAGGCGCCCCATGGTGCTCCGCGGGTCGCCTCCCCCTCGAACCCCCGGGCGTTCGTCTCTGAGACGCGACCCCTTCGCGCCCTCTTCAAACGGGCCTTTTTTGGGTGGAAAAAAATTGGCCCGCCAGATTCTCATTCCAAAATCCGCTTCGAGCCCTCCACCGCCAGTCCAGGGAGCGCAGGTAGGGCGCCGGGAGACGCCATGTCCGGCATCTCCGCGCCGCTGATGGCACTGACGCGCGGATCCGTCGCGCACGCGCCCCGGAGACGTCGCAACGTGTCGCTCCGCGAGCCCCGCCCGTCACAGCGTCTTCCTATCCTGAATCTTAATCTTCGTCTCGAGCCTCGAACCGGCGGGCGCGTGGTGTTCGTCCGCTCGGCGAAGCCGTACCGGGGAGACGAGAGGTCCTTCTGGGACAACGCCCCGGTGGAGTCCCGCCACAAGGGATACGTCCCGGTGCCGGGCTTCGGCGAGTACTACACCCCGCCCGCGCCGCCGCCCGAGCCCGAGGCGGATGACGAGGGGGAGGGCGACGATCGGTGGACGGCGCCCAGCCGGATCGCCCAGCAGCCGCCGGAGGCGGGGCGGTGGGGACTTAACGAGAGCCAGGCGGCGAAGGGGGCGTACGTCCCGGTGCCGGGGTTCGGCGAGTACTACGCCCCGCCCGCGCCCGGCAAACCCAAGGGTAAGGCCAAGGCCGGCAAAGAGGAGCGCGACGAGGACGACTCCCAAGATCACGCGTGGGCCAGCAAGGTTCGCTCTCAGCCCGCGGAGGCTGGGCGCTGGCAGCCCGGGGACACCGCGCCTTACGTGCCCACCCCGGAGCCGCAGGCGCAGCAATCGCGGGGATGGTTCGGCTTCGGCGGCGGCGGCGGCGGCGGTTCCGATCCCGCGGAGGACTATTACGCACGCGACGATCAATCGTGGAGCGAGCAGCAATCCTTCGCACACGAGGAGCCCCTTCCGTCGGCGTTCACGGATGGTGCGGCATCGAACTTGTCCGATTACGGCGACGACGAGCTCCGCCGCCTCCGCGTCATCTACGGCATGTTTCGCAAGACCGTCGCCGCGTTGCGGTACATCGTCCCGTTCACGGGAGGCTTGGCGTGTTGGATCGCCGCGGCTCAGACGCTCACGGCGTGGTGGACGATGGCGTCGATGGTGCCCTTCCTCACCGGGCTCCTCACGTTTTCCATGTTTGGCTTTTTGGTCACGCTCGGCGCGGCGTTTTTCAGCGGGATGTACATGGCCGTCACGGTGTTCACCAGGACGCTGAGGTACATGCTCGACGGACGAATGACGGAGGCGTGGCCCGCGCGGGACCAGGCGCCGCAGATGCCGATGCAGATCGCCGCTCAGAGCGCGGCGCCGCCAGCTGTGCGGAGGGGGGCCAAAACTCCGGTGACGGTTGACTACGTCCCGACGACGCCCCTCGACGATGAGCCCCCGGACGTCCCGGTCTCCGCCATCCTCCCCGAGCTCTACGCCCCACCGAGAGCGCCCGCGAGCCCGCCCGACCTCAGTGACGCCGAGAGTGACGCCGCGAGTGGTGGTGGTGAGTCACCGCCCGCGGGTGGTGAGTCGTCGCCCAATTTGGGCGAGTCGTCGCCCGACCCGATGGCGGCGAAACCCCCGCCCAAGCGCGCGCGGGTCGACCTGCCCCTCGACGTGCTGCTCCGCGTGGGCGGCGGCGCGGTCGAGAAGACGGGCAAGGCGGTCACCGGCGAGAGGGAGGGGGGCGGGGACGGGTACAAGGAGCTGCCTCCGAAGAAGGGTAAGGGTGGGGTCGAAAAGGGGGCGAAGGATTCGAACGATTCGCGAGCGAAAACCGAACCGGAGCGACAAAAACCGTCGTGGGACTCGGCGGTGCGCGAGGGATCCGCGTCTGCCGCCGGGGAGCTGCGCCCGGACCCGGCGGCGGTTCAAAGGCGCGAGGCGGTGGTACCCCCCAGCCAGCGAAGCACCGTCGCGTCGAAGGAGCAGCAGCAGCAGTGGCTGAGGAGGGAACTGGAGCGCGAGTGGGAGGACGTCGGCGCCGGAGAGGACGCGCCCCGGGAATCCGCTCGCGACGACGACGAGGAGAAGAAGAAGAAGAAGGACCTCGAGGAGACGAAGGAGGTGAAGAAAAACGGTGGAGGTTGGAACCCCATCAAGGCGTTCTTCGGCGGCGGAGCGGACGAGTCGCCCGCGCCCGTGCCCCCGGCTGCCGCGCCTGAGCAGCCGGCAAACGCCGAGAAGGCGGCCGGCCCGGCCCGGACCGGACCGGCCCCTACGCGCGCGGCTCCCGCCGACGCCGCCTTCGACCCGGTGATGGGCGCGCTCAGGTGGGAGACGCCCGCGGGCGAGGCGACGAACGCGAACGCTCAAAGGGCGGCGGAGGTGGCGGCGAGGCTCGCCGCGAGGGCCGCCGCGGGCAGTGCGCCGGAGCGAGAGCCGGAGCAAGAGCCGGAGCCGGAGCCCGCGGCGGCGGTTGACACGTCAAGTTTCGCGGAGGAGGCGGCGGCGGCGGCGGTGTCGGAGGTGCGGTCGCAGCGGAGGCGTTCTGACGACGAGGACCGGAAGAGGGCGGAGAGGAACGAGTGGCAGAAGAGGGTGAACGGCGCGCTGAGGCGAGAGAGGGACGACGACCGGTGAATTAGTTGTATCCCGTCGTCCTCACGATGTAGAGGCAAACGACATATGAAACGTCCTCATCAATCGACAGCAGAACAGCCGAACAGAATCTGCCGAAAGGCGTCGATATCCGGAAAGGCCAGCTCCCAAAAAGCCGTCACGCGGTGAGATGGGCGGGCGCGCGAAGGCCAAGGGTCGCGGCGGCGGACGCGGCGGGCGCGGCGGTGGAGGCCGAGGACGCGGCCGAAGCGCGCACGGCAGCGGTGGACGTTTCGGATGGGGAGGCGGCGCAGGTCCGTCGTCCTCCCGCGGCGGTGGGATCTATGGTCCCGATGACGGTGGTGATTACGTCGCGCTGAAGGGCGCGTCTCCCGGAGGGTTCTTCCCCGGATACGGCGGGGGCCCGAAGCGGAAACACCGCCAGATGCACCAGGCGTACGCCTACGCGGGAGCGGGAGGCCGGCGGGTCCGTCGACAGGACAGCGACGACTCCGAGACGACTTCCGAGGAGGAAGTCGCGGACGGCGGCGCGCTCGACCACGACCACGACGAGGACGACGACGAGGACGAGGACGACGACGAATCCGACCCGAACATCGAGCGCAACTCCGTCATGCGCATCGGCGGGATCGAGATCCGCATGGATCGACCGGGCGCGCGCGGCCGAGGCGCCCGCGAGCCCTTCCCGCCCCGCCGCGAAGCGCCATCAGACGACGAGGACGACGACGACGAGGACGATCCCGAGGGCGAGTGGGGCAGCGAGCTCAGCCTCGACTCCGACGCCATCGACGACTACGTGCGCAACTGCATGGACGGCTCCGACGACGACGACGACGACGACGACGACGACACGTTCGACGAGGACGCCGCCGCCGACGCCGCCGTCGCCGCCGCGGAGGACGCGTGGGAGAGATCCGAGCGCGAAGGGTACGGCGGTAAAAGCGGCGACGCGGCGGCGCGCGCGGCTCGCCGCGCCGCGCGGGAGGACCAGTACCTGCGACGGATGCGGGACATGAACCTGGACGGCGCCGAGGTGCCGTCGCCGCCCGTCTCGGACTCGGGTTCGGGCTCGGACGATTCGGACGATTCCGAGGCGGAGAACGAGGCTCTGAAGGGGGGCGACTACGGGGCGTACCTGTGGGGCACCGGCTCGGCGGGAAAGAAGAAAGGGGCGAGCTATCACGCGGACGGCGGCTTCCCTTCGAGCGGTAAGCGCGCGGCGAAGAAAGCGGCGAAAAAGGCGGCTCGACAAGGACGCGAGGAAAGCGCCGAGAGGGACGCGGGCCTGAGAAGGCCGCGAGCCGTCGCGGAGACTTTGGCGGGGATGATCCGATCCGGCGGAGCGTACATCGGGTTTCAAGCCGGCATGTCCCCCGACGCCCTTCGCGGCTTACTGGGCATAGCCCACGCGATGGGTCTCGAGGCGGAGGTACGGGGCGGGGGTAAGCGGCGGCACGTCGTGGTGCACTGGACGCCGAGGGCGCGCGTTCCGAGGGACGGGGATGAGCGACTGGAGCGGGCCGTCGCGTCGGCGGAGGGCCAACCGTACGACGGCGGCGGCGGCGGGAGGGGGGGTGTTTCCGGGAGGAACGGGACGAGTTCCGCCCCGAGCTTCGTGTCGGCGGGGGTCATGCGGAACGACGACGACGACGGCGGCGGAATGGACGTATCCGTCGGTGACGTCGACGACGAAGCGAAGCCGGAGGCGGAGACGGACTTTCCGATCGAGGGGGAAGCGGCTGGTTCAGGGGCCGGTTTAACCCCCGAGGTTGAGGCTGAGCTGGCGGCGGCGGATGCGGACGCGCGAGAGGCGGAGGCTTTTCTGACCGCCGCCGCCGGGGGTGGAGCCGAGGGCGACGGAGCCGAGGACGACGGCGAGGAGGTCCAACGCGGCAACAGGGGCTTGCGCAGGGCGGCGCTGGCCGCGGAGCGGGAGCTTCGCGCGTCGCTGGCGCAGAGGAAGAAGAAGGGGGACGGAAGAGTGGTGGGGGCGGGGCACTCTTTCGGCGCCTTCGAGGCGCACACCAGCGGGTTCGGTTCGAGGATGCTCGCGAAGATGGGTTTCCAGGGCGAGGGCGCCGGCGCGGGGAAGGACGGGCGGGGGATATCGGAGCCAATCGCGGCGTCCATCCGGGGCAAGCGAGTTGGACTAGGAGCAGAACGGAAATGACGACGAGTCTCCCACAACAGTCAACGAATACAGTAGTCTATCAACACAGGTTGGCCAACCCCTTCCGGCCTTACTTGGCGTCCTCTTCCTCTTCTTGCTCCGATTTATCCTCGCTCGTGCCAAAACCCAACGTCGTCGTCTTGCGAATCCCTGTGCCGCTCTTCCTCAGCGATCCGAACCAGGTGGGAGTGAACACCCCCTGCGACCCCCCGAGCGCCTGATTATCTTCCATGGAGTCGTGGATTGACTGTTTTCTGTTTTTGCGTCCGAGCTTCCATCTGCGAACCAGCACCGACACCGCGGATCGTTCCTGCGCCGTGGGCCACATCGCGATGGGCTGGTAGTTTCGCCACGTGCCCTTTGCGACCAGCTCCCTGACCTTGTCCGCGGACTCTTTCAAGTCCACGTTTAACGCCTTGGTGTCCTTCGCGAGGCTGTTGTAGGTCTTCGTCGGGGTTGACTTGGGTTGGGGGGCCGGGGTGGCGGGGCTCGAAGGATCGGAACCGTGCATTCCGAGCTTGTCTCCGAGATTGAGCGCGCGTTCATCCAGATCCCTGAAAGCCTGCCCGGTTTTCTTTCCGAGCACGGTAATCTTGGACTTGATCGAACCCACGACTCCTTTCTCGTCGAGGTTAATGTCTTGGTCGTCCTCAAGTATGTCTCGCTGCACCGGCACCTTGCTCGCGCGCCGGAGCACGGCCATGCATCGGCGAATCTGCATCCACGACCACACGGGCAGCGGTAAGAGCGCCAGCCGAAGGTAATCGGTGCTCTGCCCGTTCTTGCTCAGCGTGGGCAAACCAAGAATCAGAACCGCCTGGCTGAACAGCAGGCTGTTGAAGGTCTGCTTGACGAGCCACGGCCACAGCGTGAGGCCCGCGGCGTACGGCTGCATGTAGTGGTAGGATAGGTTATGCTTCCAGAACAGGTAGAAGAGCGAGAAGAAGACCCCGCAGACTGGGAGGAAAGCCGGCGCCGTGACGCAGTACTGGCACCCGAGGAAGAAGATGAGCATCGTCTGCGCCGGGACGCGGTGTAGCGGCGTGTTCTCCGGCTGCGACCACTGCTGCACCATGCGGGGCGTGGGCATGGCGGTGGTCTTCGCGAGGTGGATGAGCGTCTTGACCAGGTAACCCAGATGGGTCGGGGGGTGAATCAGCTCGAGCACCGTCGACGTCGCGATGCGGAGGAGGCAGAACTGCAGGAAGAAGCTGCTCGCCTCGACGCATCGGTAGATGAGCGTGCTGAGGACCAGCTTCGGGTCCTGGATCCAGTCGAGGAGGTCCTCCCACACCGGCGTGCTGTTGAGGTTACCGAGGAACAGGTTCAGGACTAAGAGCCAGAAGTAGATGGAGGCACCCTCGACGTCCATCTTAGACTTTGAGATGCAGCCATACTGCCTGGAGATGACCAGCGACATGATGTGCGCGACGACCAGGAAGATCGTCAGGATCAAACCGATGAGCACCTTGAAGATGCCCTCTCCCAGGACGCTGACGATGTCGTCTTTACCCGCGTTGAGCGCCGCCACCAGAAGGTTGACGGGGACGGAGAAGAAGATGACCATGATGGTCGCAGCCAACCTCGCGCGAACGTTCTTCCTCCACCGCTGCTTCCCCGTCAGCGCGACGTTGTGCCAAACGAGGTCGTTGGGACCCGGCGCGGGCTCGGTGTGCCAGCGACCGAACTGGTTATCGAGCTGCACCTGCGACGCGATGACCGAGTCCATCTGACGCGAGAAGACCACGATGGAACTCGGGCTCGGGGTCTCGTCGTGAAGGTAATCGAGCCTGGCTTGGGAAAACGCGGCGAGCTTCTCCTTCGTATCGAGGCGGAGCTTCTCGCGTTCCTCATCCGCCTTGGCGAGCTTGGCCTTGAGCTCGGCAACCTTCGGAGAGTCCGCGGCTTCCACGTCCTTGCTGCCCTTATTCTCACCCAACGCCTCCTCGATGTCGTCCTTCAGCTCCTTCTCCAGGATCAAGGCTTGCAGGTAGGCCTGCTCGCTGGCCTTCCACGCGTTCGCGCTCTTGTCGAGCTTTCTCGTATCCCTCGCGAGCAGCACAGAAACGACGCACCCCTCACCCATGACCCCCTCCATCTTTGCCTTGACCACTCGGAGAATCTCGGATTTGGTGCACGCGCGGAGCTTATCGATGTCATCCAGAGTCGTCTCATCCATGAACGAGCGAACCTCGGAGTAGTTCTTCTTCAGCCACGCCTTTGCCATCTTCTCCTCCTGCGCCTCCGCCTTTTCGGCCTCGGTGAGCTCCACCTTGACGCCCTCCAAATCGCCGGCGTCCGATCTCGGAGACCGAGGCGACGACGGGTTGGACATCGAACCGGACCTGGTCATGGAGCCGAACCTGGTCATGGAGCCCATCCGATTGACCTGCTTCTCCTTCTTATCGGCCAGCGCGGAGGAGAGCGCCTTCATGATCCCGCCGCTCTGCGCCCTCGCGCCCTCCTTTCCTCGCGGCACGTCCGTCGTGAGCATCGGGATGTCGCTCACGAGCACGGCGTGCGACTTGATGCCGATCCTGGACACCGGCAGCCTCCAGACCAGGCGCGTGTACGCGGCTGTCTCTCGACTGAGCAGATACACCAGCCACGTGGATATGACCCACATCTGCAGCACCACGACCCAGAACACGCCCTCGCTGTTCGCGGCCGCGATGGTGATCCGCTTCATCCCGAACGCGTCCTTGGCGTCCTGGTCCTCGCTGTCGAGGTGATACAGCGTCGCGCACACGGGAAGGACGAAGATTGTCGCCCCGAAGAACCAGTGGTAGACCATCCGGTACCATCGGAGCAGCATGAGCTCGTCCGGGGTGGTGTTGGCGATGAGCTCGGTGTCGGTGACGTGCCACGCGCGGACGAGCCACGCGAAGTGTCCCTTGGGCAGCTTCGGCGGCCTCTTGTATGGCGGGTAGTTGTGGTTCTCGTCCTCCATGAAGTAGCAAGGATCGCATGTGTGCATCATGTGCTTGAAGCTCCTTATGAAGATGAACACGGCCATCAGGACGACCCAGAGCACGGCGAGCCATCCGCATGTGATGAAGAACTCCGTCGCGGTGAAGTTGGTGCCGCACGCGGAGGAGAGCGCGTCGCACTCGTTGTAGTAGAGGCAGGTCAGACCGGTGCCCTTCATCGTGGTCACGTCGTCGGGGGCGAGGAATGAGCCCGCGTAGGCGGCGGGGTAGTGGTCCGCCGCGCACGCGAGGCACTGCATGTCTACAAGCGATGGGCATGTCGTCAGGTTGGAGCTGCCGTCGATCACGTCGCCGTCCAGGTACAGGCTCGGGATGGTGGAGGTGGAGTCGAGCTTTAGGTAATTGGTTCCGGCCGTCTTGTACGTCGACGGGGAGCGGTAGACGCAGTCCGCGCATCCCGAGGGACAGGGGCACGCGCCGGATGACGTGTGCAGCGTGGCGGTCATCCACGCCTTGGAGGTCCATGACGTGGTGTTGGACGACGCCATGTCGCACGGTTCCTCGTGCGCCGCCCCGCGCGAGGTGTGAGACCTCGTCGATTCAACATCGAATAACGACCTGTTTGGGACCACCGACAGCTTGGCAGCGCGAGCAAATCGAATCAATGCCGAATCAGCATGGCCAGCTTGCTGCGCCGAAACCAAACGCAGCTCGTTGAGGGTTTGCCAGAGGTGACTGATTCTTCCCGCCCACTTTGCAGGGCGAGGTGGCAGAGAGCGTCGGAGGGGCAAGCGGCGCGTACACGATGTCGGCGCTCAACAAGCTCGCGCACCTATCGCTGGTGAATAAGGTGACGACGGAGCTCGAGAACCACATAGGCATCGCGGACAAGACCCTCTCGGAGTTCATCATAGACCTCGCGGGGAAGCACGACGAGCCGAGGGCGTTCCAGAAGGCTCTCGAGGATGCCGGCGCGGAGCTGTCGTTCGACTTGGTGCGCAACCTCCTGGCCATCATCCAACGCATGAAGCCCGGCGGGAACAAGGGCGGCGCGGGCGGGGGTGGAGGGGTCGTCGGGGGCGCGGGCGGGCCGCCGAGACCCGTGAGACCCACCGCCGACAATCCCCTCCCGGGGCTGGCAGTGCGCGACGACGTGGAGCGCGCCAAGGCGCTGACCCGGGAGATCTACGGCGATAACCCCATCACCGCGAACATGGCGGACGATCCGAGGTTCCTCGACAGACGCGACGACGACAGGGGGCGCGGGGGCAGGGACCGCAGCCGAGATCGCGACTCGGGCCGGGGCGGCAGGGATCGATCGAGGGACAGGGGCCGTTCCAGGGACCGGGGCGGCGGCTCCTCCTCCGCGGCGGCGCTCAAGAACGGCGAGCCCGAGGTGGGCGCCATCTATCGTGGTAGGGTCACCAACGTCATGGACTTCGGATGCTTCGTCGAGCTGACCGAGTTCAGCCGCAAGTTCGAGGGGCTCGTGCACGTCTCCATGATCTCGTCGCAAAAAGGGGTCAACGCCAGAGATCAGGTCCAGCGCGACCAGAGCGTGTGGGTCAAGGTCACCACGCGATCGGCCACGCGCATGGCGCTCAGCATGAGGGACGTGAACCAGTCCACGGGAGACGACCTCCTCGGCGGCGGGGGGAACGAAGGATCGGCCAACGGGTACGCCAACCCCGCCGGACCCGCCGCGAACCGACTGGCCGGCCAGTCCTTACGCGGCTTATCCGGAATAACCCCGACCGCGGAGGACGTCGCCGGGGACACGAGGCGGCGGCCGGTGAAGAGGCTCTCGTCCCCGGAACGTTGGGAGGCGAAGCAGCTCATCGCGTCCGGGGTTTTGAAGACGGAGGAGTACCCCACGTACGACGCCGAAAACGAGGGGCTGCTCGCGTACGAGGAGGAGGCGGAGCAGGAGATTGAGATTGAGATCAACGAGGACGAGGCGCCGTTCCTCGCCGGGCAGACGGCCAATGGCGGGGACGTGTCGCCGATCAAGATCGTGAAGAACCCCGACGGGAGTTTGCAGCGCGCGGCGATGACGCAGAGCGCTCTGGCGAAAGAGAGGAGGGAGCTCAAGGAGCAGCAGCAGAGGACGGCGTTGGAGTCAATCCCGAAGGACCTCAATCGGCCTTGGGAGGATCCCATGCCGGAGGCTGGCGAGCGGCACCTCGCCGCGGAGCTCAGGGGCGTGGGCCTGGGAGGGTACGAGATGCCCCAGTGGAAGGTGGAGGCGTTCGGAAAGGCGCCCACGTTTGGCCAGAAGTCGTCCCTGCCCATGCAGGCGCAGCGCGAGTCGCTCCCGATTTTCAAGCTGAGGGACGAGCTCATCCAGGCGGTGAACGATAACCAGGTGCTCGTGGTCATCGGCGAGACCGGATCCGGTAAGACGACGCAGATGACCCAGTACCTGGCGGAGAGCGGTTACACCAGCAGGGGACGGATCGGGTGCACTCAGCCGAGGCGCGTGGCGGCAATGTCCGTGGCGAAGCGCGTGGCTGAGGAGTTTGGATGCCGACTCGGCGAGGAGGTTGGCTACGCGATCCGATTCGAGGACTGCACGTCGCCCGAGACTGTGATCAAGTACATGACGGACGGTATGCTGCTCAGGGAGGCGCTTCTCGACGACGCGCTGTCGCAGTACTGCTTGATCATGCTCGACGAGGCGCACGAGAGGACGATTCACACCGACGTCTTGTTCGGCTTACTGAAGAAGTGCTGCGCCAAGCGGAAGGACCTGAAGATCATCGTGACGTCCGCGACGCTGGACGCGGAGAAGTTCTCGTCGTATTTCTTCAACTGCCCGATCTTCACGATCCCGGGACGGACGTTCCCGGTGGAGGTGCTGTATACCAAGGCGCCCGAGACTGATTACATGGTGCGTCTCTTTCCTTTTTCACCCCCTCGCCAATGCGCTTTTCACCCGACGCTCAGACTCTCTTTGCGCGCGGCGCGGCGGGCTATGAGGAAAAAAACTCTGCAAACATCTCGAGGTGTAGCAGCCGATGTGGACCAAAAGTTCATTAAAGTCTCCGAGCCCGTCTCCGCTCCTTTCTAAAGCCCGGCTTCGTACCCGTTCATGAACCCCCGAGGAAGACGACGCTCACCCGCCCAACCTTTCGAAAACTCTGGCAGGACGCCGCGCTAATCACCGTCATGCAGATTCACCTCACCGAACCCGAGGGCGACATCCTCCTCTTCCTCACCGGCCAGGAGGAGATCGACACGTCGTGCCAGATCCTCTTCGAACGCATGAAGGGCCTCGGTCCCTCCGTGCCCGACCTCCACATCCTCCCCGTGTACTCGTCGCTCCCTTCGGAGATGCAGACGCGAATCTTCGAACCCGCGCCGCCCGGTTCCCGTAAGGTCATCGTCGCCACCAACATCGCCGAGGCCTCGCTCACGATCGACGGCATCTACTACGTCGTCGACCCGGGATTCGCGAAGCAAAAAGTCTTCAACCCGAAGGTTGGGATGGACTCGCTCGTGGTCGCGCCCATCTCGCAGGCGTCGGCGAGGCAGCGAGCCGGCCGAGCGGGTCGCACCGGGCCCGGCAAGTGCTTCAGGCTGTACACCGAGAGCGCGTACAAGAACGAGATGCTGCCCACGTCCGTCCCCGAGATTCAGCGCACGAACCTGGGCACCACGACGCTGACGCTGAAGGCGATGGGTATCAACGATCTCTTGCACTTCGATTTCATGGACCCGCCGCCGCCGCAGACGCTGATTAGCGCGCTGGAGCAGCTCTACAACCTCGGCGCGCTCGACGAGGAGGGACTGCTGACGAGGCTCGGGCGCAAGATGGCCGAGTTCCCGCTCGAACCCCCGATGAGCAAGATGCTCATCGCTGCGGTGGATTTGGGGTGCTCGGATGAGATTTTGACCATCGTCGCGTGCCTATCCGCGCAGAACATCTGGTTCCGACCGAGGGAGAAGCAGGCGGCGGCGGATCAGAAAAAGGCGAAATTCTTCCAGCCCGAGGGCGACCACCTGTCCTTGCTCACCGTTTACGAGAGCTGGAAGGCTCAGAAGTTCTCGTCGCCGTGGTGCTTCGAGAACTACCTTCAGGCGAGGTCGCTGCGAAGGGCGCAGGACGTGCGAAAGCAGCTGCTGACCATCATGGACAGGTACAAGCTCGACGTGGTCTCCGCCGGGCG
>Ga0181571_10001807_pt1 | contig 15632 bp, 18 predicted proteins | sample 101ome_17_FD_132440 | JGI IMG/M metagenome (GOLD analysis project Ga0181571, IMG submission 132440) | Coastal salt marsh microbial communities from the Groves Creek Marsh, Skidaway Island, Georgia - 101407AT metaG (megahit assembly) | ecosystem: Environmental > Aquatic > Marine > Intertidal... | reverse complement strand
TGAAATCATCATCGAGCGATCGACCAGACGCTGATAATCTAGCGGTGAACCCGCAATTTGACGCAGCACCTGAGTCAGCATAGGTCCGTTGGCTCCCACAGCGGATAAACTACCAACCTCTTCATGATCATTACACACCATTAAAGCGGTCACGTCGGAATCTGCGGCAATCAACGCCTCCATGCCAATGTAGCATGACAACAGGTTATCTAGCCGGGCAGACGCGATAAACTCGCGATTGAGGCCGATCAGCGCTGCGCGCTGGATATCGTAGAAAGCGAGTTCATAATCGAGCACTTCGTCCACACGACACCCTGAAGCCACGAGCTTATCGCTCAGGTGCTTACGGACAGACCAGTCGTCAATATGTTGCCCCAGAATCGGCAGTATATCGGTCTGAGGGTTAATACTTCGTTTTTGGTTTACCTCTCGATCTAAGTGAATCGCCAGACTGGGAATAAACGCAATGGGTTCTTGGAAGTCCACCAAGTGCGTCTTTACGGAGCCCTCCGAACGGTAACTGACTCGTCCAGCCAGAGACAAATCCCGATCGAACCAGGGGTTCAAGAGTGCCCCTCCATACACCTCTACGGCTAACTGCGCATAGCCATGCCGCGTTTTTTCAGGCTTCGGCTTGACCATCAAAGTGGGACTGTCGGTATGCGCTCCAGCCAAAGCAATACCGGTTTCCGCAGGCGATCTTGAACCCAAGCGATAAGCAATAATAGAGCTGCCGTTAGCAATGCGGTAATAACACCCACCCAAAGCCGGTGTTTCATCGCTCGCAATCGCCTTAAAGCCAGCCGCCTCTAGCCTAGCCCGCAGCGCTGTAACCGCATGGAAAGGGGTAACCGCCTCGGCCAAAAATTCAATCAGCCCCTGTGCTGTGTCATTCATTATTTTATCTCGCTTCCTCTTGTTTGAGCGCTTCTTGCGACTGCAAGCGCCGCAACAAGCTTGACGTATCCCACCGACCGCCACCCATTGCCTGAACGTCGGCATAAAATTCGTTAACGAGTCTGGCGACGGGTATGGGTATATTGTGTTCATCCGCCACGGCCTCGACCATCCCAAGATCTTTTCGCATCCAGTCTACGGCAAACCCATGATTGTACTGATCCTCAAGCATTGTTTGATACCGGTTTTCCATTTGCCAGGACTGCGCGGCGCCTTTGGAAATAACGTCAATAACATCAGCTGTATTCAGACCCACGGTTTCAGAAAAATTGATGGCCTCCGCTAGCCCTTGCACGATGCCGGCGATGCAAATCTGGTTTACCATTTTGGCCAGCTGACCACTGCCTGCCGGCCCGAGCAGGCGCAGACTTCGTGAATAACTCTGAAGGATTGGGCGAGCGCGCTCAAATGTCTCGTCATCACCACCGCACATAACGGTGAGAACCCCTTTTTCAGCACCCGCCTGCCCTCCGGACACTGGCGCATCGATAAAGCCAATATCTCTGTTTTTGCATTCTTGATACAGCTCTCGTGCCACATTTGCACTGGCGGTGGTGTGATCGATACACGTGGCGCCTGCCTGCAACCCCGCGAGCACGCCATCAGGGCCCAGGACGACCGAACGCAAGTCTTCGTCGTTGCCAACGCAGATACAAACAATATCGGCCCCGCGTGCAGCCTCTCGTGGTGTTGCAGCGCACTGACCACCATACTGCTCGACCCAGACTTCTGCTTTTGCCAATGTCCGATTGTAAACCGTGACCTCAAACCCAGCGCGGTACAGATGCCCCGCCATGGGAAAGCCCATCACTCCCAAACCGATAAACGCTGCTCTATTCACAAAGCCCCCCTCTCACCAAGCCATTACCCCTAACACTGAGCCCAAGGCTAAACGGTACCAAACAAAAGGCATTAACCCGATCCTATCAAGCACTCTTAGGAAAAGGGCAATACAGGTATACGCCGCCACGCCAGCCACCAGAGCAGCTAAAGCCAAACCGCCCCAAAGGAGAGCGTCACCCATTTCTAACAAGTCGACCGCTTTTAGCAAACCCGCTCCCGCAATCACGGGTATCGACATCAAAAACGAGGTCTGCGCCGCATTCTGATAACTGAAACCAAGCAACAAGGCCGCCGTGATCGTGACGCCGGATCGAGATACACCGGGTACCAGCGCCATCGCCTGTGCGACTCCCAAGGCCAAAGCCATCAGGTAAAAGCCCAAACGCCACCGTTCCGTTTGAGCAACTCTTCTATCGGCAATGGCTAACAGCACACCAAAGATCAGGGTAGTTGCAGCAATCACTTCCGCACCCCGCAAATGACTCTCAATCGAGTGATTGCCCAAAAACCCAGCCACCACGGCAGGCACCGTCGCGATCGCAAGAAACGCGATTTGCTCACTGGCTGGGTTCTTACGGCGTGTCAGGCAGGCGTTGACTGCCCCCCGAGCGAGTTCGGCCAGAACGCTGCGATAAAATAGCACGACCGCAGCCAGCGTTCCGACGTGGACCGCCACATCAAATGCCAACCCCTGATCCGGCCACCCGAGCAGCTGTGAGGGCAGGATCAAATGCGCAGATGAAGAGACAGGTAGAAACTCAGTTAAACCCTGAATTAAGGCCAGTGCGACCCAATGCCAATCTATCAAGAACGTGCCCTCTGTTCCGCCAGCGTCAGCCAACCAATATTGTCCTGCCCATAGAGAGGCTCGACCTCAAAAGCGGTCTGGGTATCGCCCGCCGCCAGCCGCTCCTCAACCAGGCCAAAGGCGTCACTGGCTCGAGGCTGCATCCATAGCGCGCCATTCAAATCCGTAGCGACTGGATGGCTCTGCACCGTTTGATTTACCACCACAACCCCTTGGAACGAAATAACGGCCTCTCGGAGCTCAGCGGCTTTACCCACACACATAGCTGGGCTCTGCTGACTTAACGCCACGCCGCCATACTGACACCAAAAATACTCATCAACCTTGGATTCCACAACGGCCATACACGCGACTCCACCGGCGATACCGGCCTCTCTCTGAGCCCTAAGTCGCAGGAGCTCAAACGTATTTAAAGCAATTGCCGGAAGCCCTTTTGCGAAGGCAATGCCTTGCACTACGCTAGCGGCTATGCGAGAGCCCGTGTAAGATCCGGGACCCGCGTTATAGGCCAGGGCATCAAGATGTGCATTGGCAAGCCCGCCTGTTTGCTCAAACAATGATTGCACCAAGAGCAAAAGGTCTCGACTGTTGCGCTCCTCTGGATCACTAACGCGCAGAGTAAACGCGCGAGACTCACCCAGAGCGAGGGTTGCAGAACGCGTGGCGGTGTCTACGATAAGTATATTTGGCATCGCGCGATTATCGCATACACTGACGCCGGAGACGATGATTTGATGAGAGAACTAATAACGGGAATCGTGTTGGCCGGCGGCCGTTCTAGGCGCATGGACTTTCAAGACAAGAGCTTTGCCCTGTACCGCGGAACCCCTTTAATCCGGTTAGCGATTGCCTCTTTTCAAGCCTGCGTTTCACACACGGTTGTCGTCACGCACGGTGAGCCAAAGGCCTATCAGGATCTAGATACCGAGGTGCGCTCTGACAGCTTGCATATCGGCATGGGCCCACTTGCAGGACTCGCCAGCGTAGCCACGAGCATAAGAACACCCTGGGTGGCTATCGTCGCTTGCGATATGCCGCTTTTACCACACGACTGGGTCACTTCCCTGTATGAGCACGCACTGAGTGCAAGTGCTCAAGCCGCGTATGCAAATCAGGTTGAATCGAACTTTGCGGCCATATGCGCCGTTGCACGATCAGATACTTTGCAAATAGCCGACTCGCTATTGCGAAAAGACGAACGGAGCTGGGCCGCATGGCTTGACACGATCGGCGCTGTCGCTTGGACGGGCCTGAACGCAAGACAGTTAACCAACGTCAATACGCTCAATCAGTTAAACGAGAGCGACCGGAGTGGCTAAGCGAGCTTAGAAAAGCTTGAACGGACCGCGACCTTCCGAGTGCAGATAACCGTGGCTAATCTTGCCAACGACGGGCAGCGACCAAATCGGACGATTTGACTTCGACCCAAACGCTCTCACTCTCGTCTTCGACTCGCTTCCAGAGCAACACGCGCGATTTGAGTTGATCCATAATAAACTGCGTGGCCTCAAAAGCAGCGAGGCGATGTTGAGCGCTAACCGCAAGGTAGACAATAATATCTTTCGCCTTCATAGCGCCCACACGGTGCACCAAACACACGGCGCCAAGCGGCCATTTTGCGCGCGCATCAGTAATGACCATCTTCATCGAGTTCTCGGTCAAGCCCGGGTAGTGCTCCAAGAATAAGGTGTCCAATCGGTTGGATTTCAGGTGCGAATCGATCTCTCGGACTAACCCGCTGAAACTCACAATAGCACCATCATCACACGAGTGTCTGACAGTCCATTCGTAATATTGCGCCGAATTGATTGCACACTCACACACCTCGACACAGTCGAATTGCATGCTAGCCTCCCGTTACGGCCGGTAACAGCGCGACACGATCATTTGGCTGCACTAGGTAAGCCAGCGACACAATCTGGTCGTTCACCGCGACACGAAACTGGGGAGACGCTATCTGCTCGGCCAGTCGTGGATCCACGCTCGAAAGCTCAACCAAAAGGTCTTCCAAGGTACTCCCCAAGGGATCAATCGCCCAGCTTGAGCCGACCAGAGCACTGAACTCCGCCAAACGACCAAAGAACTGAAGCCTCGCCTCAGCCATGCCAGTCTCCACTTTTGCCGCCACTTTTGTGCAGAAGCCGAGTTTCAATCGACATACCTTTATCAATCCCTTTGCACATATCGTAGAGAGTCAGTCCAGCCACGGAGGCGCCAGTCAAAGCTTCCATCTCTACGCCCGTCACACCCCGTGTTTTTACGGTACAGAGGATGTCTAAACAACCCTCGCCCCATTCAAAATCGACAGCAACTTTACTCAGGGCTAAGGGGTGACAAAGCGGAATGAGATCAGCGCACCGCTTGGCCGCCTGAATCCCCGCAATGCGCGCGGTCGAAAACACGTCCCCTTTAGGAATGCTTTGATCCAGCAATCTAGTGGCGATCGCTCTAGGGAGTGTGACTCGGCTGAGCGCTTGTGCCTCTCGAGTCGACTCCAGTTTGCTTGAGACATCGACCATAATGGCTTGTCCCTGCTCATTTAAGTGCGTAAAGTCTGTCATTGCCTAACCTCTCGAATCCACGCCACACGCCGCACACTGCGGATCTTTACTCAACGCCAGGTTCATCGTATCAAGCGTCCAAGTGTCGATGCAAAACACCCCAGATTTCGGTTGCTCGAGCAATATTTTAATGGCCTGAACTCCCGCCAGAACCGCGATCGCCCCGACACTCGGGGATAGAACGCCCATAGTTTGGCACCCCTGCTCCTGACGGTCGGCAGGACCAAGCCAGCATTCGACACAGGGGCGCTCAGCACGCCACCCTTCCGATACAAAAATTCGCCCTTCGGTCCCGATGGCAGACACGTACAATAGGGGAACCTGCGCGGCGATTGACGACCGATTTAGGTCTTTCGCTGCACTCACCGAGTCCGTGGCGTCAATCACCAAATTAAAACAGCTCAGACTCTCATTACGCACATACTCGCTGAAAGAAATCGTGTGCGCTCTGGCCTGAACGTCGGGACTACTCGATCTGAGTTCGCGCGCCAAAACCTCTGCTTTAGCGCTACCGATATCCTGGCTTTGATAGCCTATCTGTCTCGGAAGGTTGCTCAATTCAACCTTATCGCTATCAACGATCTCTAGGACACCAACACCACTGCGTGCCAAATAAATCGCCAAGGGGCACCCAAGACCACCCGCTCCGACAATCAGAACACGAGAGGCAAGGAGAGCCGCCTGCCCCTGCAGATCTAGCTTTGAAAGAAGAATTTGGCGACTGTATCGCTCGAGCTGAACGTCGTTCAACATGGCGATACACCGCTCAACTAGCCCACCAGGGCTTCGGTAATGCGCTGTTTAATGTCGTCAAGCTTGCCGACACCTTCGACCCTATGATATCTGGGCGCATACTCACCTGACATGGATTGATAGAAACCGACTAAAGGTGCCGTTTGTTCGTGATAGACACCCAAACGCTTGCGAACGGTTTCCTCTTTATCATCGTCGCGCTGAACCAAAGGTTCACCCGTTTGATCATCAATACCCTCTACTTGGGGGGGATTGTGTTCGGTGTGGTAAACGCGCCCAGAAGCGGAATGAACTCGACGGCCACCTAGGCGTTGGACGATCTCATCGTCTGGCACAGCAATTTCTAAAACGTGATCAATCGTCACACCTGCCGCAACCAAAGCCTCTGCTTGCGGGATCGTGCGGGGAAAACCGTCAAACAAAAATCCATTAGCGCAGTCGTCTTGCTGAATTCGCTCTTTGACCAAGCCTATTATGATGTCATCGGACACCAGCGCACCTGAATCCATAACCGCTTTTGCCTTAAGGCCAAGCTCCGTACCGGCCTTCACTGCAGCGCGCAGCATGTCGCCAGTCGAAATCTGAACTATACCAAAGGCTTCGGTAATGAATTGCGCCTGCGTTCCCTTACCTGCGCCTGGTGCACCCAATAAAATGACTCTCATAGTGATCCTTGTTGCGTCGAGCGACCGCTTGGTCGCAATTTCCCCCAAATCGAGCCGGCTAAGATACACAGCCCGCCGCTTTACTACAACCCTACCAAAGACTAATACGATTCCAAGGCATTCAGCCCAATTACGGGTTGAACCCGAGCTTTACTCTGTCCCATAGTTGATCTTTGACCTCGTCTGAAGCCGTGCTCAGATCGACTTCTTCCCGGGCTGCCAAATCGGCATACGCTCGAGCTCGCTGCTCGAACTTACGAGTTGCCTCCCGCAGGGACTGCTCCGCATCCAACTTTAAGTGACGGGCCAAATTAACGCAGCTAAAAAGCAAATCGCCGAGTTCTTCTCGCTGCGAAGCCACGTTATTCTCCATTGCCAATTCCAGCTCGCGCAATTCTTCTTTCACTTTTACCAACACCTGATCTGCGGACCGCCAGTCTAGACCGAGCGCGACTGCGCGCTTTTGCACCTTTTGCGCACGCGGTAAGGCGGGAAGCGCCCTAGGTATGTCATCGAGAGCGTGATTTTGATTCTTTTGCTGGCGCTCAACCTGTTAAATCTGCTCCCATCGGGCTTTTACTTCGGGAATCTCCGCGCTCTCGTGGGATTTAGAACTGAGCGTGCCATCAGGGAACACATGCGGATGACGCCGCAGCAATTTGCGCACGATACGATCAATTACCTCATTCAGATCGTAGCATCCCGACTCATCGGCCAACTGCGCATAGAAAACGATCTGAAACAGTACGTCTCCAAGCTCGTCACACTCAGCGTCGGAGTCTCGACTCTCGATAGTCTCAATCAGCTCGTATACCTCCTCGAGCGTAAAAGGCACTATCGTAGCTGCAGTCTGCTTCAGGTCCCATGGGCACCCTGTTTCGGGATCGCGCAATCGCGCCATAAGATAGCGCAAGTCATCAAGTGTGTATCTGTGTTCAGCCATCACTCATTTCCTCAGGAACCCGATCCGCAGAAATAACGTTAGGTAACTTAGCAATACGTTCAAGCACCGCATCGAGTTCAGCCAAGCCGTTGACCTCTAGGAACAACCTGAGCGTTGCCATCTGCGTCCGTCGATCGGTTTGGGTGTTCACAGAAATCATATTAGCAGAGCCAAGAGACAGTGCTTCAGTAATATCACGCAGTAATCCGCGACGGTCGTAAGCAAGAATTTCAATGGTCACATCCAGACCCGCAATTGCACCGCTCTCCCAACGCACTTCGACGACTCGATCGGGGGCCATATCAACCAACTTCAACCAGCGCGAACAATCAAGCCGGTGCACACTCACACCGCGCGCCCGAGTAACGAAGCCGCCTACTCGATCTCCTTCTACTGGATTGCAACAGCCAGCGCGATGAATTCGCCCGCGATGCCCTGCCCAAGAAGATAGGCGGCTCAGGCTACCCGTATCGCCCAGTCCCTCGATCTGTGCCTGAGACTGCCTCGGCCTGACGAGTGTCTCACCAATCGCCATCACACCTTGAGCCGTAAGCTCGCCCGATCCGATTGCCGCGAACATGTCTTCAACCGAGGCACACTGGACTTTACGAGCCAGGCGCGCGTAATCCAATGAGGTCATGGCCAGTCGCTTAAACGCCTTCTCGAGCAGGTGGCGACCTGCGTCAATGTTTTCTTCGCGCGTTCGAGACTTGAACCAATTTACTATCTGAGTTCTTGCGCGGCTGGTGACAACACAGCCCGAATCCTCTCGAAGCCACTCCCGCTTGGGCGCCAGGGTATCGCCGGTGATGATCTGAACGCGATCGCCCGTCTGCAGGCGGGTATTCAAGGGGACCAAACTTCCGTTTACCCGCGCACCGCGGCAGCGGTGCCCGATCTCGGTATGAACATGATAGGCCAGATCAATGGGCGTAGCGCCCCGGCTCAAATTGACAATATCGCCCTTAGGCGTGAATACAAATACGCGATCGTAATCAAGGTCGAAATGCAGAGATTCGCGAAGGCTATCTAGGTCGCCACTTTCATCCTGCCATTTGAGAGCCTGGCGCAGCCACTCAATCTTTTCATCATAAACCGAGGCAGATCGGTTACGATCAGTCTGCTTATAGCGCCAATGCGCACACACACCCAACTCGGCTTCATCGTGCATTTCGGGAGTCCGAACCTGCACCTCTAGCACTTTCCCCTCAGGACCGATCACGGCTGTATGCAGCGAACGGTAGCCGTTGGCCTTGGGGTTTGCGATGTAATCGTCGAATTCATTTGGTATGGTACGCCAGAGCCCATGAATAATGCCGAGCGTTGTGTAACAGTCATGCACCGAGGGAACTAGAATTCGAATTGCGCGAATATCGTGAACCTGGGAAAAGCCAATACCCTTACGTTGCATCTTCCGCCAAATACTGAATATATGCTTTGCCCGACCGCTAATTTCACTATTGACGCCCTCCGACTTCAGCGCTCGCGTCACCGTCAAAGAAACGCGTTTAATGTAGCGATCTCGCTCAACGCGCTTGCCGTCAAGCAACTTTGCGATGCGTTTATAGATGTTAGGCTCAGTGTAGCGAAACGCGAGGTCTTCAAGCTCCCATTTCAATTGACCGATACCCAGGCGATGCGCCAGAGGCACGTACAAGCCAGATACTTCGCGTGAAATCTGTTCCCGCCGTATGGGATCACCTTTGACGAGACGTATGGCGCATGTCCGCTCAGCCAATTTGATAAGCGCCACTCGAACATCATCGACTATTGCCACCAACATCTGCCGTAAATTATCACTCGCGGACTGAGCCTGCCCAAGCACAGGAACCGACTCTAAATTCGCGACGTCACCCACATCCGCCATTTTTAAGACACCGACAACTAGGTCGCTTGTCTCGGCACCGAAATGGCGTCTTATATACTCGATGCTGAGTCTCTGCTCTCGTGTGGAGCGATACAACAGGCCCGCTATTAAGGTTGGCAAATCGGACTTAAGCTCCAGTAAAATTAGCCCAATATCCAGGCTATCTTCTATCACATCCGTATCCAGGGCCCAATCGAGCTCAATGGTCCGCGGGCGTTCCGCCGCGACCGACAGAGCATCAAGTGCTGCTTGCACGACGTCTTTAGCGGTCTCAGGAAAGGGGGCGCTCAGACGCGCATGCCAATCTACGCCCTGTGGCAGGGGCGACCCGCCGGTCTTCGAGGTATCCCTCACCCAAACCATAACAAGCTAGCTCGAAAATACGCCAGTGGACAAATAGCGGTCGCCTCGATCGCACACGATGGCCACGATTACGGCGTTTTCTATCGTTTGTGACAACCTCAGCGCACCGGCCATAACGCCGCCGGAACTCACACCACAGAAAATGCCTTCCTCTTTCGCCATGCGTCGCATGGTTTCCTCGGCTTCTGCCTGATCGATATCAAGAATCAGGTCCACTGTTTGAGGTTTGTAGATGGACGGCAAATACGCTTCTGGCCAACGACGAATACCGGGAATACTGGCGCCATCAGCTGGCTGCAAACCAACAATCTGGATATCGGGATTTTTCGATTTAAGGAACTGCGAACATCCCATAATCGTGCCGGTGGTTCCCATTGATGCGACAAAATGCGTTACGGTACCAGCTGTCTGCTGCCAAATTTCAGGGCCGGTGGTCTGAAAATGGGCAGCAGGATTATCTGGGTTAGCAAATTGATTAAGCACCATCCCCTGCCCCATCCTCTCAAGGTCGAGCGCCAAATCTCGCGCGCCCTCCATACCCTCTTCTTGGGACACCTCTATCAATTCAGCCCCATAAGCGGCCATGGCGAGTTTGCGCTCCTCACTCATGTGCGATGGCATAATCAACTTTAGCTTATAGCCTCGAATCGCTGCAGCCATGGCTAGGGCAATACCAGTGTTGCCGCTGGTCGCCTCGATCAGGGTGTCGCCCGGCTTGATTGCACCGCGCGCTTCCGCCGCAGCAATCATGTTCATCGCTGGCCGATCTTTTACTGAACCCGCGGGATTGTTGCCCTCAAGTTTAGCTAGAATCAGGTTTGAGGTATCACCCGGCAGTCTCTGTAGGCGAACTAAAGGGGTATTTCCTATGCACGCTTCGATTGTTGGGTACTGCGACACGGATAGTTCCTCTTCTTGGGTCTGTGAAGTTCCAGGTCACGCATTATGGTAGATCGCAAACGCCAATGCGTAGGCGCGTTCGTCGGTAATAGTGACCGTCAGTTTCTTACCTTGTGTGTAACGGGCCGCGTCGCCGATCAGACGGCACTCGGGGCGACCTAGATCATCTGATACCACCTCGATCGTGCGCCATTGTACACTACCGCGCATTCCTGTACCGAGTGCTTTAGCCACCGCCTCCTTAACTGCAAAACGCTTCGCGAGATAAGCGACGCATCCATTTCGCTCTTCGTACTCTCTAAACTCAGCTTCCGTCAGAATGCGACGCTCGAACCGTGCCCCGTGCCGTTCTCTAACGCCATGGATGCGAGCAATCTCGACCAAATCAGTCCCTAGACCCAAAATCATTTTACTGTTCCCCCATTCGACTCTGTCGCCAGAGTGTGCGGCTACTAAAGGGCTTGTCTCCGACAAAGTTCCGCAGCAGCGAGCGACACAACTCTTTGGCTTCTCGAGAAGCCCATATGGAAGGAGAGTCGTCCGCAAATTGCCGAATCCATTGTCCATTTACCGCTATGTGATTGTCCCGATGAGTTAAGGCTACCCAACCTTGGTCTGGTCTCAGCGTGTAGAACGCATCGACCTTGACCTCTTCACCCGATTCTGAATCCACCAGCAGATCAAATGCACCACCCAATGCGTCGATCAGAATCCATTCGAAGCGGCACAGTCGCCAGGGCCACTCGTCAGCGTAACTAAAATGGGGAAGCAGCTCCGCATACGCGGCAAAAACCTCAGGGTAGGCATCCTCTATCGGCAATACCCGAAGAAGTAACTCATTGACATAGCTAGCCGCATAAAAGCCATCGCCGCTGAAATAATGCGCCAATGATACATCCTCTACCTGAGTGAGCGTTCTGAGATCACTACGCCCTTGAACCGCTACCAGTATGGGCCTAAAAAGCTGCAACCTCTGCGACAGAGTGCCGCCTCGACGTCTCCGGTTAGCGCCGCGCGCGACGCAACCGACACGCCCCAGCGATAAAGTAAAGAGTTCGACTATTTCGCTGGTCTCTCGATACGGACGTTTGTGCAAGACAAAAGCAGGATCGAGGTTAGCGATGCTCATTTAGGTCTCCGATTCGTTAAAACCGAGACTTCTGAGCGCTTGCAGGTCATCTGACCAATTTGATTTCACCTTCACCCACAGTTTGAGCACCACTTTGTGGTCAAACAAGCGTTCCATATCAATACGCGCTTCAGTCCCTATGGATTTGAGCCGGGAGCCACCATCACCAATCAATATTCGCTTTTGCCCCTGTCGCTCAACGAAAATGGTTGCGTGAATTTCAGTAAAACGCTCGGACACCTCGAAGCTATCAATAGCGACCGTCGCCGAATAGGGTAATTCGTCACCGAGCTGTCGTGTAATCTTCTCGCGAACAATCTCCGAAGCCAAAAATCGCGAACTTCGATTCGTGATTTGATCTTCAGGAAACAAGCCCTCTCCCTCAGGGCTTGAGGCGACTAAAGTAGCAATCAAGTGCTCAATGTCGGCTGGAGTGAAGGCTGAAATAGGAATAATTTCATCGACACCCTCTTTAGCCGCAAGTTTTTCCAAATGCGGCAAAAGCTGTGATTTGTCCTTGAGCAAGTCAATTTTGTTCACTAATAAAACGAGCTTCGCGCTGTGGCGCTTGACCTGCTGATAGACTCGTTCGTCATCGGTTGTCCAGTGCGTGCGATCTACCACCATGCAAATAATATCGGTATCCAGCATCGCTCTCGATGCCGCATTATTCATGTACTCATTAAGCGCCTTTTTGTGCTCTGAATGAATCCCAGGAGTATCAATGAACACCAACTGGGCCTGTCCCTCAGTATGAATCCCTAACAGGGTGTGCCTTGTGGTTTGTGGCTTGCGCGAGGTAATACTGATTTTCTGCCCCAATATGTGATTAAGCAGGGTCGACTTACCGACATTTGGGCGCCCCACAATGGCAATCAATCCCGATTTCGATACCTTGGTCATGTCATTCTGTCCAATATTTGGCCAGCGGCTGTTTGCTCCGCCTTACGCCTACTGCTGGCGCTGGCCGTCTCCCGTAATCCAAGCACCGGTACGCGACATTCAACCACAAACACTTTCTGATGATCCTCGCCCCGCGTAGTAAGTAGATGGTATTCCGGCAAAGCATATCCTTTGCCTTGCAGTTCTTCCTGCAGCGCGGTCTTGGCGTCTTTGTCAGCAGCAAAGCTCGCCTCATCGTTAATGAGCGCGTCAAACCAAGGCAAAACCGCCGTTTTAACTACGTGAAAGTCTGCGTCGAGCAGGATCGCTGCAGCGATAGCCTCTAACGCGTCAGCAAGGATGGATTTCCTTCTGTGTCCACCACTTTTGCGCTCACCGGCGCCCAGCTCTAAGTAGTCACCCAGATTCATCCGACGCGCGATCAAAGCGAGCGTATCGCCCTTCACTAAGTGCGCTCGTCGGCGACTCATTTCACCCTCAGGCGCATTCGGGTAGCGGTGAAAAATCGCCTCGGCAACAAGGTGATTCACAATCGAATCGCCCAGGAACTCCAGTCGCTCGTTGTTACGCGCGCCAACACTGCGATGACAGAGTGCGAGGTCAAGCAGGCTGGGATCGTTAAACCGATAGCCGATCGCGGTTTCCAGGGTCAGCCTCTTTTCAGCACTCAAACTCAATTTATTGCACCAACGCGGCTAAAACTCGGAATACTTACAACGGACTCCCAGTGCATCCAAATCGCGAAGGCCTTCCCTACAATATCTTGCTCCGGGACCTGCCCCCACACGCGGCTATCACTGCTGTTGTCTCGATTGTCGCCCATCATAAAATAGTGCCCGGGACGCACTACCTCTCTGAAGTCAATGGTAGGACGATAAGGATCAACTTGGATATCTCGCACGTCACCGTTAGGCAAGCTTTCTCTCACCCGATGATATGGACGACCACGTTCTATGAGCACATCAACATGTTCCTGCTCTAGGCGCTCTCCGTTCACAAACAAGCGCTTGTTTTTGTACTCGATGACGTCACCGGGGATTCCAATAACCCGTTTGATGAAGTAGGTTTTATTCTTATGCGGCGGAAAAAATACCATCACATCGCCCCTCTTGGGCTCACCAATGTCGACCACCTTGGTGCGGGCAACGGGTAAACGCAAGCCATAGGTAAATTTGTTAACTAAGATATAGTCTCCCACTTCTAGGGTAGGCACCATAGAGCTCGAGGGAATCTGGAACGGCTCAACGATAAAAGAACGGAGCACAAAAATAGCAAAGAGCACCGGAAAAAACGACCCCGCGTACTCTACCAAGACGGGGTCAGGCACACTCTCAAATGGTACACCCTGTTCGATTTTGGCGCGCCTCTTGGGGGCAAACACCAAACGATCCACGCCCCATATCACACCACTTGAAACGACCAAGAGCAGAAGGATAAGCGGAAAATCAATCGACATAGTGATACCTTAATTATCAACTTGAAGAACCGCCAAGAAAGCGGCTTGAGGAACCTCAACACGTCCTACTTGCTTCATGCGTTTCTTACCGGCTTTTTGTTTTTCCAGCAGCTTGCGCTTGCGGGTGGCGTCACCACCGTAGCATTTAGCCGTAACGTTTTTACGCAATGCCTTTACTGTCTGGCGAGCAACAATCTTGCCCCCCACTGCAGCCTGAATCGCCACATCAAACATCTGTCTGGGAATCAGCTCTTTCATCTTTTCAGTCAAGCCGCGCCCGCGTGACATCACGTGGTCTCGGTGGACAATCACAGCGAGCGCATCCACTCGCTCGTTATTGATTAAGACATCTAGGCGCTGAAGCGCAGCAGATTCAAACCGCTCAAAACTGTAGTCAAGCGAGGCATACCCGCGTGAAACGGACTTCAGGCGATCGAAAAAGTCTAGCACCACCTCGGACATGGGCAGATCGAAGGTCACTGAGACCTGCGAGCCCAAAAAAAGCATATCGCGCTGAGTACCGCGCTTTTCTATACACAGGGTAATCACGCTTCCCAGATAGTCTTGCGGCACCAGAATATGAGCGCGCGCAATCGGCTCTCGTATTTCTTGCACCAAACCGGGGTCAGGCAAGGCGCTTGGGTTGTCCACGTTGATAACCGAGCCATCTTTTTTAAGCACCTCATAAACGACTGAGGGTGCGGTCGTGATTAAGTCGAGATCGTATTCTCGCTCCAGCCGCTCCTGAATGATCTCCATGTGCAGCATACCCAAGAAGCCGCAGCGAAATCCAAAACCAAGCGCATCTGAAGTCTCAGGCTCATAAACGAGAGAGGCGTCGTTCAAGGTCAACTTTGCCAGCGCATCGCGGAAATCTTCGTAATCATCAGTTGATACGGTAAAAATACCCGCGTAAACCTGTGGTTTAATGCGCTGGAACCCAGGTAGCGCTGGGGTATCCTGATAATTGGCGCTAATCAGCGTATCGCCCACGGGAGCACCGGTGATGTCTTTGATCCCGGCGATCATATAACCCACCTCACCCGCTCGAAGCGAAGCGGTTTCAGTGCGCTTTGGTGTAAAAATTCCAACACTGTCTACCAAATGTACTTTTTGATTGGAGCGGGTTACCACACGATCTTTCTTTTTTAGCTCACCTTGCACAACCCGAACGAGAGATACGACACCCAGGTAGTTATCAAACCATGAGTCTATGATCAGCGCTTGCAGCGGCGCATTCCTATCGCCCTCGGGTGGCGGAATCAAATGGATGATTTCTTCGAGCACTTCATCCATACCCATTCCTGTTTTCGCCGAACAGGGCACAGCATGAGTTGCATCTATTCCAATGATCTCTTCAATTTCCACTTTGACCTTGTCGGGATCGGCTTGAGGCAAGTCCATTTTGTTGAGAATGGGCAGCACTTCTAGGCCCTGCTCAATGGCTTTATAGCAGTTGGCAACCGACTGCGCCTCCACACCCT
>Ga0181571_10001795_pt1 | contig 15671 bp, 14 predicted proteins | sample 101ome_17_FD_132440 | JGI IMG/M metagenome (GOLD analysis project Ga0181571, IMG submission 132440) | Coastal salt marsh microbial communities from the Groves Creek Marsh, Skidaway Island, Georgia - 101407AT metaG (megahit assembly) | ecosystem: Environmental > Aquatic > Marine > Intertidal... | reverse complement strand
GTAGTAGCTGTAAGGGCCTCAAAAGAGGTTTTACCGCTTTGATTGATCAGGTTGATGTGGTCAAAATCGATATACCAGATGCCGATAAACCCAATGGAAAATATCGGAACGAGTTTTAGAATAGTCGTTAAGCGTTGGACCCAAGCAACATGCTTTAGTGCCAAGGAATTGATCCAGGTAAAAAACCATAAAACCCCCAAACCACTGCCAATGGCCCAAACTGAATTTTGTGCCACATCAGGGACAAAGACGGACAAATAGCCTACAAAAGCAACAGAAATTGCGGCATTGGTACACCAGATAGACACCCAATACCCCCAGGCAACCAAATAGCCCATAAAATCCCCCAAGGCCATGCGTGTAAATGCATACGGCCCACCCAAGGTGTGAGGATGCAATCCACTGAGGTATTTATAGACCAGGGTTAGCAATAGCGCCCCCAGCGAAGAACAAACCCAACCCAATAGGCTGATGCCGCCATAACTGGCCAAGGTGGCCGGTAACAAAAAGATACCCGAGCCTATCATATTGCCCGTGACCAAGGCGGTACTGGACCAAAATCCGATTTTTTTCACCGTAAGGGATTTGACTTAAAGCTAACAAAAGTTTTGACAAGGCAGGACAATTGCCTAAGTTTACTTAAAACAGCACCTCTCTTAGTTTATGAAAGACCGCTTTCCCAAAAAACTTAACGCTTGTTGGCATCCCGTAGCGTATAGCAAAACCCTGACCAATGAACCCATGGGCACCTTTTTGTTAGATCATCCCGTGGTGCTTTGGCGCAGTTCAGATGGCCAAGCCCACGCGATGAAAGACTTATGTATTCATCGGGGGACGGCTCTGTCCTTGGGGTGGGTCAAAGATGACTGTCTGGTTTGTCCCTATCATGCCTGGGCCTTTGACCAAAAAGGAGCCTGCGTTCATATCCCTCAATCACCCGATCTAGTGATTCCTCATAAAGCTAGAACTCCAGTCTATCACTGCCAAGAACGCTATGGACTTGTATGGGTGGCATTAGAAAACCCGCAATTTCCCTTACCGGAATTACCCGAATATGACCAAGCCGATTGGAAATGGGTTGAGACAGGCCCCTTTGATTGGAAGAGCGACAGCTCACGGCAGGTCGAAAACTTTACCGACTTTGGGCATTTCCCATGGGTGCACCCCGGTTTGCTTGGTGACCCCGATCGGCCAGTGGTTCCCGACTGCAAAGTAACCCTCAAGGGTTCGGTTTTACACTATTCCATAGTACGTCCCGAGGCGACTAATTCTGACGATTTCCCCGTTTTTGCCAACGAGGAAGTAGTCCAACCTGAACGGAGGAGTGACTACCAGTTGCATTTGCCCTACACCATTGCCCTGCGTTTGGGCTGGGGAGGCAGCAAGGGAATGGTATACCTTTTTGCTTCGCAACCCATTGGTAAAAATAAATGTCGAGGTTATTGTATCATTGGACGAAATTACAACCATGACGAACCCGACACGGTTTTGCAGGAGTTTGAACAGGTGATTTTTGACCAAGATAAACGCATTGTCGAATCCCAGCGCCCAGAGCAAGTCCCCTTTGATTTTGCCGAAGAATTGCATTTAAAATTTGATGCGGTAGCGATGAACTACCGTAAAGCCATGAAAAAATTAGCACTCGATTATTGATATGAAAATCACCAAGCACCTATTGTACTACGTCCTGTTTTTTATCAGCACGCTCGGCTATACTCAATCGTCTATATTGATCAAAAACGCCCAGGTGTGGGATGGCCTAAGTGATACGGTCCAACCCAATACCAGTGTGTTGATTCAAGACAACCTGATTGTAGCTGTTGGGCCATCGATACGTGCACCTCGCGGAGCGCAAATCATCGATGCCCGTGGCAAAACCCTTATCCCAGGATTGTCTGATGCCCATGTGCATTTGGCTTTGACCGAAGGGATGCAAAAAATCCGAGGTGAGTCCCATTGGATGTATACCGCTCTTCGGGCTGGGATCTCCGCTGAACATTTTTTACAACTTGGATTCACCACGGTACGCGATTTGGGTGGACCTGTTTTTGGACTAAAAAAAGCAATCGATGAGGGCTTGGTTCCTGGGCCTCGTATTTACCCTTCAGGGGCGTTTATTTCACAGACTTCGGGACATGGTGACTCCCGTAATCCCAATGAGCCTAATCCCTATTGGGCAGGCAATTCACTTCACCCGATTGATGCCCTGGGCTGGGCCTTTGTGGTTGATGGGCGCACCGAAGTGCTCAAAGCGGCTCGTGAAAACCTACGCCAAGGAGCTACCCAACTCAAAGTAATGGCCGGTGGTGGAATAGACTCGGAGTTTGACCCGATTCACTCGGTTCAATTCACCCCTGACGAACTCCGGGCCGCAGTCGAAGCGGCTGAAGATTGGGACACCTATGTAGCGGTGCATATTTACAATTCCGAAGGAGCGATTCGGGCCCTAGAGGCCGGGGTGAAATGCCTAGATCATGGACACCTCCTTAACGAAGCCGCTATTAAACTGATCAAAGAAAAACAAGCCTGGCTAGTTCCCCAAGCCTATTGGATTGATGCCCCGGCCGATTTTTGGGCCCCAGGACAAGACCGGATCCCCCCCGAAACATTGAAAAAAGTCAATATCGTGCTCGAAGGCACCCAAAAACAAATGGACCTGGCCAAAAAGTACAACCTTAAGTTGGGGTTTGGCTCTGATGCCTATGGCGGCCTGGGACTCGAATCCTTAGCCCTGACCGAATTTACCGCCCGACAAAAATGGTACACCCCCGTCGAAATACTTCGACAGGCTACCTCCGGCAACGCGGAGTTGTTTGCCCTATCGGGAAAAACCAATCCCTATCAACAAGGTGCCTTAGGGGTGATACAAGCCGGAGCCTATGCCGATTTGTTACTCTTTGATGGCAATCCTTTGGAGAATCTTAGCGTCGTTACTGACCCCAAAAAATTCTTAAAGCTGATCATTAAAGACGGAAAAATTTACAAGGACGAACTTTAGAAGGGTAGATTGTCTAGGTCCACATTCCCTCCGGTAAGAATTAGGGCAATTTTTTGGTTTTTAAATAGTTGGGGGTACTTAAGTACTACGGCCAAGGGAAGGGAGCAAGAAGATTCACAAATGATCTTAAGGCGCTCCCAGATCAGGCGCATGGCCTCTATGATTTCTTCTTCCGAAACCGTAAAAATCGCATGGGCTCCATCGAGAATAATTTTAAAATTACGCTCGCCCAGGGAAGTTTTAAGCCCATCAGCTACGGTGTTAGGCTGCACGACTTTTTGATGTTTTTTTTGGGTAAACGAACGGTAGGCATCATCGGCATTTTGGGGTTCACACAAGACCACTTTGGTAGTGGGTGAAAAAGCCTGGGTGGCCAAAATGCTCCCAGACGCAAGTCCACCACCTCCCACGGGGCAGAGCAGATAGTCCAGCTCAGGCTGGTGATCGTAGATTTCTTTGGCGCAGGTCGATTGGCCCAAAATCACGGCCGTATTATCATAGGGATGCACAAAGTTGGCTTGGGTTTGTGCAATAATTTTTTGGCAGGTTTCGATCCGTGCTTGTTCCGAATTATCACATAGGGTTACGATACCTCCATAGGCTTTAACGGCTTCAATCTTGATGGTAGGCGCTCCCTTGGGCATGACAATATAGGCTTTGACCCCAGCGAGTTGGGCAGCACGGGCCACTGCTTGTCCATGGTTACCCGATGAGTGGGTTACAAATCCGTTCGACCGTTCTTCCTCGGAAGTGGTCAACACCGCATGTAGGGCGCCCCGCATCTTAAAGGCTCCGATTTTCTGAAAGTTTTCGCACTTAAAAAACAATTGTGCACCGCTGAGGGTGTTGAGGTAGGTTGAGGTCAATATGGGCGTTTGGTGAATATGGTCTTGAATCAGCCGATGGGCTTCGACGAGTTGTGTGGGGAGATCACGGACATCCATACTTAAAATTTCAAATGTCGAATGGTGTCCCCTCGGTTGATAAGTTGCCGCAGCGAATCAATACCTGCCTGGAGGTGTTGATGGTCAAACCGCCGCGAATTTTGTTCGTCTTTGGATTGGGTTTTGACCCCTTCGGGCACCATGGGTTGATCGGTGACCAACAGCAAAGCTCCGGTGGGGATTTTGTTGTGAAAACCGACGATAAAGAGCGTAGCAGTTTCCATATCGATGGCATAAGCGCGTAGGCTTTCAAGATAGGTTTTAAAGTCTTCATCGTGTTCCCACACCCGGCGGTTGGTGGTATAGACCGTACCTGTCCAATAATTAAACCCTTGGTCTTTGATGGTTGAAGAGATGGCTCTTTGCAAGGCAAAAGAGGGCATGGCGGGAACTTCTTTGGGGAAATAATCGTCCGAGGTACCGTCGCCCCGTATGGCCCCTATCGGAAGTATAAAATCACCGATTTGGTTACGCTTTTTAAGTCCTCCGCATTTACCAATAAACAAAACGGCCGCAGGCTGTATGGCAGTCAACAAATCCATGATCATTGCGGCATTGGGACTACCGATACCAAAGTTGATGATGGTGATATCTTGTGCAGTCGCCGAGGGCATGGGCTTGTTCAAGCCCTGAATGTCCACCTTCATCACTTCGGCAAACAACTGGACGTAATGCTGAAAATTGGTCAATAAAATATGATGACCAAACGCCTCTAGGGGAACCCCCGTGTAGCGGGTCAGCCAGTCTTTTACAATTTGTTCTTTGGTGTGCATCACTCAAAAATACAATATTTTAAACGGTTTATTTAGTTTTTAAAATCAATACAAACGATAAAGAATATGTATTTTTAAATATGCTAATTAAGAGCTTGAAACGGTTTTATCCTTTTTTTACGCACTTCTTTTTGATAACGTTTTTAGGCATGCTTGGTTTGGGCTGTTCGACCAAATGCCGATTGGTTCCGGTATCGGTAGCCGATTTCGAAGCTTTTGTGTCGGCCACCGGCTATGTGACCGATGCCGAGCGTTATGGCTGGTCGATTGTCCAATTGGATGTTTATAATTTCAATTTGGTTGAAAATGCGATTTGGACAGCTCCGGATGGTGTGCATCCCCCCCGTAAAAAATCCCTACCGGTTACTCAGGTGAGTTATAACGACGCAGTGGCCTATTGCCGCTGGGCCAAGGTGCGCTTGCCCACCTATGAAGAGTATTGGTCGCTGGTTGGTCAAGACCAAAGGGTGATAGTATCGGATAATACCTTGCCCATTTCACCGGTGGATAGCGTCAATGTGGTCGGCAATGTATGGGATATCACCGAGCCAGTGGATTCGGACCAAATTCGTTTGGCCGGAGGTTCGTTGTTTTGCTCCCCTACCACCTGTCATGGCACCCAAAAAGATCGAGAGCTCTATGTGGACAAGGAAACGGGAAATATCAATTGTGGATTTAGCGTGGTGATCGTCCCCTAGGGCTTTTGTTTTTTATCAATAGTCGTTATCTTTCTAAAAAATAAAGCGGTATGCGACATCTTTTGTTGGGTTTTGTCTCCCTATTCATTTTTGGCTGTAGTACAGCCCCAGAAAAGCGCCCTAATATATTATTTATCATGGCCGATGACCACACTTCCCAGGCCTGGGGAATCTATGGTGGGGCTTTGGCTCCCTATGTCAAAAATTCAGGCATACAACGTTTGGCCTCCGAGGGGGTAACCCTCGACAATCTGTTTTGCACTAATTCCATTTGTGTCCCTTCCCGGGCGGCCATACTCACCGGACGAATGAGCCATAAAAATGGGGTATATACCCTGGGGGATGCCCTGGCACCTGACACTTTGAACGTCGCCAAGTTGATGCGGGCCGCGGGCTATAATACCGCCATTATTGGAAAATGGCACCTTAAAGAAGAACCAACGGGCTTTGATTATTATAAGGTGTTGCCTGGACAAGGGCGTTATTTTGATCCCCTTTTAAAGACAGCCGATAATTGGGAATACGGCTGGAAAGGAGGAGAGGTTCATAAAGGATTTTCTTCTGATGTGATCGGTGATGAATCCATCGCTTGGATGGCTGCCCAGGATCCGGACAAGCCTTTTTTCTTAATGACCCATTTTAAAGCCACCCACGAGCCTTTTCATTATCCCGAGCGGCATGCTTCGCTCCTCGAAGATGTGGAGTTACCAGAACCAACGACTTTGTTGGAACCCTATCCTACCGAAACCGGACGAACGTTTAAAGGACAGTTATTAGACAACCTAACCAAACGCTGGCTACGCTACCAAGCTGATCCCGAAAAGTTCTGGACCGATTACCCGGGGATGCCTTTTGAGGTTGAAGGCCTTGACAGCATTGCCATTCGTAAAAAATCATATCAAAAATTTGTCAAAGATTTTATCCGTTGTGGTGCTGCCATTGACGACAATATCGAAAAAATCCTTGCGGCCCTCGAGGCTTCTGGACAACTCGAAAACACCTTGATTATTTATACCTCTGATCAAGGTTATTTTTTGGGTGAACACGGTTTTTTTGACAAGCGGATGATGCTTGAAGAATCGTCGCGTATGCCCTTTGTGATTCGTTATCCCAAGGATTTGCCCCAAGGCCAAAGAAACGAGTCCCTTTTGATGAACATTGACATTCCTGTGCTGATTTTGGACTATGCCCAAGTGGCGTTACCCGCTACGATGCAAGGCCAAAGTTTTAGAGCCCAACTTCGAGATTCCAGTATGCAGGGGAGGGCCTATACCTATTATCGCTATTGGGAGCATAGCCCAGACCGACCAGCACATTTTGGGGTGCGTAGTCACCGCTACAAACTGATTTATTACTACGGTCAGGCGCTCGGCATGAAAAGTGCGAGTCAAAAATCTACCCTCCCCAGTTGGGAGTTTTATGACTTGGCGACGGATCCCCAGGAGCAGACCAATCAAATGAATAACCCTGACTACCGCAAGGCCATTGAACAAATGCACCAGGCACTCATCGATGAGAAAGCGTATTACGAAGATCATTCGGTAGCGGTTCCAGACTTGTGGTTTACAACACCCTAGGGAATCGATGAAAACTGCTTTTTTGGTTTTGGCCGCTGGTTTTTTAGGCCTTTTCGGTTTCCTGTTTGTGGCGGCCTTAGGGGAATGGCTTTTTGCCAACCATGTAGATGGGTTTATTCCTTATTTGGTGTTTCTTTTTGGGAGTATTGTGCTGATCTTAGCCATGCAGATTAAAAAGCGCCTTTAGTCATTTTTTTCAATTTTGCCCTTATTTTAGTCAAAAAACGGTAAAAAATGATCAATATTGATAATTATTGACCCAAAATGCTTTTTTTTTGATTTTTGGATTTGGGTTATTTTTACCCGTGAAGGGTTATTCTGATAAAGCAAAATAGGTTCAGCACCGCAGTAGCGTAAATTTTGTAATTTACGTTAAGGAAAACACCTCCCAAAGTTATTCGAATGGAAAAAAAAGTATTTGTTAGTGGTTGTTTTGATCTTTTGCACAGTGGGCATGTGGCATTTTTGGAACGGGCAAGTGCTTACGGCGCATTATATGTTTTTTTGGGATCGGATCAGACCATCTATGACTTAAAAGGACGGTACCCGGTTATCAACGAAGAGGAACGTAGATATATTGTTCAGGCCCTGAAGTATGTCAAAGATTGTCAGATTAGTAGTGGATCAGGGATTTTAGATTTTGAACAAGAGCTTCGTGCTATGCAACCCGATGTTTTTGTAGTCAACGAAGATGGCAACCTTCCCCAAAAGAAAGAATTGTGTGCTGCCCTAGGCATCGAATACATCATTTTAAAGCGGACACCCAACGCAGGCTTGCCTACTCGATCGACAACCAGTTTACGCCCCTATAACACCATACCTTTTCGTGTCGATTTATGTGGGGGTTGGCTCGATCAACCCTTTGTAAGTCAATGGGCTTCTGGACCAGTGGTTACCATTTCAATTGAGCCGACAATCGAATTCAATTTGCGCAGTGGGATGGCCACCAGTAGCCGTAATAAAGCCATTGAATTATGGAATTCACAATTGCCAAGTGGTGACCCTATCAAACAGGCCAAAATCCTTTTTGCGTATGAAAACCCACCCGGAAAAAAAGAAATCGCCGGTTCACAAGACCATCTGGGGATATTGCTGCCAGGGCTAAATCGCTTGGATTATGCCGGGGATTATTGGCCATCATCGATCACATCGGTTGACGATGAAACGGTCCTGCAATTTATCGAGGATCATTTATTTTTGATTCCCTTAGAGCCACGCGTATCGGATTACGATGTATTGTCTAACAAACAGATTGAAGTAGAAAACGTCACTCGTTTGGCTGTAGCGGCCTCTCAAACCTGGGATGCGATTCTAGCAAAGGATTTAGTAGGTTTTGGCGCGGGCTTTTTGGCCTCGTTTGAGGCACAAATTGCCTTATTTCCCAACATGATTAATGATAAAATACGGTCTATCATTGCACAATATGAGTCCCAAGCTTTGGGGTATAAAATTTCAGGTGCTGGAGGGGGAGGCTATCTTATTTTGGTAGCTAATCAACCGGTGGCCAATTCTTTTCAAATCAAAATAAGACGTAAAGATGCCCTCTAATCCATCGCAGTATATTGGTAAGGGATTGTTGTTACCCTTTGTAATGGTTACCTCACTTTTTGCTTTATGGGGTTTTGCCAACGCGGTAACCGACCCCATGGTGCAGGCTTTTAAAAAGGTTTTGGAACTGAGCAATACCGAAGCCTCTTGGGTGCAGATGGCTTTTTATGGAGGCTATTTTTGTATGGCTCTTCCGGCGGCACTTTTTGTGCGTAAATATTCTTATAAAACGGGAATACTCATTGGGCTTGCCCTATATGCCACGGGGGCTTTGCTGTTTTATCCGGCGACACACTTTGGGGCTTTTTGGTTTTTTTGTTTGGCCTTGTATATTCTTACTTTTGGCTTGGCTTTTTTAGAAACCACCGCCAACCCCTATATTTTATCGATGGGCCCCAAGGCAACGGCTACCCAACGGTTAAACTTGGCCCAATCCTTTAACCCTTTGGGTTTGTTGTTGGGTTTATGGGTGGCTCAAAATATTGTTTTAGAACGCTTACAATCGGATGATATTCAAGACTACCAATTTTTGGAAACAAGTCAAAAATTGGCCATTAAATCCGCTGACCTGATGACCATCAGCGATCCCTATGTAGGATTGGGCTTGTTAGTTTTGTTTTTGTTTTTATTGTTCTCATTACTCAAAATGCCGCGTTTACAGACAGTGGAGACAACTGCGCTGAAAAGTGTCGCATTGGGCTTGATGAAAAATAAAAAATTTACCCTGGGGGTATTGGGTCAAATGTTCTATGTCGGGGCACAGATTATGTGTTGGACTTATATCTATTTATATGCTGAGGCCTTGAATATAGACAACGTAGAAGCCGCCAATTATCAATTTATTGCTTTGATATTGTTTTTAGTCGGACGATGGTTAAGCACATTCCTTTTACGTTTTATTTCTCCGCCCAAATTGTTATTGATGTTTAGTGGTTTAGCCATTTTATGTAGTTTGTTAACCATCGGAATGTATTCGATTGAAGGGTTGTATGCCTTGGTCGGTTTGTCGTTTTGCATGTCGTTGATGTTTCCTACTATATATGGTATTGCGTTAGAATCCCTTAGTGCAGAAGCTACCAAAATAGGGGCAGCCCTCTTGGTGATGGCCATCGTGGGCGGGGCACTACTGCCCACCTTACAGGCACAAATCATTGATTGGGGAGGAAGTGGAGTAGATGACTTAGTCTTGATGGGCGTACCCGAAGTAAACCTTTCGTTTGTCTTACCGCTTGGGTGTTTTATTTACATTGCTAGCTATGCTTATATTGTACAAAAGAGAAACCCATGAAACGCTACTGTCTCGCACTTGATCTAAAAAACGATCCTAGTTTGATTAAACAATACATTGCCCATCACCAAGAGGTATGGCCCGAAGTAAAGGCCGGATTTGTGGCAACGGGGATCCTTTCTGTAAATCTGTACAATATTGAAAATAGACTGTGCATGTTGTTAGAAACAACCGATGAATTTTCGTTTGAAGCCAAAGCGACCTATGATCAAAACCAGCCTAAAATTCAGGCCTGGGAACAGCTTATGGAACAGTTCCAAAAACGACTGCCAAACACACCTAAAGACGTAAAATGGCGGCAAATGGAAACGATTTTTTCATTCCAATCAGCCCATAATACCGACTAAAATGAAAAGGATCTACAAGCGCGTGAATTTCGGACTACTTCTTATCGTAGGGTTGTTTGCCCTACCAATGGCCTGTAGTTCACCAAGGTATGAATTGGTTGACGGCTATATCTACAAACAGCATCCCCAAACTGAAGATTCCGACCGTTGGGAATTGGTCTGGGAAGACCGTTTTGACAGCCTACAAACCCAATTTTGGACCCCCATCGATTTATACCGTTCCCCACGCTTTACCAATCGAATGCCGCAGTTGCTTGAAGACCAAAATGCCTGGCGGGAAATCACCAATCTATGGGCGAGTTATATGTCGGCCGAAAACCCAGAGACGGTCACCTTCGATGCGGGGGTTTTACATCTCAAAGCACTAAAAAATAGAGATACCACGGGATGGGATAATCGCCCTTACCATACGGGAGGGCTGTGGTCACAAAAAAAATTGGCGTTCCAATACGGGCGGCTCGAAATCCGTACGCAACTCGACCCCGCCTATGGCGCATGGCCTGCGCTATGGCTGATTCCCGAAAAGGCCATTTATTCGGACCAACACAACGGAGAAATCGACATCATGGAACGCCTAAACCACGATGCATTTGTTTACCAAACTATTCACTCTCATTGGAACCTTAACCTTAAGTTGGACAACATTAAGCGATATGACACCATATCCTTTGACCCAAAGAAATTCAACACCTTTTGGGTGTCTTGGAAAAAGGACCAAATCACCTTTGGGGTAAATGATCAGACCAATTTTACCTACCAGAAAATACCGGGTGCTGGAACTTTTCAGTGGCCTTTTGACCAGCCATTTTTTATCATCCTTAGTCAGCAATTGGAAGGATGGCCGGGTAAAGTCACCCAACCCGAGGAGTTACCCATCGACATGAAAATCGATTGGATTAGACTTTATCAATAAAGCGGTAGATGTACTATTATTCCCTTAGACTCCTTTCTCTGTTTTAACCTTTTGAAGCCATTGGCGATGAAGCCTTAACAGTTCTTCGGCCTTTTCGGGGGCTTGGTCTAGTAGGTTTTGTCGCTCACCGGGATCGTTTTTTAAATTGACCAAAAACAAGGGGGCTCTAAAGGGTTTTTGACCTTTGCCTCGGGGCTCGTTCAGGTTGCCGATCAGTTTCCAATCGCCTTTTCGAACGGCCCATTGGGCTTTGGTGTCGTCATAACTCCCAAACTGCCAATGCAGGACTTGATGCGCCGAGGGGGCCTGGGGGTTGGTGATTAAGGGCATCAGGCTCTGGCCATCGAGGGGTTCAGTGGGTTGGGTTTCGGTGAGTTCGGCAAGGGTGGGAAACCAGTCCATTTCGATACAGGCGGCATCCACCACTTGGTTTTTGGGCACTTTTTTGGGGTAGGCAATCATGGCGGGTACACGGATTCCGCCTTCAAACAGACTGAACTTACTGCCCCGATAGGGTCCGGCACTTCCGCCTCCCCAAAATGCGCGTTCTTCTAATGAGTGTCCATGATCGGACTGGAAAATGATGATGGTGTCTTCGCTGAGGTTTTGTTGTTCCAAATAGTCGAGAACGGCCCCAATTTTTTCATCGGTATGGGAAACAAAAGCGGCATAATCTTTTCGGGGGGTGGGAAGGTCTTTGTAGTAGTCTAGCCATTTGGTTGTCCCCTGGTAGGGGTAATGTGGTGCGTTAAAGGCCCAGTAGATAAAAAAGGGTTCTGTTTGCTTTTGATCGATGATCTGTTTGATTTCATCGACCATTAAATCCGAAAAATGAGTGCCACTATAATAGACTTCTTCCGCGTTGCGGTAGAGGTCATGCTTGTTGGGCCCGTCCCAATAAAAGGTGTGAGAATAGTTGTCGATACAACCTCTTTGGTGCCCAAAAAAATAGTCAAACCCCTGTGCATTGGGGAGATTTTCGGGACGATGCCCCAAATGCCATTTACCAATCAGCGCGGTGTAATAGCCCTTTTGTTTAAGCAATTCGGCCAGGGTTACTTCAGAGGTCGGGAGCCCGTATTGTTGCCAGCGGTCGGCATACTCGGGAACGGGTACATTGCCTTCAAGCCCGGCTCGGAGGTTGGTTTTTCCGGTGAGCAGGGCCGCGCGCGATGGCGAACAAACGGGGGCGCCGGCATAGAACTGGGTAAACCGAACGCCTTGTTGGGCGATTCGATCCATATTGGGGGTAAAAAGGTCTTGGGCTCCGTAGGCCTGTAAATCAACACTGCCTTGGTCGTCGGTTAAGATAAGCAACACATTGGGTGGTTTTTGCCCCGATAAAGTGGGGCTTAGAAGGCAAAACAACAGTATGGAAAGTAGATTTCGCATGATAGTATTATTCATTAGTGGGTAGTTCTAAGGCATTAAAAAGCCCAAGCTCATTGATGACGACTGGGCCCTTGGCGGCCAAAAAAGTGATGCATACACCCTCAAGGGTTTGCGTGTCAAAGCGGAGTAAACGTTTGTTCCCTATGGTTTCGCCCGTATAAATGGTTTGCCATTGATCCTCTTGAAGTAGGGCTACCTCAAATTTTTTGACCCGTTGCCCGAGCGCGATCGCTTCTTGAATCATTAAGGTGTTGGCCGTCACGGCCTGGTCAAAAAGTAGGGTCAATTGGGGTTGTGTATCTGTTTGACTAGCAGCCCAAAAAGCGGAAGGGTCAGCCTGTTGTAGATTTTCTGGTGCGTGCTTGGGGTGACTACTACTGGCACTAATCTTAGCATCTTTAACCCAGTTTATTTCAAACGATTTTTGGAGATAATCGGCCAGCGCCATTAGCTGTTTTTCATCGTTTTCATGTATGCGTCCCCGGGTATCAACCGGAATATTGAGCAATAAAGCACTGTTGCGCCCTACCGATTTGTAGTAAATATCGACCAGATGAGACAAGGACTTTACCTGTTGGTCTTGGTCGGGATGGTAGTACCAGCCTGGCCGAATAGACACATCCGACTCTGTGGGAATCCAATGGGTACCGTTTTCTTGGCCTTTGGCAAAACGATCAAAATCGGGCATGCCAGCATAAACGCTGTCTCTAAAGATTGTGGACCAGCTGTTTTCAAAGGCATACCCTTTTTCGTTGCCCACCCAACGAATATCGGGTCCAGCATCGCTAAAAATAACGGCATCAGGCTGAAGTTCTTTCACCAAAGCATGGGTCGTAGGCCAGTCGTAGTACGATTTTTTGTCAACCCGCCGTTCTTCACGAGCCCCCCCATAATAGCCATCACCACCGTTGGCCCCGTCAAACCATACTTCAAAAATGGGCCCGTACTGGGTCAACAGTTCGTGTAATTGGTTACGAAAATAATCGATATAAGCAGGGGTGCCATAGTCTGGGTGGTTGCGGTCCCAAGGCGATAAATATATCCCCAGCTTAAGGCCATAGGCTTGGCAAGCTTCGGCCAATTCGCGGATCAAATCTCCTTGTCCGTTACGCCAAGGAGAATTTTTAACCGAATGTTTGGTATAGGCACTGGGCCAAAGGCAAAAGCCATCATGGTGTTTGGCTGTGATGATAATGCCTTTCATTCCGGCTTCTTTGATGATCCGAGCCCATTGATGGGTATCCAACTCGGTGGGGTTAAATTGGGCTGGCGATTCGTCGCCATAGCCCCACTCTTTGTTGGTAAACGTATTCATATTAAAGTGGATAAAGGCGTAATATTCCATCTTTTGCCAGGCCAATTGCTGAGGAGTAGGCACCGGTCCAATAGCAGCGATAGGCGGTGGTGCTGTACAAGTGTAAATCAGCATAAACATAAAGCCACATAGGCCCACATAGGAAAGTCGTAATTGTGTAAACATTTGCCCCAGGTTTTTATTAAATGTACGGCATTCGGTCAAGAACCAAAAATTATTTTCTCGAGCAGGCTACGCCCCATTTTTAATAATTAAGTAAATTAGAGGATTAACCATAAACTAACTTCCAAATGAAAAGATTTTTGACCGCTTTGGTAGCGGTGTTTTCAATGACCGTTTCGGCACAAGATATGTATGTGGCGATTCATTATGTAACTGTAAAAAGCAGTGACGCACAAAAGCTAATCGATCTCGAAAAGCAGTATTTTTCCAAATTGCACAAGGCCTCCATTGATGCAGGGCAAAAATTGGGATGGGATATGTGGCAATTAGAAAACGGGTCGGATGCCCAGCACACTACCTTTGTTTATGCCCACCTCACCCCCGAAGTAGAATCGCTTTGGGCTGGAGACAACAGCACAGCATTGTTTAGTGAAACAGAATTGGCCATGGCCAGTGAAAAATGGTCACAACTGGTGCTTAAATCCACCTTTATCATGACCGATTTTAAAGGGGGTTTTGTTCCTGCCCAAGGTGAAACACCAGCCAATTATGCTACAATCCATTATATGAATGTAGATCCCTTGCAATACTACGAGTACGAAAACCAAGAACTCAATGTATGGCAGCCCTACCACAAACAAAACAAATTGATTCGTGGTTGGGGATTACACTAAATCCTTAACCCGGTTGAAGCTGGCGGGGCCAATTATATCACTGCACAATTTTATACTTCATTGGGAGACATTTATAAAATGTCTGAAGCCACAGGTAAGCTTTCTAAGCAGGAAAAAGCAAACTACACCAGCATCTTAAAGCAACGCAAAATGAGCCGGATTGATATACTCAGTCTTGTGCTATCAGAGCGATAGTAAAGCAAAAAGAAGCCCTTTTTTAAAGTCTAAAGTATAAGTTTGATTACCTTGTTAAATTATTTGAGGTAATGAAAAAAACTGCCAAAAGCAAAGGGGACATAAACAACCATAAAAGGGCCAACCACCCAGGGTGGATTATGGCTCTTTTTTTTGTCTTTATGACCCATACTCATTTGGGGTATGGGCAAGTCAAAGCTGGTGTTCGAACCAGTTATATGATCGACACGATCAATAACATCAATATGGAGTTGGCCTCAATCGACAACGACCTCAATGTCTATGTGGCCCGTAAAGGCTACAATGTGGGTGTTTTTACAGCCTTTGAAATGGGGCGTTTTTCGGTGCGTCCAGAACTACTCTACACGGTGATCGAACAAAATTTTCGACCACCCTATATTTTGGTACGAATTCAAAATGTGATCACCAATTTTACCTCTACCCAATGGGAAACACCGATTTTGTTGGGGTATCAACTATCGGACTATCTACAGATATTCGCGGCTCCCAAGTGGGTAGTCAATCAAAAAAGCACCTATCAAAATGTTCGTATCCCCGACTTGGATCGGGCGGCGAGCATGGAATTGGATCTGGGATTTTCGATTCAGATGGGGGCTCTGGGATTGGATATTCGGTATTCCCTTACCAGTGCGTCATCCGGGGCCTATTTCCTCCAAGACCCCATTGAAGGCAAAAATCAGTATATCCAAAGCCAAGGAAAATACCTTCATGTAGGGCTTTCACTCTTTCTCTTGTAGTTGTCCTTTGCTAAAGTGCTGAACATGAAAAGACTAAGGGATAAAAATTTTTTAAAAAAAAGTTGACGCAAACGATAAATTGATATATT
>Ga0181571_10001785_pt1 | contig 15733 bp, 15 predicted proteins | sample 101ome_17_FD_132440 | JGI IMG/M metagenome (GOLD analysis project Ga0181571, IMG submission 132440) | Coastal salt marsh microbial communities from the Groves Creek Marsh, Skidaway Island, Georgia - 101407AT metaG (megahit assembly) | ecosystem: Environmental > Aquatic > Marine > Intertidal... | reverse complement strand
GACGCAGAGAGGCCAGCCTCAAGCGCACAGATAACGCATCTTTCAAGAACGACCTATCAGTCGTATTTAAGCCCATGACGGGAGCCTCTAAGGCCTGACGCCAGAGCGCCTGATTGCGCGCAACCCTTAAAATATGGATCAAAAAAGGATGGCCAGGCGACGGATTATGGGAGAAACCGTCGCTTGTACGGATCCGCCTTCTTTTTCTTTTGGTTAGTATGAAATCAGCGAGGACGGAGGCCTTGGCTTCAAGCGCCGAGGATCTGCGAGCGGTCGGCCGTTTGATGTCCCTTTCGGACTCCGATCATCTTTTCGACGCCAGGCGCAGCCCTCGAGGGCTCACCACTTCCTAAACTGCTTCGGCACCGGTTTCGCCAGTCCTGATTCGGATCACGTCTTCCAAAGCAGTCACAAAAATCTTACCGTCACCGACCTTACCCGTGTTGGCAGCGTGGGTAATTGCCTCAATTACCCCGTCCAGGCTTGCGTCATCAATGGCCACTTCAATCTTTACTTTAGGCAAAAAGTCGACGACGTACTCAGCGCCTCGGTAGAGTTCCGTGTGACCCTTCTGACGCCCAAATCCTTTCACTTCAGTGACTGTCATCCCCTGAATCGAGATCTCAGATAGCGCTTCCCGAACATCATCGAGTTTGAATGGCTTAATAATGGCAGTGACCAATTTCATACATTCTCCTTATATCGGTCATTATCGGTCAGCATTCCTGAACACTTCCACAAAAAAACTGGGCGTTCTGTTTCGGACCAAACGCTTATTCACGAATGTTCTAGCCTGCGCGCTCAACTTTTCAGATGAGACGCTTTTTCAGCTGCGCAGCGCGCTTAATCATCCACGAACAACGGCTTGTTCCGTTTGTAACCGTCCCTTTACTCTATTGCAACACCTGGTGAGCGCAGTCTACTGCATTCAATCTGGTGAAGCACATTCCCTTTCATCCAGAGTCCTGGCCTTCCGCATCAGTCGATGCTTGCTCAGCCATCTCTTTCAGTCCAACCACTAATGCATAGGCTATGCCAACATCGTGTTGCGCAAAGATTTCCAATCAGATTCCGGAAGGATTTGTGATTTCGAGTGGTTTACGGGGCCCAATATCGGACTTTACGCATGCTGAAGCGCCCAATCGTGCTCAGAGCCAGCCATTTAGGTTCCTAACCACTACAACCTTGCGCCAAAAGAGTGCATTGACGCACAACCTTGCCCGCTCACGACTCAAGGCAAGTTCGCTGTCAACGGCGTTTAATGCGCGACATGAAAGATCACCAACCCAACATCTACTCTACTGCTTTTTTAGGGCTGGATACCCCGCAGCTGAACGTCGAGGCAGATATCAGACCAGGGCTTCCCCAAATACAAATCGTCGGCCTGAGCGAAGCAAGAGGGAAAGCCATCCGTGAACGCGTCCGCGCCGCGCTTCTGAACTGTGGTTTCAAAGTCCCCGATCAAAGAATAACCATTAACTTATCGCCCGCTGATTTTCCCACAGACCATCCTGGCTACGATCTCCCGATTGCACTGGCTCTGTTAGCCCGAAGCCAACAACTACCAAAGAATGCGTTGGCGGACTATTGTGCTTTGGGTGAGCTCCGTCTCGATGGCCGCATCCTGCCAGTTCCAGGCTTGTTGCTTACGGCGAGAGCCTGCCAAGAAAGCGGGCTGCCTTTGGTTAGCGCGAGCACGCCGTTTCCTAGCTACCTCACAAAACTGCGTCATGTTTCGCTAGATCATCTCTCTGACCTGCGGACACCGTCGAGCCTTCAACCCCAGACCAAACTTTCGACAAGCCCGGATGAGCAGGTCGATCAGAATCAGCCTCCCTCGACCGAGGTGGCCCAACGTCAACTCCACGCGATTAGAGATCAGCCACTCGGGAAGCTTGGACTGCTAACCGCAGCGCTCGGGGGGCATCATCTACTGCTCTGCGGGCCACCCGGCTCGGGTAAGACCATGCTGGCGCAAGCGATGATGCCACTGCTTGCGCCAATCGAAGACCGGACAAGAATGGAGATTGCGTGTATTCGATCACTACAGTCAAACCCAAAGGCCACACATCAGCTCGATGACCGGCCGTTTCGAAGTGTTCATCACTCTACGTCGTCCGCCGCACTTATAGGGGGTGGCGCACCCCCAAAACCAGGAGAAATATCACTTGCCCACGGCGGCGTTTTGTTTCTCGATGAGCTTCCCGAATTCTCTGCAGGCACCTTGAATCAGCTCCGAGAACCCCTTGAGTCAGGCGTCATTTCTCTCAGCCGTTCACATTATCAAGTCACCTATCCCGCACGATTTCAATTAATTGCAGCAATGAATCCATGTCCCTGTGGTTGGCTTGGCAGCGGCCGACCCTGCCGATGCGAACCTCAACGGGTGCTCAGATACCAACAAAAAATTTCGGGGCCAATTCTTGACCGGATCGATCTGCAGGTCGCTGTGTCCCCGGTTTCATCACGGCGCCTTTTCGAAAAGGATGCAGGAGATCTCGGCGAAGATCTACTCGCGCAGCTCGAGTCCGCCAGGCAATTTCGGACCACCCGTCTGGAAGAAAAGCCCAAAGAATTAGAGATCCAATTGACGCGGGGGGCACAAAGCTTCTTGATTGACGCCGCGAACACACTGGGTTTATCCGCACGTTCCGTCAATAAGATCATGCAAGTGAGTCGGACACTGGCGGATTTAAATCTCGAAGATGGCGTTTTAGTCAATCATGTGGAAGGCGCCCTGGCTCTTCGGACGGCCCTCGGGACGTCGTAACGATAAAGCTGGATGGCTCAGGCTAGTTCGCGTCCATGCGCTATGGGAATTGGGCCTAACGTCAGCGCTTTAGCACAAGTCCGAGCAGGGTGGTGGGACCTAATGTCTGATCGAACGCGGGAGGATTCAGGCCAGAGCAGGGAACCACCCTGGCACTCAGTTGCCGGATTTATTTTGCAGAGGCAACCATCAGATCGACCACTGCTTTGATGTCATCATCAGAACAATCAAAACACATGCCTTTTGCGGGCATGCCCGGCGCCAATCCGTTAATCCCGCTGGCGTATAGCACATCCATGCCCTTGTCGATTCTAGGGCCCCAAGCAGCAACGTCAGCCCACTTGGGCGCGCCTGCTATTCCCATAGCATGGCAAGTGGCACAGCTTCTGTCATAGACGGCCTGGGGATCTTTGGCGCCGCCTGAAGCAGCCTGGGCCACTTTTTGTCCCGCACAGGCTTCGCCTTCAAGGCAAACGTTTCCGATCTTTTGAATACGGGCAATGATGTCGTCTTCGATTGGGTTAGCCATGACCGTTGTGATCCACGCGGCGAAGGCCAACCCCATAACGCTGATGAAAACCATTTTCATATTGCCTGTCCTACCTCAAATTTCGGCGGTGAAGTATACCGAAAAACGGGGCTAGTTACCCCAGTCCGCTTCGTCCAAATCACGATTTCTTGAAAACTTGAACACATTAGACGTACCGCCTTCAACAATGGATTGCTCAGACACCAAAGTTAATATGGCTTGGTTCCGAAATTGTGCCAAGTTACTTGCGCCTGTATTCACCATCGTGCTTTTTAGCTTCTCTAGCGTGGTCGCTAGAACCTCAGACACAGACCCCACGAGAGGTACAAATGCGTCGACACCCTCCTCGAACATCATTTTACGCGTGCCCATATCCTCACTGTACCGCTGCCAATTTTGCGCCCGGCGGGTCCCCTCTCCCCAGTATGGCTTGTACATTTGTCCGTTGATGGAGACTTTCTCTGTGGGGCTCTCTTCGGTCATGGCGAAATAGCGACCCATCATGACAAAATCGGCCCCCATAGCGAGCGCCATAACAATCTGTGTGTCGTTCGCCAGCCCCCCATCTGAACACAACGGAAGGTATCGGCCGTGCTCAGCGAAGTACCGATCTCTGTGCTCAGCCACTTCAAGCAGCGCCGAGGCTTGCCCTCGACCAACACCTTTTTGTTCGCGTGTGATGCAGATTGATCCGCCACCTATGCCGACCTTGATGAAGTCTGGAACGCCAGAGGACGCTAGATAATCAAAGGCCTCTCCCGAAACAACATTGCCCATTCCGATGACGATCTTTTCTCCAAAAGCGGACCTAATCCATTGCGCAGCATCTAACTGAAACTCTGTGAACCCATCCGATGAATCAAAACACAACACATCCGCACCTGCTTCGATCAATGCGGGCACTCGCTCTTTATAATCGTGCGTGTTGATGGCCGCGCCCACGCATAGCCTTTTCTGCTCGTCTAACAATTCGTTTGGATTTTTCTGATGATCTACATAATCCTTTTTGAAGACCAACGCGCTCAGTCGCCCCTTCGCATCCAAGATCGGTAGGCAATCTTTTTTGTGGCGATGAAGAAGCTGATTGGCTTCTCTCAATGAGATGCCTTCTTCTCCAAAAATGACATCCGATTTTGGTGTCATATGGCGCTCAACAAGGTTGTTCAAGTCATCCTCGAACTCCCAGAAATCTTGGTCCGTAATCAATCCGCAGAACACGCCGTTGGCGGTCCCATCCTCTGTCACTGGAATCGTCGAATGGCCCGTTCGATGCATGGTATCTACGATCGATGCCAGTGTACTGCTCGGCGTTGTATTAGCACCGCTGGTCACGAACCCGGCTTTGTGTGCCTTCACTTCACGAACCATTGCCACCTGTGCTTCAACGCTTTGCGAGCAATAAATCATGCTGAGGCCGCCTTGCCTCGCTAACGAGATCGCGAGTCGAGTGCCTGACACCGATTGCATACAAGCAGACACGACAGGAATATTGATCGAAAAGTGCGAATCCTCCATGGTTTTTGCTGCAACGGGCGCTGCAAGCGAAATGGTATCGGTACGCAAATTCCGGGGTGTTAGTCGTGGTAAGAGCAAATACTCTGCAAAGGTACGGGAGATATCTTCAATAATTCTCGCCATCGGGGCTCCTCAGGGACTATTCGTAACCAACATGAAATTCTGCAACGAACCCCTCGAGATATGGGTGCTATGTAGGAAAAGGTTCGATATCGGGTCAATTGATCCGCACGGGGCGGAGAGAGATAAAGCTTTGGGGAGGGTACAGATTGAAAATCGCAATGCCATGGCGAATTTTAAGCGAAGGGCAGACCCAATTCAACGAACCGGCGTTGGCTTCACCCGAGTGTCACCGATAGCAGCAAACACATCGCCCAGACTTAGCTTGGTTCAGGGCTTAACAAGGCCTTCTATCAAGTGACCCTCTCAAGGATCCGCGACTAAAAGATCCCACGAGATCATTGCGAGATTGCCTTCGATTCCGAAGCTTAGTTTGAGGATTTTGGCCAATGCCGAGCGATTGCTTCTTCGCCCGTGAGCCCCTTAGGATTGGCGCTCTAACTGAATCAGAAATTCGGCAACCTTCAACATTTCTTGGACGCTTCCTGCACCACGGGTCTCGATGCGATATTTCCCATTCACAATCAGTGTCGGCACGCCGGATGCCCGATAAGCTCTGCCGCGGGCATCCGCCTGCTGCAAGCTCATTCTAACGCCGAAGCTGTTAAATACCTTTGCAAACGCTTCGGGGTCAACGCCGGCTTCTTCTAAGAAATCCGCCATCACGCTTGGCTTGCTCAGATTTTTCCTTTGAATGTGGATCGCTTCGAATACGGCTACGTGCAGCGACTCTAATACATCCATCGCTTTTAGTGTGTAGTAGGTCTGGGCAAGGTTACCGTAATAGTCGTTCCAAACGGCGGGCGTTCGATCAAAATTGACATCTTCAGGTTGCTTATCAAGCCACGCGTTTAGGACGGGATCAAACTGGAAACAATGCCCACAACCGTAAGAAAAGTACTCGCTGACTTCTATTCCCTCGCCCGAGGTGGAGAGTGGCGCCTGAGGGTCGAGCACCTGGTAATGAACACCCTCTTCATATTGAGCACCGAGCAAAGTCGAAGACATCAGCGCCAACGCCGAGGTCAAGGCGGCCAGAATCAATCTACGCATAGTCATCCAAAGGGTCTAAGTTTCACCTATTGTCGCAGACCAGCAAGGTAGGATGCCACCGCAGCAATCTCACGATCATTGAGGTCCATCGCAGACAGGCGCATCATCTTGCTTTCACCATCGTTTTTGCGCTCGCCTACACGGAACGCTTTTAACTGCGCTTCGGTGTATTCAGCCCACTGCCCGGCAAGACGGGGGAATGTGGCTAACGCATTGCCTTGACCCGTGGGGGAATGGCAAGCGGTGCAAGCAGCCACCCCTTTTCGAGCAATCCCAGATCGGTAAATATGCTCGCCCTCTAGCGCGAGCTCAGGGTTTGCCGCACCTTCAGCCGCGGGCTGCGTGGTGTAGTAGGCGGCAAGATCTTGCAGATCCTGATCAGATAGCCCATCCACCATACCAGCCATCAAGTTTTGTGCGCGCGCGCCGGACTTCATATCGCGCAGCTGCTTTAAAAGATACTTTTCACTTTGACCTGCAATATTCGGGAAGGAGCCCGCAAGGCTATTACCGTTGTCTCCATGGCATGCAACGCACGTCGCCGTGAGCGTCTTGCCTCTCTCTGCATCGCCCTCAGCCAATGCGCTACCTAAGGTGCTTGCCAAAACTAAAGCCACTAACAATCGAATCATGAGATAAATGAACCTTACGTCAAAACCGCTTGGTACCTAGCCACCGAGGCTTTGAATTCACCCGGCGCTGGATAGCCCCAAAAAAAGATGCGGTATTATATCGAAAAGTTGCCTAAGTGACAGGTCAGTCCGGTCTTCCAATGTCTACGCTATTGTTCCAACAAGCGAGCTTTTTGACGAGCGCCGCAAATGTCTCTCAAGCACCGGCCGACCGGGGCTTTGAAATCGCTTTCTGCGGTCGATCAAACGCCGGCAAGTCCAGCGCGCTCAACCGACTGACGCAACAAAAGGGTCTTGCGAGAACCAGTCGTACCCCGGGGCGAACCCAGCTCATCAATTTTTTTGCCCTTGATGACGATCGGCGTTTGGTCGATTTGCCAGGCTATGGCTACGCTAAGGTCCCACAGTCACTAAAACAGTTTTGGCAACAGCATTTGGACCATTATCTGCGAAGCCGATCGAGTCTCATCGGGCTTGTGCTCCTCGTCGACAGCCGACACGAACCCAAGCCCTTTGACTTGGCCATGATTGATTGGGCGAAGACCGCTGGTCTTCATCTCCATGTGCTGCTCACCAAGGCAGATAAGTTATCGAAAAGCCAAAGCCAGCAGGCGCTCTTCCGGTTTCAGCGCGAGCGCCGCGCCATTGGATCTTCTCAACTTTTTTCGGCAACCAGTGGTCTGGGTTTAAACGAACTCGGGGGTACCCTCTCTGGATGGTTTGAAACTGCCATAGGGTCGCGCGGCCAAGACCTCCTCTAAGTGATGGTCGGCGCCCCCTACCTCAAGGAGCGTTCCACCGAGACTCTCACTTATCTCTTTCGAGAGACTTCGATTGAACGTTTTGATTCTTTCGGCTTGATACCAAGACAACGTTTCCTCTATCGACCGACTTCACTTCTGTCCTGAACCTAGACGCTTTGACGCCCATCGAAAGATTGCGTCGCGGGCATCATGAGTCATCATATTAAAGCCAGGAATTGGTTGGCATAATTTAACGGCGAATGAACGACGAGAAACTCACCGAAGTTGCCGTACTCGAACTGCGATTCACGCTTCGCTTAAGATCCATCGGCCCTTGGCCCAGTTTTTTACAGGCGCGCAAAAGACAACAGCCAGAAACCAGTTACCAGTTATCAGTTATCAGTTATCAGTTATCAGTTGCGAAGGCTTCACGATTACCGGAGATAGAGACATACTAGGATAGCTCGGGTCGTCTGACTGAGCGGGCCAATGACGCGGCCTCTCTTAGCCTAAAAGCCAAAAAAAACCCTGGTCACAACGGGGATCATGACCAGGGCTAGGGACTTCGGCTAAATGGGGAAATACCGAAGTTTGCTGCCTAAAGGCGTTACAACCTCTCTGACTCACCTTTCCCCAAAAAGTTCCAATCAACACAAAAATAATCTTTTACTAATGCGCTTCCTCCCAGTTAACCCCTTGGCCCACCTCGACTTCGAGCGGAATCAACAATTGTGCCGCCGAACTCATCAGCGATTGAATATGCGTAACTGCCGGCTCGATCTCTGCCTCAGGCACTTCGAACACCAATTCATCATGAACCTGCATAATCATGCGCGTCGCTAGCGACGATTCCTCCAACCAAGCCTGCACTGATCGCATGGCGAGTTTGATGATATCCGCCGCACTGCCCTGCATGGGGGCATTGATGGCCGTGCGCTCAGCCGCCTGACGCAACTGAAAGTTCCCCGCTTTGATATCCGGCAGGTAGAGCCGTCGACCAAACAGCGTTTCGACATACCCTTGCGCTGCCGCTTGTGCTCGGGTGTCGTCCATATAGCTGCGAACGCCAGGATAACGCTCAAAATAAAGATCAATATAGTCTTGCGCGTCCTGTCGTGGGATATTGAGCTGTCTAGACAACCCGAAAGCGGACATCCCATAAATCAGACCAAAATTGATCGCTTTGGCACTGCGTCGCTGGTCTGTGGTCACCGCGTCAGGCGTCGTACCAAAGACCTCCGAGGCCGTCGCCCGATGCACGTCAAGACCCTCATTAAAGGCCCGCAACAATCCTTCATCTTTGGACAGATGCGCCATGATCCTGAGTTCAATTTGGGAATAGTCAGCCGCCACTAGGATGGAACCCGGCGCCGTAATAAAGGCCTTACGCACCCGACGACCTTCCTCAGTGCGTATGGGAATATTCTGCAGGTTAGGATCGGTACTTGACAGCCGCCCAGTCGCTGCCACCGCTTGATGATAAGAGGTATGCAATCGGCCGGTGTCGGGTCTCACCTGCTTGGGTAACTGATCGGTATAGGTCGATTTTAGCTTTGATAAGCTACGGTGCCGCAGAATGACGTGAGGGAGGGGGTAGTCCAACGCCAATTCCTGAAGCACCGCTTCATTGGTTGACGGCTGGCCCTTCGGGGTCTTTTTCAAGACCGGCAAACCCAGTTTTTCGAAGAAAATGTGTTGAAGCTGCTTCGGCGAACCAAGATTGAACACTTCGCCTGCTAAGCTATGAGCCTCTTTTTCAAGCCGCTCGAGGGATGAACCAATTTCCGCAGACTGCTCGTTTAATCGATCCACATCGAGCATCACGCCATGGCGTTCCATCGTTGACAGAATCCGAACGAGCGGGCGTTCGATCGTCATATACACATGATGAAGGCTCGGCTCGGCTTCGATCATGGCCCACAGCACATCAAACAATCGAAGCGTAATATCCGCGTCTTCGGCCGCGTAATGACTCGCGGCTGCGAGTTCAATTTCGTTAAACGTTTTCTGTTTGACCCCTTTGCCCGCGATCTCTTCAAACTTGGTGGTTTTGTATCCGAGATAAAACTGAGCCAAATCGTCCATATTGTGTCGTGTGACCACGCTATTGAGCACATAAGACAGTAGCATCGTGTCGTGAATCGGGCTGGTAATCGAGACGCCGTATCGCGCCAGCACATTGATGTCGTACTTCAAATGCTGTCCGATCACGCATTTGTTCGGATCATTCAGATAGGGCGCGATTGCTTCAAGCACCACACGCTGATCCAATTGTTCGGGCGCTCCCTCGTAATCATGATTAAAAGGGACATACGCCGCCTGGCCAGGGGCGATGCAGAGGGAAAGCCCAACCAGTTCTGCCGACATGTAATCAAGACTGGTGGTTTCTGTATCAAAGGCGAATCGTTCCGCTTGTTGGAGTTGATCTAACCATCTCTCAAGCTGCGCTTGGGTAAGCACAGTCTCATAGGCTGCTTCAACTTGCGGCTGAGGGGGCGCCGCCGAGACACCGATTTCCTCTATCCAACTCTTAAACTCAAAGGTTTCGAATAGAGCTCGAAGCGCTTCAAGGTCCTCAATACCCTCCGGAATCTCCGGCACTATCTCAAGCCCGAGTTCACAGCGGATCGTGGCTAAATCATAGGAGAGGGGAAGAAGCGTCAGTGCGCCTCGTAAGTTCTCGCCTACTTTGCCCTTGATCTCATCTGCAGCTGCCACCACGCCTTCAAGCGATCCATACTGATCCAACCACTTTACGGCGGTTTTAGGGCCACATTTGGGAACCCCTGGGATGTTGTCGACCGTATCTCCAACCAACGCCAGATAATCAATGATTTGATCCGGACGAACGCCAAACTTATCGACAACACCGGCTTCATCCAATCGTTCATCCGTCATCGTATTCATCAGCGTGATGTGGTCATTGACCAGTTGGGCCATGTCCTTGTCGCCGGTGGAGATTAAAACGTGCTGGCCGGTATCACGTCCGCGAGCGGCAAGGGTGCCTATGACATCATCCGCTTCAATACCCTCTATTGATAAAAGCGGCAGCCCCATGGCTCTAATCATGTTGTGGATAGGTTCGATTTGAACTCGCAGATCCTCCGGCATCGGTGGCCTGTGCGCCTTGTAATCCGCATAAAGATCGTTCCTAAAGGTCTTTCCCTTGGCATCAAAGACCACCACCACTTGGGCCGCTGGGAACCCTTCGACTAAGCGTTTGATCATGCTGATCACGCCTTTGATCGCACCCGTTGGATGACCTTGCTTGTTGGTCAAGGGCGGCAGGGCGTGGTACGCGCGAAAGAGATAGGATGATCCATCGACCAGGATTAAGTTAAACTTTGAATCGTTTTGAGCGCTCATGACGGGCACCATACTTTGATTCAGACCACCGTTTCAATCGCTATTCTATGTATCGCATTTCTCGTGCAGGCCCCCCTCGTTGCTGAGCCCGTCGAAGATGGCGAGGAGACCATTACCATCATCGAACAGCCCGATTTCGGGCGGATTTTTGAGTATCGGCAGAACGGTATTTTGATCATGATCAAAGTCGTCCCCGATCGTGGTCGGCCCTATTACATGGTGCCCGCCGACGGTACACCCCACTTCTCTGACCTCTCAGAAGTTAAACATCTTTATCCCAACTGGGTCTTAATGGAGTGGTGAACCATGGGGGTTTATTCGGATCTGTCAGTCGAGCGAATTGAATCCCTGATCGCACAGTATGACCGTGGCAGGCTCATCGAAATCACGCCCATCACCACCGGCATTGAAAATTCCAATTATTTCGTCTCGTTATCACAATACGGACAAGACACTGATTACGTCCTGACGTTGGTTGAGGTCGCGGATGAATGGAGAGCGCAGGGGATCAGCCAACTCATGACGCACCTTCGCTTCTATGGATTCCCAGCTCCCGAAGTGGTCACGGCGCGCAGCGGTAATCGACTACTCACGGGGGACCTTCGTCCCATCATGCTCAGTACAAAGATCCAGGGCCATCACGTTCGATCACCCAAAATCCAGCACTGTCGCCTTCTAGGGTCAACGCTTGCTCAGTTTCATCAAATCGCCAGCGCCTTTTCTTCAACCCTGTCCCAACCGTTTGATTTGGTATGGCTCTCGAAAACCATCGAAACTCATCGACAGGCGCTCTCAGGAGACACGCTGTCTTTGCTTTATGAAGCCGCTACCCAGTGCGAACTCATCCAGGCACAAGGTTTACCCACAGGCATAACCCATGGAGATGCATTCAGAGACAACGTCTTGTTTAGTGAAACAGACGAGCTCACCGGGCTGTTAGATTATTTTCATGCGGGCGAAGATTGTTTGATTATGGATTTGGCCATTGCAATCAATGACTGGTGTTACGCGTGCAGCGATGAAAGGGAGCGCTCGGCCCTCCGCCAAGCCATGGTTTCTGGCTATGAAGAGGTTCGCCACTTAGAAGAGGAGGAGCGGAAAGCCCTACCCACCGCACAGTTCATAGGCGCTGCAAGACTATGCTGTTCTCGCATGGCAACCCGCAATGACACAGGCCACTATCGAAAAGATCCTAGAGAATATGAGCGTCATCTACGTGATCTAGTCGATAACCCCCCAAGCTACTAACCGTTCTTTAAGCCTTTGATGGCAGTTGTGAACCGTGGGCTACAACCGACTGGCGATCGTGGCCAGACTCTGAACGTTATGAGGTGCCTTGATAAATCCAGCATATTCACCTGCGGGATTCATCACCACAATCGACCCTGTGTGGTCCATCGTGTATGTGCCGGGCTCGCTGCCAGGAATTTTGCCGAACGCCACGTTGACTTGCGTTGCGAATGTCACCGTTTGGGCATGGGAGCCCACCATGCCTTTGAAAGAAGAACTAAATGCTGAGAGATATCGTTTCAGTTGCTCTGGCGAATCGCGCTCTGGATCCACTGATACCAGAACCACCTCGGGCGGCTCATCAAGACCTTCCAAGGCTTTGGCAAGCATCGCCAACGTAGTCGGGCAGATGTCTGGACAATAAGTAAAACCAAAGTAAACCAACGTCCATCGACCCTTAAATGCCGACTCATCAACGGCACTGCCCTCTTGGTTCATCATCTGGAGTCCTTTGACCGCTCTCGGCCTTTCGAACTGGATGTACCCAAGCGATGCGGCTTCTTCAACAGATAGCGTTCGGTCTCGATGCATGTAGGTCGAGAAAACAAGGCCCAACACCATCGCGATAAAAGCAAAGATCCAAATCAGCGTTTTTTGGATTCCTTGTTGTTGCGCTTCGCTAGGCATAACCCACCGGCATCATGTAATGGTCCACCAACAAGGCTGCAAAGAGCAGAGCAAGATAAAGGATTGAATAGCGGAAGGTTTCTATGGGTGCTTTGGGGTTAATCCCCCTCATCATGGCTATGGCCCAGTAAAGAAATCCTGCGCCAAGACCGAGCGCAGAGAGGAGATAGAGTAGATTGCTCATACCGGTAAGATAGGGCAGCACCGACACCAGAACCAATATCACCGTATATAGCAAGATATGTAAATTCGTATACCGTACCCCATGGGTCACGGGCAGCATGGGCATGTCGACATTCTTATATTCTTCCAGGCGATCGACTGCCAGCGCCCAGAAATGGGGCGGGGTCCATGCAAAAATAATCAACACAAGTAGGATCCCACCTCCGTCGACACTGTTGGTCACCGCTGTCCAACCAAAAAGGGGCGGTGCCGCACCGAAAAGACCCCCGATCACAATATTTTGAGAAGTGGCTCGCTTTAAGTAGAGCGTATAAATCAATCCGTAGCCAACCCAAGAGAAAAAATTGAGCCACGCGGTGAGGGGATTCACAAAGAGATAAAGAACTGCTTCGCCGGCCAACCCTGTCAACGCAACGAAGGCCAATCCCTGATGAAAACTCACGCGCCCCTGAGCGACGGGCCGATTTTCTGTCCGAGCCATTCTCTGATCGACTTTGGCGTCAATCAAATGGTTCAATGCAGCGGCGGAACCCGCCACCAACGCCACTCCCGTCAAACAAGCCGCGATTAAATCAAGCTCGACCCAGCCAGGCGTTGCCAAGTACATCCCTACCAGCGTGCACAGCAGCATCAATAACACCACGCGAGGTTTACACATCTCGTAATAATCACGCCAGCTTGGGGCAATCATTGTAGGAGAGGTTTCAGTCATAGCGGGCACGCAGACTTAATGGGCCGAGCATTCTACCGGATGATGTGTTCATTTTCATGGGCTTTCAGCCCAGCTTAGATAGTTTGAGAAGTAAGCGCAGATCTTCTAGAAGTGGCTTACCCACCTCGGACTCCGGATACGCCATCATGATATTACCGAGCGGATCCGCCAAGAACACGTGCACCCTCATTCCGGAAAGCTCAGCCGAAGCATAGTCGGACAATGTGCTCTCCAAAGTCTCGGAGATCCAGGGCTCTAGATCTGGGTGTTCTGCTTTCAAGCTTGCCCAATTCGACGGATTGACGGGTGTTGATCTCACCCAGCGTCGCACCAGACGGTCAGCATCCTTACCGAGTGCTGTATGAATCTGTCGGGTCAAATAAAGTCGCTCGCTACACCGGGCGTCACATTCAGGGCCGGACATCACGAGAAGGCTCCATTGGCGCGTTGGAGTCTCGAGCTCAGTGGCGTCTAGTGGAGGCTGAATCAGTTGGCCGTGGTTCTTTGTGCCCTCGGGCTTCCAATCTGGGGCAAAGAAGAACAGTCCGTAGGCAATAAAAAGCGGCACGAAAGCAATCGCTGCCAAAAGGACCAGCTTTCTTCGTGAGCTCGTTTGCGTTTCAACGTCCATGAGGCGTGCCATCCTGTTTTGATCGGTTCTGTTTAACGGTGAATACGGTAAAAAAGGCCAACAGTGTCACAGCCATGGCAAACCATTGCATCGCGTAGGCACGATGTTTTTCGGGACGAGTCATGGTTTCCGGCCAAAAGCGAGGTAACGCGTCAGGATGTGACTCGTCGAGACGGACGATGAAGGGTGCGAGTTCAATATTGAGCGCCTTCGCATTCTCTGACGGGTTTTGCGTCGGCGTGACCCTCGGCCAACCTGAGTAAAGTTCACGACCGTCTGCGCGCATCCAAGGCCCCTGATAGATGGCGCCGAGATTAGTTTGGGGCGCCGTTAAGCGGGGGATACTGGGCAAATTCGTGCGGTCAGCGCCACCTTGGACGAAGCCAAAGTTGGTAAGCACATGAAGTCCTTCTCGTGTTCTGAACACCCTGATTATTTCAAAACCCACGCGCCCCTCGAAAATCACGTTGTCCCGAAGAAATACGTTTTCTTCTAGATAATGCCCTTCCGACTCGACTCTTCGACCCGCAACGTTGCTAGAGCCAACAACCATGAGCTGATCGAGCGTCATCACCGGCAACGTTAGATTTTCCTCGAGCGATGCCAGTTGATCTTGCTTTTCGCGTTCTCGTTCCAATTGCCAGAACCCCAGGCGAACAAAGACGACTAGAAAAAAGAGGGTAAACAAGGCCAACCGCACGTTGAATATTAAGCCATGCCTAGTCATGAAGGGCCCCTAACGTCAGGGAGCGCCGAGAGAGCAGATCACTGCCAGCTACGTATAATGACCACGCTCTTTCAGAGATGCTCATATGCTACTCAAAATCATTATTTGTCTGTTGCTGCTCGCAAACATCGTCGCGCTTGCGATGGCTTATCGAGCGATGATGGTGGACATGGGGAAGTCGGAAGGTACACGAACCGCCAAATACCTCACCATTCGGGTTGCCCTTGGCGCAGTCACGATCGGCACCGTGGTGTTTGGTATGGCGACGGGGCAGCTAGGCGTGTCTGCCCCATGGCTTTAGTCTCGTGTGTTTCTTTTAGGTGCCCAGTACATAAACAAAGATAAATAGCAGCACCCAAACGACATCAACGAAGTGCCAGTACCAAGCCGCCGCTTCAAACCCAAAACAGTCAGTCGCGGTGAAGTGGCCTTTAATCGCCCGCCCAAGCATAACGAGCAGCATAATGGTTCCGATAGTCACATGCGCCCCGTGGAAACCAGTCAGCATAAAAAACGTCGTACCGAAAATCCCTGAGTCGAGCGTCAGACCATAGTGAGCGTAGGCCTCGTAGTACTCAAACGCCTGACAAGCCAGGAATGCGACCCCTAACAGTACGGTGACGATCAGCCAGTTAATAATCTTCGCGCGATGGCCATCATTGATGGCGTGGTGCGCAAACGTCACCGTGACACTGGAAGCTAATAGCAACACCGTATTGATCAACGGTAACCCGTACCAACCAATGACTCCTTCAGGGGGCGCAAACTTCGCATTATCAGGATTAGCTAACATCGGCCACTGAGGCTGATAATCGGGCCAAAGCATGTCGCTCGG
>Ga0181571_10001782_pt1 | contig 15741 bp, 14 predicted proteins | sample 101ome_17_FD_132440 | JGI IMG/M metagenome (GOLD analysis project Ga0181571, IMG submission 132440) | Coastal salt marsh microbial communities from the Groves Creek Marsh, Skidaway Island, Georgia - 101407AT metaG (megahit assembly) | ecosystem: Environmental > Aquatic > Marine > Intertidal... | reverse complement strand
CCGATTTCGGTGCGCCCGTCCGACATCGCGTCGAGCATGCCGATTTCCCCGGCCAGTTTCAGCGGATTGTTGAAAACCGGCAGCACGGCGCCGGTGACAATGCGGGCTTTCTTGGTCCGCTGCGCCGCCGCCGCCAGGAAAACGATCGGGTTGGGGCTATAGCCGCCATAGGGGTGAAAGTAATGTTCGACGGTTCTGATGTGGGTGTATCCGTAAACGTCCGCCAGCTCGGTCAGGCGCAGGCATTCGTCGAAATATTGTTGTCCCGACTTTTGCTCCGGCCCTACGGCGGGAAAGAACTGCATTCCGAATTCCACATCGGCCTCCCAGAATTTTTTATCGTACAATTGTAACGCGGCGAGGGAACTCTAGCGGTATGATTATTCCGTGTACAGATCAATGGGCGGTCCATAAGATCTGCATCGGAACAACTGGTGCGGAGCCGATGTTAGACGACAGGCTTGAAAACAGGCTGCGAGATTTTTCGCTGCAGGATGTACCGGGTCACCTGATCCGGCTATGCCAGCAGCGCGCGGTCGATCTATTCGTTGAAGAGGTCGGCGAACAAGGCCCCAACCCGCGTCAGTTCGCGGTCCTCGTCAACGTTCTGAAGACACCGGGGATGAGCCAGACCGCGCTGGTCGAGGCGAGCGGCATTGATCGTAGCACCCTGACGGAAGTCCTGAAACGGATGATCGATCGCGACCTGATTTCGAAATCCCGGACCAAAGAAGACCAACGCGCCAATGCGCTATTCATCACCGAACGTGGGCGCGACATGCTGTCGACGGCGCTCGATGCCGCCGAGCGTGCACAAGCCAGAATACTCTCACCGCTGCCGGCAAAGGAACGTGACCGGGCGATGACGGTACTCACCAGATTATCGGGTCACGGAGAGTAGGCGTTATGACCAGCAAAAGCTGGGCATAACATGGCTTTTCTGTTCTACGTCTGCCTGTTCCTGTTCGGGTAAAGATCGCTTTACCCGTTCGGTTTCAGTCTCGGCGCGCTGGGTAATATAGATATCGAAGAATTTCTGACCGACTGGCGGCTGCTGTCCAGCTGGGGCGATGTGCATGGCAATATCTGCCTTTTCCTGGCTTTCGGGTTCTTCGACATGCGCGCCAACAGGACCGATCAACCAAAATGTGGCCGGCTCGTCGAGCATCTATTGCTTCGTGACGAAAAAGAAGATTTTTTGCGAGACTAGGGTTCAACTGTATGAAACGAGCGGATCCAAACCCCTGATTGCCACCGTCGAACGCATCGCCCGGTTCCGAGCCCGCCCGGCCAAATCAGCAGAACATGCCATTACACTCAACGATATGGACGCTTAACGCATCGCTATGCTACGGTTTTTTCAATAGCGTAAAACGAGTTCTAAAAAACGAACAATTAGGGAGTCAATCATGAAATCCACCATCCTAAAATCTGCCGTCTTTGCGGCGGCGGTCGGCGCATTTACCGTCTCGGCCGGCGCCGCGGACGCGAAACTAAAGCGCATTACTGTCGGCACCAATCCGCAGGGGTCGGTCTACTTTCTGCTGGGGAGCGGCTTCGCCAAACTGTTTCAGGAAAAAATGGGTGTCCGCGCCAATGCGCAGCCGCACGCAGGGTCGTCCGTCTACCTGCCGCTGATGGAAGCCGGCGAAATCACCCTCGGCATGAATTCGTCGCTCGATTCCGGCATGGCATGGAGCGCCGTGGCGCCTTACAAGAAGGCGACCAAGAACGTGCGCGCCATCGCGCGTGTCTGGACTCTGCCCTACGCCTACATGACCAAGGAAAGCTCCGGCATCAAAACGCTTGCCGACTTGAAAGGCAAACGGGTTGTCGTCAACTTCAAGACCAATGTATCTCTCGGCCAGGCCAACCGGACCATCCTCAGCACCGCGGGTCTGACCGAAAACGACGTCACGCCCGTCGATTCCGGCGGTGTTGTCGCCAGTATCGGCATGGTCGTTCAGGGCCGCGTCGACGCTGCCCCGATCGCCACCGGCATGCCGGCAATGCGCAAAGCCCACGCCACCGTACCGGGCGGCCTGCGGATTATTCCGCTCGGCCCCAAAGGCACGGACGAATTCCTCGGAAAAGGCATGGCCGGGCTGTATTCGGTTCAGGAAAAGAACAGCAAACGCAAGCCGTTCGTCCGGGGCGACATCACCATCGCCGCGTTCGATTCCTATCTGAATGCCGGCACCCAGGTCAGCAACGAGGACGCCTACCAGATGGCGAAAGCAATATACGACAACTGGGCGCAGATGCAGAAAGACTATCCGCCGCTGCGGGGCACTAAGCAGAACGCGATCACGCCCGCCAACAACCCGGTCCCGTATCATCCGGGCGCGGCCAAGTACTACAAGGAAGTCGGCATCTACACGGATGCCAATGCGAAGAACGACGCGATGTTGATGACGAGATAGGCATCTCACCGCTCAACAACGAACACGCGCAGGAGAGCTCCGATGGATAAATTCAACGGGGTTTTCCTGCGCGTCTGTCTTGCTGCCATTCCAGTCATCGGTATCGGCTGGATACTTGCCGTCACGGATTATTTCGGCGTCGCCCTGACTTTCCAGCAGGTTATCGCCGTCGTCCTCGGTCTCGCCTGCGCTAGCGCGTTTCTCACCTATCCCTATTTCGAAAAGCCCGGCCTGCTTGAAATCGCGCTTTCGCTAATCGCGTTCTTTTCGTGGTTCTGGATGGCCTACAATTTCGAAGACTGGATCGTCACCGCCCACGAACGCACACCGGACAAGTGGATTCCCGGCGCGCTTGCGCTGATCCTGATGATGGAAGGCCTGCGCAAGGCGGCCGGCAAGATCATCGCCTGCCTGGTCTGGGTACTGATCCTATATGCATTCTTAGGCGACCACCTGCCCGGCGCGCTCGAAGCCGCCGTCTTCCCACCGACCAAAACGATCACTTATTTCTATGCCGACAATAACGGCGTTCCGGGACTGGTCCTTCAGGTCGTCCTGAACCTCGTGCTCGCCTTCATCATCTTCGGCAAGCTGATGGAAGTCAGTGGCGGCACATCCTTCCTGACCGATCTCGCCATGGGCTGGATGGGCCACCGCCGCGGCGGACCGGCCAAGGTTGCCGTGGTCGCGTCCAGCGCGTTCGGCACGATCTCCGGCTCCACGGTCGGCAACATCATGTCGACCGGCATCGTCACCATTCCCCTGATGAAAAAGACCGGCTTCAAGCCGGAATACGCCGGCGCCATCGAGGCCGTTGCATCCAACGGCGGCCAGATAGCCCCGCCGGTCATGGGCGCAACCGCTTTCATCATCGCCGAATTTCTTGAAGTGCCCTATCAGGACGTCGTTATCGCCGCAGCATTGCCGGCGCTGCTGTATTTCCTGGTGCTGTTCATCCAGGTCGACGCGGTCGCGCGCCGGTTCAACATCCGAGGCCTGCCTGAGGCGGACCTGCCCATCGTCTGGGAGGTTATGAAGGTCGGCTGGATCTTCGTGCTGCCCATCGCGATCCTGATGTATTTCCTGTTCTGGATGGGGTATCCGCCGGGAGTGGCGGCGCTTTATTCGGCGGCCAGCCTGATCGTGCTGATGGTCGTCCGCGACCGGCGCCCGCCCAGCCTGGAACACTGGAAGAGCTTCCTGTTCGGCAGCGGCGAGATTCTTGTGCCGCTGGTCCTGATCGCCGGCGCCGCGGGCATCATTCTCGGCGTGATGAATTCGACCGGGCTGGCCTTCCAGCTCAGCATCATTCTCGCCCATCTGGGGGAAACCTACGGCATCTTCGTGATGCTGCTGCTGACGTCTCTGATCTGCATCGTGCTTGGGATGGGCATGCCGACGGCGACCGTCTATATTGTGCTGGTGTCGGTGATTGGACCGGCCCTGATCAAGATGGGCCTCGTACCGATGGGCGCCCATCTGTTCCTGTTCTATTTCGGCCTAATCAGCATGCTGACGCCGCCGGTCGCCATCGCATCGATGGTCGCGGCCGAGATGGCGGGCGCCGATATGTGGAAGACCGGTTTCATCGGCGTGCAGCTGGCGGCGACCGCCTACCTGCTGCCCTATCTGTGGGCGTTCAATCCGGCGCTGATTCTCGACGGGTCGACGATGGCGGTCGTCTATGTCGTAACCACGTGTATCGCGGCGGGTTTCCTGCTGGCGCATTCGGTCACCGTGCTGGGCAGAGGGAAGGCCGGTGGCTGGCTGGCGGCCATCGGCATGTACGCCGCCTGTCTGACGGTCGGCTCATCAACGATCTGGCTGGGCGCCGAAAACCCCGCCACGCTGGCGGTTGCGGCGGCCGGTCTGGGGCTGGTCTACGCGATCACGCGCACGATCAAGGTGCTCGATCCTGCGCCGGCGGAATGACGTGGCCGGCCGGTTCCGGTCCGGCCCTGACCGCGGGACGTAAGACAAGATCTCCACCCCATGAATGAAGCTCTCAAACTCAATGCAGATTTAACCGCCCGCGCGGTCGTCCGCTCCGGAGAGATGGACTGGCAGCCGAGCCCGTCGCCCACGGTCTGGCGCAAGCGCCTGTATCTCGTCGGACCTGCCGAAGCCGGTATCGTCACCTCCGTCGTCCGCTACGACGCGGGCAGCGAATTTCCCACCCATAATCATCCCGACGGCGAGGAGATTTTCGTTCTCCACGGCGTTTTTTCGGACGAACACGGCGATTACCCCGCCGGCACCTATCTGCTGAACCCCGACGGCACCAGCCACGCACCGTTTTCGAAAGACGGCTGCACGCTGTTCGTCAAATTGTGCCAGTATCGGGGCGAAGGCCGCACACAGGTGGAAATGAATACCAACGCGCTGGACTGGCAGCCGCGCACGGACACCGGCGTGTGGCAGAAGCCGCTCTATCGGCAGGGTGGTTACCGGGAATGGACCCAGCTGCTGAAACTCGAACCCGGCGCCGAGGCGCCGCATCACGGCCATCCGAACGGCGAGGAAGTCTTCGTGATCGACGGCGAATTCGAGGACGAGTTCGGCGTCTATCCAGCCGGCACCTGGACGCGGTCTCCGCCGGGATCGGCCCATACCGTAAGATCGCCGAAAGGTGCTATCCTGTATGTTCGCTTCGGAGGAATAGTCCCATGAACGGTCCGATCATCCGCCACGTCGATGTCGCGGAAGAAGAATTTCCGGGCGGCGCAACCTATCGCACGCTGGTTGGCGACGACGCCGGCTCCACCCCTGTCCGCTGCGGCATCCAGACCTCGCCGCCCGGCTACGCCACGCCGAACCACTCGCATCCCTACGTCGAGATCGTCACCGTGCTGGAAGGCACCGGCGAAGCCTGGATCGACGGCCTGGACGGCACCACCGAAATCGGCCCCGGCATGACGATGGTATTCCCCCCGAACACGGCACACGGATTCCGAGTCATCGGCGATACGCCTCTCGTCACTCACGGCGTGCATTCTTCGTCCGACCGGATCGTCGAGATAAAGGACTAGTTCACGTTCCGCTTATGCGGTATTGCACCGGTCTTCGCTCATCAAAAAACATCCCGGCTTGGTCCAGGATGACAGTCAGGGGGGCGGTCGTTCGATAAAAAGGCTGCGTCTATCTGCCGCCGAGCTTCGATAGGATGTCCTTGACAATGGTGACGATTTTCCTGATCTCGGTACCCGGCATGTGTTCCTCCCCTGCATGGCGCGGTTTCCCCGATTATGCCATAAACGGGGCAAGAAAAATCAGGGAGTGCAAGGGGCATGGATCAGTCGATCCGGGGATATCTCGCCAATCTGGAACAGCAGGGCGAACTGGTGCGGTTTCGCAAGGAAGTCGACCCGCATGAAAACCTGACCGCCATCGGCTGGAAAACATACGACCGGCTCGGCAAGGCGTCGCTGTTCGACAATCTGACCGGCTTTCCGGACTGGCATGTCTGCAACCAGATTCTGACCGACCGGCGCAAATGGGGCATCGGCCTTGGCGTCGCCGAGGAAGACGTGATCCAAACCTTCAATACGCGTGTGAAATCGCCGATTGACCCGGTGATGGTCGATGCCGCCGACGCACCCGTGAAACAGGTGGTGCTGAAAGGCGACGACGTCGATTTGACCAAGGTGCCAGCGGCATGGACGTCGGAACTCGACCCCGGCCCGTTCATCGCGTCCGGCATGGCCATCATCAAGGACCCGGATACCGGCATCCGCAACATGTCGATCCACCGCCAGCAGATCATGGGTAAAAACCGCACCGGATACCTGATCTGCCCGCGCCAGGCGCTGCGCATCTATCAGAAATACCAGGAACGCAACGAGCCGATGCCGGTGGCGATGGTGGTCGGCGCGCATCCGGCGATCTATTTTTCGTCGTCCTATACCGCCCCCTATGGCGTCGACGAGCTGACCGTCGCCGGCGCGCTGATGGGCGAGCCGGTGCGCATGGTGAAATGCGAGACCATCGACATAGAGGTGCCGGCCGAAGCCGAGATGATTCTCGAAGGCGAAATCCCGCCCGACGCCCATACGCCCGAAGGCCCGTTCGGTGAAGGATCGGGCGGCTATGCCATGGAGGGGTTTACCCAGTATCTCGACGTCAAATGCATCACCCGGCGCGAAAAGCCCATCTTCTACGCCATGCAGTGCGGCGCGCCGATGACCGATACCCAGGCGTTGGTCGCCACTGCCATCGACATGCTACTGTGGGAGCATCTGAAGAACGTCGAGGGCGGGCTCGACCTGCTCGATCTTCGCTGTCTCGGCCTTGCCGGGATGATGGCCGTGGTGGTCAAGCTGCGTCCGCGCGTCGAAGGCCAGGCCAAGACTGCGCTGATGGCAGCGCTGTCTGGCCCGCAGATGCACCCCAAGCTCGCCATCGCGGTCGACGAAGACATCGACGCCTCCGACATGCGCCAGGTATTCTGGTCGCTGACAACGCGGGTGCATGCGGAACGCGACGTGATCAAGATTCCCAACGCGCGGACATGGTCGCTCGACAACGTATCCGACATCGTGCCGGGCCAGAGCGCCATGCATCGCATCGGCACCAAGACAATCATCGACGCGACCAAGCCGGCAGTGACCGACCCGGACGGCCGGGCGCGGTTTACGATGGCGATGCCGAAGAATTACGACAGCGTCGACCTCGCCGATTTTCTGCCTGATTGAGGAGTTTCTTACCATGTCCAACAACGCTAACGGTCCCGCCTTCGATCCGCTCGACGTTGAAGCCATCGAGCGCAACCCCTATCCGCCGCCCAACGACAGTGTGCTGAACGGCAAGGCAAGGCGCGCGCTGGGCGACCCCAACGGGCTGACGAAATTCGGCGTCAACCTGACCGAAATGCAACCGGGATCGGTGTCTGCCCTGCGCCACTGGCATACCGAAGAAGACGAATTCATCTACATCACCGAAGGCACGCCGACGCTGGTCACCGATGAAGGCGAACAGCAATTGCGGGCCGGCATGTGCGCCTGTTTCCCGGCCGGTTCGGGCGATGCGCACCGGCTGGAAAACCGCAGCGACGCGGTGGTCCGCTATCTCGAAGTCGGCAACCGGTCGGCGCGCGAAGACGTGCATTATCCCGACGACGACATGGTGATGAAGCGCGTCGCCGGCGAAGCCCCGGTCTTTACCCGCACGGACGGTTCGCCCTATTGATCCGGACCGCCTTTGAGCGGATCGCCGGCGTCGCCACCTGGCTGATGGCGGGGGCGCTGGTCGTCGGTTACGTCGCGCAGCCGGTCGCCGAATTTTTCCGGCCCTTTATCCTGCCTGCCATGGTGATCCTGCTGGCAATCGCCATGGTGCGGCTGGACGTCGACAAGCTGCGCGGTTACATCCGCCGGCCGCGCGTGCTGGCGGCCATCGTGATCGTCAACCTGATCGCCGCGCCGCTGATGATGTGGCTGCTGCTGCAGCCGCTGACGATCCCGCCGGGGCTGGAACAGGGGCTGTTCCTGATGGCCGCGGCGCCGATGATCAGTTCCGCCATCGCCATTGCGACCATTCTGGAACTGGATGCCGCCCTGGCCGTCGCCGCCATGGTTACGACCTATGCCGTGGTGCCTTTCACCCTGCCGACGCTGTCGGTGTGGCTGATCGGATTCGATCTGGGCGTCACCATCTGGGAAATGTTCATCCGCCTGTTCGCGACCATCGCGGTGCCGGCGGCGCTGGCCTTCGCACTCCGGCGATGGGTGTTCCGGCGGGAAACCCTGGTGCGCAACGCGCGGGCGATCGACGGGCTGGGCGTCGTGTTCGTGGTCATTTTCTGTCTCGGCATCATGGACGGCATCGCAGCCTTCGCCGTCGGCAGGATCGACTATGTCATCCTGACCCTGATCGCAGCCTTCGCCGCCAATATCGCGATGCAGGTGTTCGGCACGGTCCTGTTCCTGAAGCTCGGCCGGCGCGAGGCGCTGACCATCGGTCTGGTGACCGGCAATACCAATCTCGGCCTCGTCATGGTGGTGCTGGCCGACAAGGCCTCGCCGGAACTGATCGCCTATTTCGTCCTCGGCCAGGTGCCGATGTATTTCCTCCCCGTCGTGGCGCTGCCGATCTACCGGCGGCTCATCAAGGCATGATATTGCTGCGCGGGCTGGACTGGGTCGCCGGGCGCGCAACCTGGTTGCTCGCCGCCGGAGTGTTCGGCGGCATCGCCTGGCAGCCCTTGGCGGATGCGCTGGCCCCGTGGCTGGAAGCCCTGATCGTGATGAATTTGTCGCTGTCGATGATGCGGATCGAACCGGCGGCGCTAAAGGGCTATTTCCGCCGCCCGGGGCTGATCGCGGTCATCTTCGTCTTTTCGATGGGCATCGCGCCGCTGATCCTGTGGGGGCTGACGGTCGCCGCCGGTATCGGCGGGCCGCTCGGCGCAGGCATCGTGTTCCACGCCCTGACCACGCCCATCATGTCGGCGCCGGCGCTGTGCGTGCTTTTCGGGCTCGATGCGGCACTGGCGCTGATTATCACGGTACTGTCCTATGCGCTGGTGCCGTTCACCCTGCCGCCGCTGGCGCTGTGGCTGCTGGGGATAGAGCTGGACGTCACCGTTTGGGAACTGATGTGGCGGCTGGGGCGAATCGTGGGCGCCAGTTTCCTGATCGCGGTGATTGCCCGGCGGGTCCTGAAGCCCGCTTTCCTGCAGGCGCAGGCCTCGCGGATGGACGGCATCATGGTGTTCGGGATGGTCGGCGTGGCGGTGTCGCTGATGTCCGGCCTGCCGGATTTCGCGGTTGCGAAGCCAGCATTCACCACCGTCGTCACGGTCGCAACGTTCGCCGTGAATATCGGTCTGCAGATATTCGCGGCCGCTGTCTTCTGGCGCATTGGGCGCAAGGCAGCCGTGACCATCGGGCTGATAACCGGCAACACCAACGTGGCCCTGGTACTGGCCGCGGTCAGCGAAAGCGCGTCCTACGACCTGCTGGTCTATTTCGTTGTCGGACAGTTTCCGATCTACATACTGCCGCTGGTCGCGGTGCCGATTTACCGGCGCATCGTCGGGGCGCGATAAAAAACGGCGAACCCGGTACCGTGTCATTCAGAAGGGGCTGTTCGGCGGCAGCCGCCGTCTCGCCCTTCTCCTCCGCGATCTCGCCGCCGATCATCGTCAGCGCGGGGATGACGGCGTCATAAATTCTGGCGTCATTCCCGCGAAGGCAGAAATCTCCCGGGGACTACCCTCCCGCCAGAATCGTATCCGCCACCTTTTCCGCCATCATCATGGTGGGGAAGTTCGTGTTGGCCCGCGGCACCCGCGGCATGATCGACGCGTCGCAGACGCGGAGTCCTTCCACACCGTAGACCCGCGCCGACGGATCGGTCACCGCGCCGGGGTCATCCGCCGCGCCCATGCGGCAGGTACAGGACGCGTGCCAGTGGCCGGTGACGGTGGTACGCACCCAGTCGGCGATAGCGTCGTCGTCTTCCAGCAGTTCGCGAAGCGTCGGGCCTTCGCGGATGACATTGTCGATAAAGGCGCGGCGGACCGGACCGCCGAGATCCATCAGCGTCGCAGCAACCCAGGTCTTGAATTTGTTCATGCCGTTGAAATCGCCGACCTTGCGCACCCGTTCGGAATAGGCGGCAGGAAAGACATCGTGGACGGCGTCTTTGACCGCCGAATGATCGTGCATCCGCGCCAGCATGCGGGTGGCCTGGACGATGCGGATCAGGTCGCGTTCGTCGGAGCACATGTTGAAATCGACATTGGGCTCGACCGCCGGATCGGCGGAAGCAAGCGTCACCTCGCCCGTGGAAAACGAGTTGTTGACCCACACCATGGTCGCGCCGATGCGGTCGCCCAGCGGGTGCCAGGCGGATTTGTTGGTCGGCACGATGAACATGTCGCCCGGACCGCAGCCGTCGACGCCGGACGAATAGCGCATGCAGGCGATCATCTGGCGGCGCATGCCGGCGGGCAGCCGCGCCGGGCGCTTCATGAACGACGCGATGGAAACGCCCGGATGTTCCATCAGATGCTGGCCGACACCTGCCCGGTCGGCGACCACATCGATGCCGAGATGCGACAGCTGTGCCGCCGGGCCGATACCCGACCGCATCAGGATCGCAGGGGAATGGGTGGACCCGCCGGACACGATCACCTCGTTCGCGGTGATGGTGCGCATCCCTTCCGGGCGTTTGACCGTCAGCCCGGCGAGGCGCGTGCCGTTGAAGTTGAGGCGCTGGACTTCCGCCCGGTCGAGGATGTCGAAATTGGGCCGGGCACGGACCTCCATGGTCAGATAGGCGACGTTGGCGGACACCCGCTTGTCGTCGATATTGGAAATGGTGATCGGGAAGTAGCCGTCCTCGAACTCCGCGTTCATGTCTTCGAAATACGCAAATCCCTCGGCCTTTGCGGCATCCATTATCGCGGCGGTGTATCCCGGCCAGATGTCGGGAAACAGCCGGCGCACGCCGATCGGCCCGTCCGTGCCGTGAAAAGGACCGTCGAAATCGCGGTCAGATTCCATCTTCTTGAAAAACGGCAGCACGTCGTCCCAACCCCAGCCGGCGGCGCCGCGTTCCACCCAGTCGGCATAATCGTGAGGGCTGCCGCGGTTGGCCATCATGCCGTTGATCGACGAGCCGCCGCCCATCACGCGACCCTGTTGATACAGCTTGTCGGGACGTGTGTCGGGCGCATTGCCGGGACGCGGCGGCACGGTGACGCGCAGGTTGTTCCAGATAAAGCGTTTGTCGTTATAGGCAACGCCGGCGAACCCGTCCTGCAGCTGGTCGGGCAGGTTGTCCGGCGGAAAATCGGTGCCCGCTTCGACAAGCAACACTCGGTTGGACGGCCGCTCGCTCAACCGGCTGGCCATCACGCAGCCGGCGGATCCGCCGCCAACGATGACGTAGTCGTATTTCGTATCAGCCATTAGAGCCGCTCCCGTCGTTCATATGATGTCCGAAACATCGAAGTTCGGAAAAATCCGAGTCCTGGCGTTCAGCAAACGTTAACCAATTGGGGTCCATGAGGGTAACCCCGGCAGGGATTGTATTTTGTGTGTCCGATCGCAGTGGGGAAAGAAAAAACGGATCTATGCTCCGGATCAGGTCCAGTTTTGCGTTTTTGACCGTGTTTGCAGCAGGTATCGCCGTCTGCGCGCACCCCGCAGGTGCCGCGCCCGGAAGCTGCTCAGAACCGGTCACGCTCGGTACGACGATTTCGTCGACCGGCGGGGACGCCCCGACGGCCGCAAAATGGCGCGATCTGACCGTTGAATTCGCCAGAATGATCAATGAACGGGGCGGAATCCCATAGCGGCACCTGCCCCCCTTGAACGCCGGCGTTTTTTCGAACAAGTTTCGAACAACGATCAATCACAGACGTAAACAGGGAGAGAAGACATGGGAAAACTTGATGGACGCGTCGCGATCGTCACCGGCGGCGGCCGGGGGATCGGTGTGGAATATGCGAAGGTGCTGGCGACGGAGGGTGCAAAGGTCGCTGTGACCGACATCGTCGATACCGAAACCACGGTCAACATCATCAAGCAGGCCGGCGGCGAAGCGATCGGCATACACTGCGACGTGACGGACACCGACAACATCAAGGCGATGGTGGCCGAGACGATCGACGCCTACGGCAAAATCGACATCCTGGTGAACAACGCGGCCCTTTTCGCCGACCTGAAACAGGGCTCGTTTCTCGACATCGACGAAGCCGAATGGGACCGGGTGATGCAGATCAACACCCGCGGCGTGTTCAGCTGCACCAAGGCGGTGGTGCCCGAAATGAAAAAGAACGGCTACGGCAAGATCGTCAACATCGCCTCGGGCACCGTGTTCAAGGGCACGCCGATGCTGCTGCATTACGTCAGCTCCAAAGGCGCGCAGGTCGCTTTCACCCGGGCACTGGCCCGCGAAGTGGGCGACGACGGGATAACAGTCAACTGCATCGCCCCCGGTCTGACGATGAGCGAAAAGGTCCTGGACGATCCGCAGTGGTCGGCGGTCAAGGACGGCAACACCGCATCGCGCGCCATCAAACGCGAACAGATGCCGGAAGATCTGATCGGCACGCTGGTGTTCTTTTCGTCATCGGATTCCGATTTCATCACCGGTCAGACCCTGGTGGTCGACGGTGGCTCGGCGATGCACTGATATCACGACCGTAGTGTCACCGAAGAAGGGCGGCCATGGCCGCCCTTTTTAATGCACCACCCGCAGATGAGAATCGCCGCCTTGGGGTGGCCGGCGCAGGAACGGGAACAGCGCCATCCCGGCAAAGAATCCGCCGGCATGAGCTTCCCAGCTGACATTGCCACCGCTGAGCAGCGCATAGCCAACATTCACGATCATCATCATCAGCACGTATTGAAGGATGTCCTTGGCGGAGGGCCGGGAAAATCCGTCCTGGCCCCGGATCAGGACATAGGCGCCCGCCCCCAGCAGTCCGAAGACAGCGCCGGAAGCGCCCACGAGAATAGCGCTTTCTCCCCAGTTCAGGACTGCATGGGCAAGGGCGCCCGCGACTCCCGTCGCGACGAAAAACCACACGAACCGACTGGCGGAAATATGCGGATAGATCTGCGGGGAGATAACGACGATCCACATCGCGTTGGCCAGCAGATGCCACCAGCCGCCATGAACGAACACCGACGTCACGGCGCCATACAACCAGACCGGATCGAACTGGCCGCTGCGGAACAGATCGAAACCGAGGAAGTAAACCAGATACGCGTCAAGATCCGGCGGCAGTACGGTGCGGACAAGCTGAATGCCGGCGAGGACCACGAGCAACCGCAGTGCGACAGTCGGCAGTGTGAATGAGTTATTGTTCATCGGGTTATCGGTTTGGTTGAAGCCTGATTCATTGTATTCAGCCGGGCGCGTTCGGGCCGGAAGACTCGATCGTTGCATACCGGCATATCTGCGGTCGATTTCCGCAGCGTTCGGTTACCGCGAAACTGGGATAGGAAGCGGGATAAGGCAACTCCGGTTTGCGCAACGCGGTTTACCCTGTCACAGAACCGCCAGCAACAGCAATGGCAGCGTGACGAAGGAGACGGCGGTCGAAACGATCACCATGCCGGCCACTTCCTCCGGCTTGCGGTCGTATTGCTGCGCGAACAGATAGCTGGAGACCGCCACCGGCATGGCGCTCTGGATAATCACGATGGCCCGCGCTGCGCCTTCGAGCCCGAACGCCCCGGCGATCGCGAACCCGACGCCGATACCCATCGCAAGACGAAAAACGCCGAGAAACGAGCTGCGCACAATGCCGCCTGTTTTGAGCTGCAGCAGCGACACGCCGAGCGCCACCAGTTGCGCCGGGATCACCATGCCGCCGAGCAGATTGGTGGTGTTAAAGATCCAGTCCGGCAGCGGCGTTCCCGTCAGTTGCAGTACAACGGCGATGGCAACTGCATAGATCACCGGCGCAGTCGCCAGTTTCTTTAACGAGAACGAGCCGGCCGCAATAGCGGCGCCCAGAGTAAACGTTCCAATTGCGCCGAAGGTGAAATAGACGATGGCTAGCGCCAGGCCTTCGTCGCCGAACGCATAATACGACACCGGCAATCCCATGCTGCCGGTCAGCGGAAAGATCAGCGACGGCAGATAGGACGGGATATCCAGCCGCATGATCCTGATCAGCGCGAACGCGATGACGGTGAAGGCGGCATAGCAGGCGAGCGTCGCCAGCGCGACTTCGGCCATGGCCTCGGCCGACAGGGTGACTTTCTGAAAGGTCGCCAGGATGAGGCAGGGCGCGCCGATGTTGTAGACCAGCGAGGTGATCAGCCTGGTATCGAACGGCGTGCCGATACGCGCCCATAACGCGCCGAGCCCGACGCAGATGAATACCGGCACCACGATATTGGCGAGCTGGATGACGGTCTCCATGCTCATTCGAGCACCAGCCACATCAGAAACGGCAGGGTGGCGAGCGAGATCGCCGTCGAGATCAGGATCATGCTGGCGGTGTCGGCGGCGTTTCGGTTGAAACGCTGGGCGAACATGTAGTTGTGAACCGCAACCGGCATCGCCGCCTCGATCATCAGCGCGCCGCGCGCAGCACCTTCGAGGCCCAGCCCGGTGGCGACCGCGTAGCCGACGGTGAATCCGCCGATCAGCTTGACGATACAGATGATAAGAATGCGACCCGCACCCTGCGCCCGCATGTTGGCGATGGCGACGCCCAGCGACACCAGCATCAAGGGGATGGCGAGGCCGCCGATCAGCTCGGTCGTGTTGGCGAGCCAGACCGGCGGCTGGATGCCGGAGATCATGAACACCAGCGCTGCGCCGACCGCATAGATCAGCGGGTTGTTGTACAGCACGTCGGCCGCCAGCCGCCCGGCATAGATGCTCCACCCGACCGTGAAGCTGAAAATCGACGACATCACGAAAATGCAGATGCCGAGGGCGAGACCTTCCGGCCCGAAGGCGAAAAGGCAAAGCGGCAGGCCCATATTGCCGGTGTTCGACGACGTGAAGACCGGCAGATAGGTATGCGCCGGGACCTTCATGATGAAAATGGTGGTCAACCCGATGGCCAGGAAACAGGCCAGTACCAGCCCATACGCGCCGACCATTTCGGCAAACGCCGTGGGACTGACGTTCAACCGCGTCAGCGCCGAGAAAGCCAGGCACGGCATACCCAGATTGAGCGCCAGCGCGCCCACCATACGGGTATCGAATGGCCGCCCGGTACGTCCCCAGACAAAACCGATGCCGGCGCACACGAAGACAGGCGCGATGACCGAAAGAATTTTGAAGAGCAAATCAGTGCCGCCGGAAAAAGGGACGGAAAAATACGCCGAAGCGCCGAGAGGTCGCGCAGTCTAGTCGATTGAAAGAGTGCGGCAAGCCATCGCGGCCGCGCTTAGCGCCGGGCATCGGTTTCGTCGAGCAGCGCGCCGAGTTCGGCCATGTCCTCAATCATGCGACGCCAGCGTTCCTCGCCGAATTTCTCGACCAGCGCCGACTGCGCCTCGTGCCAGACCGGCGTCGCCCGGTCAATCGCGGCCTGGCCGTCGTCGGTCAGGCTGACCACCCGCTCGCGCCGGTCTTCGCCGGCGCTTATCGCCACCAGCCCCTGTTCCGAAAGGACCTTCAGATTGCGGGTCAGCGTCGTACGGTCGAGCGCCAGATGTTCAGCCAGCCGCGTCACCGAGGCCGGCCCCATCAGGGCGACCGCGCCCAGCATGGTGAATTGTGTCGCCTTGACACCGCTGGGCGCCATGATGCCGTCATAGAACTCCGTCACCGCGCGGGAGGCGCGCCGGACGTTAAAACACGTGCAGTGCCACGCAACACGGACCTGGGTTGGGTG
>Ga0181571_10001774_pt1 | contig 15795 bp, 10 predicted proteins | sample 101ome_17_FD_132440 | JGI IMG/M metagenome (GOLD analysis project Ga0181571, IMG submission 132440) | Coastal salt marsh microbial communities from the Groves Creek Marsh, Skidaway Island, Georgia - 101407AT metaG (megahit assembly) | ecosystem: Environmental > Aquatic > Marine > Intertidal... | reverse complement strand
GAGCGTCTTCCTGTCCAGATGACATCCATCTGCCATCGCTATCTGCATGGCATTAAACCGCAACTGCAGCTGCGCCAGGTCAGGGTCGTCCTCGCTAAGCACGTGCTCGATGAACATGAACGGCGCGCCGGGTTTGAGCACTCGTCGAACCTCCGCCACCGCCCGCTCCGGGTCGAGCACGCTGCACAGAGTCAGAGTACATATCACCGCGTCCGCACTCTTCGAAGGCAGCGGTAGCGCCTCCGCCACGCCATGCACGATCCTGAGGTTGGCATCCAGCTTCGAACCCGATGCCCTCGCCTTGGCCAGGTTGGCCGTCGCGTATGACTCCATCGCATCGTTCGGGTCCACCCCAACCAGGTCCAAACTCGACGGACCCGATTTGACCTCGCCGTCGAAGTAGTAGGACGCGTTTGGGAACGTGCCGAGTCCAACCTCCACCACAGTGGCCTCCACCCCCTTGGGTAATCGCGCGAAAACCTCCGCGAAGAGCCTCTGCTTACGATCCTTCACGGCCTGCTCGTATCCCGTCATACCTTGCGACATCCCCTTCGCGAAGAGGTAGTCCTGCTTGTCGCTGCGGGGAAGATCATACTTCGAAACGAGCCCGGGGTCAAGATCGACGATCGGAGCCATCGCGAGGGCACATCCGCCGCATCGGCACGACCACTGCGGGTTGTGAATGGATGTCCCTTTCCCGCTTCCGTTCAGGTCGACGATCGCAAGGCTGCCCGCTGCAGTTCCAGCCAGCAGAGCGCGTCTCCCCGAGCCGCGCCGCTCATCGCTAATCGAAGGGTTTGCGCGTATGTCGTCATCTTTCAACGCCATGCAATGCGTGCGCCGCGACACCCGCCGCGCATGGTGTCGGCACGCCGGGATGGACGCACACAAGACGGCAGCCATGGTGAAGTGGGGAAGAATCCATCAACTGAGAGAGCACGCCATGTTTCGATTCCGCGTGGCGAATTTGCTTGCCACGCGGCGGTTTCCAAGCGTTACAGCCGGCCACGTCGACGCCCTGAACTTTTCCCTTACCACGAGAAGACATCCCTTGCGCCGCACACTTCCCTGCGCCCTCCGCAAACCCAGACCAACTGAACATGTCCGCTTTCACTGTCGCTCGCAGCCCCGTTGCCTTTCGCTCTCTGACGACCAACGTCTCCCGCGGCCGCTCAAACGGTAAGAACCCTTTCTCTACACCATCTCGACGGACGAAACGACACCATCGACTAACTCCTCTCGTCGACTTGCGCCATCGACTAACTCCTCTCGTCGACTTGCTCCTTCACAGTCACAGCCAAGGCTGGACCCAATGAGATCGTCGGCGAGACTGCCTATTGGACCTCGAAGTCTGGCCAGGCCATGAGGGGAACTGCCGCCGAATACGAAGCCGCTAAGGAAGCTGGCGACACTTACCTCGCGTCCACCGCGACCGGGGTGCTGCCCGAGTGGGCTGCGGCTGCTGGCGCTGATTCCACCCTCAAGTACTCCCTCGCCGAGGCTTTCGCCTTCAAGACCCCCGAGGGCGCCAACTTTCTCGCTTCCGGGCCTGAGCTCATGAACGGTCGCGCCGCGATGATGGGTTTCGTCGCCGCGGCGGGAGCCGAGATCGCAACCGGCCAGACCATCAGCCAGCAGTTTGCCGAGGCCCCGTTCGGCGTTCTCCTCACTTTCTCCATGATCATTGCCGGATCTCTCTTCTCTTACACCGCCAACATGGAGGCCCCTGCGGCTGGTCCGTTCACCAAGGAGAAGGAGCTCCTCAATGGCCGTGCCGCTATGGTTGGAATGGGTATCATGCTCGCATACGAGACTGTGAAGGGTTCCGCTCTCCTCTAAGCTCGCAAATTTTTAGAAGGGAAATTCTCCCTCTTTAGCTTGTAATCAACTATCGCACGCTGCTCGCTTAAAGGTTACGTAAAACTATCTTCGACAATTCAGAGATCGTGCAACAAGGTGGCGTCATCCACGTCCGGGCTGAACCTGACACCGTGCTTCCCACGGGCCGGGCTCGGTCCCCCGGCGACTGTCGACGCAAAGGAAAGATTCGTCACGTTCACAGATCCATTCGACACAAACTCCAGCTGCTTCCTTAGCCCGGCAATCTGGAGCTCGTAGGCGTCCTTCTGCTGCTTCATCCGTGTGTAGCACTTCTTGGCGATTGACTTGTAGTAAACAGCCCTGCTCGACGCCTGGGTGTTGGCCGCGGTGTTCGCTGCTGTCGTTGCCTCGACGTCGACGGGAGGAGGAGTCGGCCGTATGTTGGTCCCAGCTGCGGGTGAGACGGACAGCTTATTCTGGTCGGAAGAAGACCCCAGCCTGAGCTGTTGCTGCTCGAGTACCCTCGCCCTCGCGGATGGAACATCACTCTGGAGCAAGGCAATTTCGCGCTGCATGCGCTTGGCGTGCTCCTTGTGCGCCGCAACCTCAGCCTGGGCCCGAAGGACGTCATCCTTGAGACGAACCGTGTGCGTCCTGAGCGCCTCACCGAATTGAGCCGTGCTCGGCGAGACGGCGAGCGCAGTGGAGGCGGGCTTGCGAATGGTGAGCGACAGGGGGGAGCTCGCCGCAACTTCAGAAGCCATTTTGACCGACGCAGCCTCGGCGACGCGACGGGCCTCCTGGGCTTCCGCCAGCTCCGCGTTCTTCTTTCGAAGCTCCTCGAACTGTGCCGCAGACATTTTTGTGAAATCATCTTTCACCTGCATGAGCTGGGTGCGTGCCTCCGCCAGAGCCGACTCGGACTCTACCGTCGCGCTCTCGAGCTCATCCGCGCGAGACTCGGATGCCATCGCGCGGGCCTCAGCAGCGATGCATCGATCGTTCGCTCCTTCAGCGTCGGCGCAAACCGCTTGCGCGGCCTCAAAGGCATCCTCGGCCATCTTCCTCGCCTCTGTGAGAGCTTCTTTAAGCGTCTGGTTCTCGTGTCGGATCCTGTCCGTGGTGGCGATGACCTGATCTAACCACGCTTCCGTCTGCACGAGTTCCGACACCGAGTGCGTCAGGTGATCGTGCTGGTTGAGACCCGCGACCGATGAGGAGCCTTCAATCGCGACGCTGGCTCCAGACGAAGCCGCGAGGAGCGTCTCAGCCTTGCTGCGGAGAGACACGGCCAACTTCTTCACAGACGCAGCCGCCTTCTTCTCCTCCTCGACATTATCCGAAGCGGGAGGGGTGAGTGCGAGAGCTTGCATCGAGCCACCTTCAGCGGGAATCATCGCAGGGGACCTCATCGGGGTGTCCGCGCTTATGCTGAGCGCAGTCGCATCCGGATCATTCGCCTGTTTTGCATCGTCCTCAACGAGTCGGCTGTAAGCCTTCATTGAGGAGAACGGGCTGTCGCCGTTCATCAGACACATACCACCCTTTCGTGGCGACGGGGATACCCTTGCATCCTCCTCCATATCGAGTACCTTCATTCGCAGGGACTGACACTCGTCGCGGAGCACCGCGAGGTCGGCGCGTCGCTGCTCAGCTGTCACCCTGAGCGCCTCAGCCTCTTGCTTTGCAGAGGCAGCCTCTGCCCGTGCCTGCGCAGCCTCCTCGCGAGCCTCACCCGCTGCTCGCTCCGCAGCATCAACAGCCTTGGACAGCGTATTCTTCGCAGCCTCGGCGGCGGCAAGTGCAGCGACGGTGGCCTGGCCCTCGTAAGCGGGGGAGGAAGATGAGCCACCGCTGCTCTCGGCGTTGAAGCTCTGGCCGTCGACCCCCTTGGCGGGAGACATCAACGCGGCCGCAGCCTCGGAGGCGGCACGATCTGAAGCGGCCGAAATTGAAGCCGATCTGGCCGCTGCACACATCGTTTGAGCCTCCTTCAGCGCGATTTCGAGTTCCCCGACGGTCGCCTCGAGTCTCGCAGTGGCCCGCTCATAGTCCTCCACGCGATCCTCGAGTTGTCGACGCGCTGACAGCTCGTCATGCAGGCGCTGCAGACCGGCACGGTGCTTCACGGCGAGATCGTAGTTCTCCGCACGAAGCTGTGGAGCATCAGCCGCGGCCTCCTCCGCCGCCTCGCATCTCGCGCGGAGCTCTTGGGTCTCAACCTCGAGCATCTCGTACTGCGACGCGTGACGCTCAGCCTCAGCGATGAGTTCTCGATTCTCTGCCAGGAGAGACGCGATGGAGGACGGATCGTGAGCGTCCCCATGCTTGATCAAAGAGGCAGTCTCAGCCTCAGCCTTGGCCGTAGCAGCCTCAGCCTGGGCTGCGGCAGCCTTCGCGTTGGCGGCCGCGGCAGCAGCCTCGGCAGCGGCGGTGCGGGCACCAGCCTCCTCTCGCCACCTTGCCACTGCCGCTGTCTGTTGATCCTTCCACTGCCTCATACTCTTGTTGACCCTCTCCGTTTCCGCGCGTGCATCCGCGAGCTGAGCGCGGGTCGCGTCGAGTTCAGCCTTGATTCTTGCCAAGTCGGCATCCGCCGCCGGTTCTTGGTCGTCCGGTACTGCCGCCATGGTTCGTAACGCCTCCTCTGCCTCCATCGTGACATCAGACGGCGCAGTCACAGTCTTCAACTCGCATAGCTCTGTTTCCTTCTCCTCGAGCTGTACACGGAGGCTATCGCACTCCTCCAAAACCAGCCGCTCCGTCTCATCTCGCGCTGCAGTTGCCTCAACCAACTGTTCTTGAAGTTTATCAACCTTCTCAGCGAGAAGTTCTTCCGCTGCTTGGGCAGCTGCAAGCTGAGCGCGGATATTTTCAGCGTCTGCGACGGCGGCGGCGAGCTTGTTCGCTGCGGTGGTGGCAGTCGCACGGGCCACGACCAACTCGGAGCGAACATTCTCGAGGGACGATGCAGAGGCAGCAGCCTCAGCGCGCGCCGCCGCAGCGAGCTTACGCTCGGCGTCGGCCTCAGCCTGCGCCGCAGCCTCGCCGCGACGCGCCCACGTCAGCGCCGCCTCGGCAGCCGTGACAGCCTCGCGCGCGTCGCTCAGGTTTCGGCGCTGCGACTCGGGTGAGACGTCGTCGTCCTGATCTTTGAAGTAAGTATCTCCGTCCAGGCCGAGGTTATCACTCGCCTCGTCGACCCCCTCTTCCACGTGATCCTGGACGACGGGACTGTTCTCAATCGCGCTAATGGGCGATGGAGACGGGGATTTCATCGAAGCCTTTACCCGCGCCTCCGCCGCCGCGGCAGCCATAGTGGCGACATCCGCCTTCTCCTCCGCGGCGATGAGTCTCGCGTGGACATCGGATACTTCCGCCCTGGCCGCTTCAAGCTGCGTGCGAAGTTCTTCGACCAGCGCCGCGGTTTCGTCCTTGTCAACCGCAGGTTCGGCATCCTTCTCCTCCGCAACAGCGAGAGCCGCCTCGACGGCTGACCGCGTCGCCGACACTTTACGCACGAGCGAAGAGAACACCAGGGGCGAATCAGCCCTGGATCGAGACCTCTCTGAGGATGCAGAATCAGGTGAGGCCTTTGTGGCCGTCTTGATGAGCGGGAGATCCAGAGGAGTTCCGACAAGGGTCATGTGAGTCTGCTCCTGGCTATCGGGGGTACCAACCAGGGGCGAGTCGGAGATGACACCTCCCCTATGCTCATTCAGCCTGAATGACAGTGAGAGCTTCCTCTCCTCCGCCAGCGCCTCCCTCTCCATCTCGTGAAGCTTCTGCAGCGTCGCGGACAGCTCCATGGACAGCCTGGTATGCTTAGCCTCAAGACTCGCAGCCTGCTTCTGTCTGCGAACTGCCATATCCTGCGCAACCTCCGCAGCTTTGGTCGCCGCCTCGAGCTCAGCGGTAAGGCGAGACGCATTGCGCTCGTGCTCCGCGGACATGTACTGCAGTTCCGTCCGTTCGTGCTCAGCCTTGGCGGCATCACTCGCAATTTTGCGGCGCATATCCGCAATCTCACGCTGGAGCTTGGAGATGAGCTCGGAGGCATCACCCGCGGGTGCCGAGGTCAGCTCCTGCGACGTGTCGACGGCCGCGCGTGGCGAGATGATTGCATCACCGATCGTTACGGACTTCATGGTGGAGTTCGGCGTGGTGACGATGTTGCTGGACATCAGTCGCTGCTGCTTTAGGGCCTGGCGTAGCGATGCAAGGGATTCCTGCGCGTCAAGCTTTGCCTGCTCGCGCTCGGAGGCCAGCACCTCCGCGAGGTGATCCCTCTGCATGACAGCCAGAGCGGCAGTCTGGGTCACCTCCAGCACCAAACCGTGAGCCTTGCTTCGCTTCTCGAGGTGCACGGGATCGACGCCGGCCTTCTGCTTCATGCGGTGCAACGCGCGGTTGAGCGTGCTGCCGCCCGGGGTGGAAGCCGCGCTCGTGTCGACGTCTCCCTCGGGATCGAGAAGAGACACAGCCTCGTTCGCCGCGCGCTTCACCTTCTCGATCGCCTCTGTGAGCTGATCCACCGCGAGCGACGTCCCCCGCATCTCCCACGACGCCGGGGCACCCGGAGGCGGTGACCCGGCGGCGCCGTCAACCTCAAACGCGTCGACGAAAGCGACGAGCGCGGCGACGTCGACGGCGCTGCCGCCGGGCGTCAACACGACAGATCCGGGAGTGCCGGGGAGGACACCGTCGACGGATTTATTCGTCTTGGCCGGTGTTGCGGTGAATCCGAACGCATCGTTCGAAGACCCGGCCGCGGAGGTTTCGCGGGTCACGCTCTCGAGCCTCTCGACGAGCGCGCGGCGCTCACGTTCCAGGCGGACGTTGGCGGCGACGAGCTGGGAAGCCTCCTTCACCAGCGTGGGATGGTCCATGCCCGCCATGGCCACCATCGCCGCCCCCTGAGCCGCGTCGCTGGACGGAGTCTTCGCCGAAAAGGATGATGACGTCAAAAGGGGCGCGTCGGGGGTCTCCCCGACGGATTTGATGGCAGCCGCAGCGCCCTCTGCGAGGTCTAAACCCGACATGCCGCCGGAGTCCCCGCTCCCGGGGAACACAAAGTCACCCGTCGGGGTCGTGAGGCAGTCGAGCGGCTGGTCGTACATCACCGGGCTCGCGAAGGTGAGAGCCGCGGGGCCCGCGATGGGCGTCGATGTGGTCGCCGTGGAGGCGTTTGCACCCGCCATGGCGCGTTCCAGCAAGCCGGCACCCGGAGGGGTCGCGAAGCCGTTCGCACGCATCATCTCCGCGAGCATCTTAGCCTCCTCCTCGGCCGCCTCTGCTCGTTCCCTCGCCGCTTCCTTTTCTTTCTTGAGTTCATCCACCTGCGACATGTACTCCGCAGACAACTCGGCCATGCGCTTGGACGCCTCGAGGCCCATGCCAACCTCCTCATTCTTGATGCGCTCGATGTGGTCCCTGAGCGCTGTGTTCTCCCTCCTCGCCTTCAGCGCGCTGCGCAGCTCCTCGCGAAGATCATCGTCGGCGATGCCGCCCCGCGCGATCTGCTCCACCAGGAAGTCAGCCTGCTCGGAAACGACCGAGTCGCTCAGTCCCGGGGTGTCGCCCCCGCCCTGAAAGAGCCCCCATCCGGGACTGAGAGTCCTGTCGCTCCCGAAGGACGTGTTCGGGTTCGACGACGGGGTGTGAGCCACGTTGGGAGACGACGCAAGGATGGTCAGGGGCGTCCTTGGCGTCGGCTTGGGGCTGGTGGGTTCGTTCGCGTGGCTGGAACCCTGCGACTTTGTCCGCGATAGGGGCGTTCGGGATCTCGATGCCACCCCCCTGGTTGTTGGCTCGGGGGTCCCAGATTTCCCCTTGGGGCGCGCCTTCGCGACTGCCTCCGCAGGAGACACCGACCGCGGGATGCCACCGCGACCGGTGCGAGTGGACTCGCCAACCATCGGCGAGCCCGAGCGACCTTTGCGCATGGCGATGGGTCTCGCGCAGCGCCTTGAGTGGCCAACAGCGGTACCACGACTCCTTTCAGTTTTCCGCAAACGCACCCAAACGGTCAGTTTTTGTTTCTCGGCATCGACTTTTTTTCCCCGTCAGCTTGCTGGGGAACTTCTCGTGCCCGAGGTGAGTGAACCACAGGGGCTTCGCGCCGACCCAACAAAAATGGCGCCGACGATGGTTCGGCACGCGGTGATCTCATTGTTTATGTTCGCCGTCGCCGGCGCCGCCGCAGAACCCGGCGTCGCGCGCGCACGAGCATCGGAGCCGACTCGGGTGGGCGTTCGTAGCTCTCACGAGGAAACTTCAACCTCGCTCGCCTCGTCTCGCGTGACAACCGCGCAGCCCTTGGGTCTTGTGCCGTGCGACAAGCCCCCCGCACCTCCAGGGTGTTTCATCCTCCGCACACCCTTCCCCCCAAAGGGAGTCAGGGGCGCGAAAGCGTGCGAGCTCAGGTCGCCTGGGCTCACAGTCACCCTCAGTGGCGGGTCTTCCTCAGACCCTGTCGACATTCCCATCCTCTACTCGTACTTTGACGGTGTCGACGTCACGTTCGACGTGGACATTCGCGCGGCCCTCGTCGCTGAGGGCGTTCGGGCCGGAGACTCGCGGACGCTCGTGGCCAGCGCGTCGCTCGCGTGCCCCAAAGATACGTTTGAAGACGCGGCGGAGGAACTGCCCGCCAACCAGGTGTTGCGCACGGGCAGCGGCACGGGAAGGCTCGTCTTTCCATTTAACTTCTTCCTGTTGGAGGAGATGACTATCCTCGCAGACAGCATCGAAACCCTGGTGGAGGCTGTGGATAACCTGGAGATCACGGTGGAAGGTACCGACGGCTCTGAGGAGTTCTTATACGGTGAAGGCACCGACGGCTCCTACTCCAGCGGCCCGCACCTCTACGAGCTCGACCCGAGCGACGAGGATACCGGCGGACCTGGAGACATGTTCGGGATTGTCTCCGACCCTGAACCCGCGCAGAGGCCCGAGTTCGACCTTCCCGAGTTCGATCCCCCGACGTTCCCTTGGGGCGAGGGGCTCACCGCATGAGAACGTGAGTAACCTGTGATGAACGCGACGGGAGTGAGATTGCGAAAACGATAGTGTTGTATTATAGATCCGTGATGTCCTACGCGAAGATATCCTTCACACCCTTGGCGAACCTGCTGTCCTTTGTGTTGACCTTCGGCGACCCGTCGAGGGGTGCCTCGGTGATGTACGACTTGAACGGCGTCATGCGGTCGCGGATGGCGTCGCCCAGGGGGCTCAGCTGCGCATTCATGACACGTTTCATGTCGTCCATCGTCTTGATTCCCAACACCTTGCACGTACCCACCGCGAGGGCGGCCGTGCCCCAGATCGCCAGCGTGCCGCCCCACGCCATGGCTCGGCCGGGGGTCGGATCAGGCATGAGCTTGATCCTCTTCCCGCCGATCTCGACAAAACTGTTGTCCACCATGTGCCTCGCCGCCCTGCTCTCGATGCCGTTGAGGTGCTTGGGCGTTTCGGCCATGAGGTCTTGGGCCTTGTGCACGCTGAAGATGGTCGTGTTCTCGATGCCGGTGTTCGTGCCCGCGCTCCACTTGTTCTTGCCCATGCTCACCCGAGACCCCAGCGTCACGGAATTGATCAGGTACGGGTCGCCGGTGCACACGCCCTTGATGATCTGGCGGGTCATGAATGAGCGGTCGAGCTGCCTTCGCTCGAGCACTTCCTCGATGGGGGTGGACAAACGCAGCTCGTGCGCCAAAACCTGAGGCAGCGTGCTCGCGGAGAACGCGCGAGGCGCGCTTGCGGGAATCTGGTCGAACCTGCCAGAGGCTTTGAGTTTTTTCTGGGACATCGCGTGGGGAGGACGCGGGGATGGGACGGGTCAGGACGTCGTCGAGAAACGGCGCAGGAAAATGTCTTGGGACTCACCACGTAGGCTTGAAGGTGTTTCTCCTGCTCGAGCTTGAAGAATCTGTCCTCCTGCGCCTTGCGAATGGCGTCGAGAGAGTCCGACATCTTGCTATCTTGTTCTTGAGGGGGGAAACGCGGTAAGTTCCGGTTCTATTTTTCGTTTTCGCTAAGGCTTCCCGGCGGTGTTGAACGCGCGGAAAGGTTACGTAGGCTTGGCTACGTTTACGAGACGAACGTCTCGTGGAGATGCGCCTAAGCGCTTGTTTGGTGGAGGTGTGTAGGTGTGCGGGAGAATGGCGCCGCCGAACGGACCCACCAGAATAAAATGTCAAAAGGACGCAGACCTTGGATTCCGCGTCAGCTTCGGACTTTGACCGCTGTTGATTGGTTGGGATGGTTGACAAGCTGGCGGGAAGAAAACTCGTCAAAAAGGACAAAATGCCGATCTCGCGTCGAGGCGGAGGGGCGTCTCGGACCGGCCTCGACCTCGGAGAATTGCCAGTGCGAGAGGCGCTCCCACACGTCCCCAGAGCACGATGCGGGGGTCGCGGCCGGAGGTATCGCCGCGCGGTCGCGGAGGGTATCGTGATGGATCCACGAGCGCCACGAGCGGCGCGTCCGAGCCCTCCATCGGCGCTCATCGGGGCGGCTCTTCGACGTCGAGTGGGCACCGGTGGGAGGAATCGCCAAATGCCCCGCGCCCCGACGAGGAAGGCGCGCCGCTGCTGACGATGGACGCCGCCATCAGGGAGCTGTGCGAGCGCGTGCGACTGAGACTGGATAGACTGAAAGGTGAGCACCCTCGAGCACCCCCGAGACCCTCCCCGCGAGGCCTTTCACCCCGCGAGACCCACGCGCTGACCCCCGCGGCTCCTCCGATCGATCGCGCAGGCCGCACGTGGAACGGTCGCGACGCCGAGCTGGACGCGGAACTCTCGAGCGTCGAGTACGACATCAACGGCGCCGAGTTCCTTCTGAAGGAGATCCGCGCCAAGCTCGCGACGTCGTCCACCAGGAACCTTCCCCCGGTCGCCGCGTACAGGGCGTCACTCGAGTCGTCGCGTCGCGTGCTCGCCGCCATCCGACGGCCATCCGGCGCAAACGAGACGAGGGCGCACGGGGGCGCGCGGGGGGGGGGGTTGAGAACAGAGCGTTCGATGGATGGATCCACGCGTTCGATGGATGGATCCACGCGTGGTCCGTCGGGGACCCGGTCGTTCTCCGCGGGCGGGGCGGGGCCCCTGGGACGGCTGTGGAAGGGAACGGTGAGCTTCGTGAAGGACCTGCTCGAGGATCCCTTCCTGGACCCGCTGCTGCCGCCGGCGCTGCTCGCGGCAGAGGCGGAGAAGCGAAGGAGGGGAGAGGTGCCGGAGAGCGAGGCGATGAGAGATTATCGGGCGGCGGGCGAGAGATCGGTGGACTATCACGTCGCCGCGGGGTATTACGGAAGCCGGAAGCCGAGGGCGGGGGCACCGAGACAGGAGGACGGCGACCGGGAGGAGACGGGTTTCGACAAGCAGCGTCGTCGACGACGGAGGAACGGCAAGAGAACCGGAAACCACACCGAGGGACGCGACGTGTCCCCGGTGCCGGAGGAGGGTTCGCCTCCACCGCCAGTCGTTGACCGAGCGCCCATCCGCGTGACGCCTCCTGCTCCCGACGCGGCGGATGAGTCTCGAGACGAGTACGCCGAATCCGCGTGGGACGAAGACGAACAGCTCATGCGTCAAACCCGGGAGAACGCACGCGACGAGCAGGCTTGGATCCGTGCGCTGCAGGGCGCGGGCGGCGGAAACAAGGTTGGCGCATCCTACGCCGCGGCAAGCGCCGCCGCCGCCGCCCCCACCGTTTGGGGCCCGACTGGCCGAGACGTCGACGACCTGGTGGACAGGTACTCGAATATGGCCGCCCGCGACGACCCGATGATGCTCACCGATGCGTCTCCGGGGTCTACGCCGCGGTACAGCGAGGCGCCTCCGGTGTTTGGCCGAGTGGAGGAAGCAAACAATCGACACAAGGAGGTGGACATGGAAGCCTCCATAAGGCGCGAGCTGTTCATGAACTCATCCGGCGCTGACTCCAGGGCGCGAGCCAGGGTCGCGGCCCTCGGTCCAACCGACGGATATCCGCGCAGTTCTTTCTCAGGGGACGCCCCACCGGAGGGTTGGGTTGAGGAGGAGCTCATGCGAGGGGTGGAGCGGTTGGAGCGCGGGCGGGAGATGCTGACCGACGCTCAGCGGGTCGCCACCGACGCAAACGAGACGGGCGACGCCATCCTCGGGACACTTCGGGAGCAGCGTGATGCTCTCATTCGCAGCCGCGCCGGCATGGAGGGAGTTAAGGAAGACATGAAGCACAACGAGCGGCTCGTCAACAACATGACCAGCTGGACCAGATTGGGCGTCAAGTCACGGCGCACACCTTGGGGCTGAAATCTTTAGAAACGTAGCGATCTTTGCCAGGTCCTCCCTACTACTACTATCATCGCTGGGTCAGGGCCTCCAGTCGAGCGAACGGATCTTCTGGCTCGATCCCAGCGTGCCTCCCCCCTTCCGTTATCGTCATGCCCGCGAAAACATCCTCCGCCGCCGGGGAGCTTGCCCCGATGTTTGCAAACACGCTCAGACCGTTCACATCAACGCCGCTCCTAATCGTCGAGTTGGGAGTCACATCAGCCAACACTGCGCCCACGCCCCTCGATAACGCCTCGTACTGCAAAGCGATTGTCTTGTACGCATTCAGGAGCGCGGGTACGTCCCCAACCTGAAGATCATCGGCCCTCGCGTAAAGGAACTTGTACGGCAGGCGAAGGGTCCCGGCGCCATTCTCGGTGGCCAAACTCGCCGCGCCCTCGGCCTCCACGTCCTCCACGGTGGACCATCGAAGCGGATGCCGCGCTCGGGCGTTCGCACCCGCGAGCTCGCGCTTCGCATCCGCGAGCTCGCGCTCCAGACGCGCGCGATCCTTCTCCAGTGCAGCCGCGGCTGTCCCGTTGGGTGACCGCGGAGGCAAACCGGGTTCCCTCGGCGCGGGCGGCGGCGTCGCCCCCGGCGCTCCCTCGCGCAGCATCTTCTCCGCTAGGCTCCCCAGCGCGCCCGTATCGCCTCCTCGTCCCTCAAGATCCCCGCCCCCCGTCGCCCCCTCGCCCCCTCGCTCCCCGTCGAACGAACCAGCCGCGTCGGGTCCGACGGCGAATCCCTCGGCCGCCATGTGCGCCTCAAACACATCCTCATCCAGGTTCGTGAATGCCGAGTGGTCGCACGTGGTCAAAAAGTGCGTGGCTGACACGAGGTTGGTGTAAAAGTACGCAGCCTCGGACACCAGCCTGGACTCGAGCCTGAACCGCGCTATGTACCTCAGGTTGGACTCCAGCCGCGGCGGGTTGGCCAGCATCACGACGTAGATGAGCACAGGGAGGAAGTCGTCGGCACCCGCGGGTCGGTTCCCGGCGGATACGTTCAGGAGGTTATTGATGACGCGACAGGTATTGAGCACGCACACGAGCTTGTCCCTTGGGGCCTTGAAGTTGTTCACCTTGACGAGCTCGTTGCGGGCCAGTGCCAGGGACGCCTCTACGCGAAAGCACTCCGGTATGTCCAGGTGCTCGGGTCGAATGAACGTTCGCAGTGCGGCGATGCGTCGCCCGAGGACGTCGTCCAGCGTGCGTTCCTCGTTGATGACCGCGAATATGTTTGGATACAGCTTCGTGGTGAGATACTTCTCGAGCCCTTCCCCGGACGCCTCCAGCTCTTCTTCGGACGCGCCCCTCCACGCGGGGTGCCCTCGGAAAGCAGCCTCGGTGTCGCGAAGGAAGGCCTGGATCCTTCGGCCGTCCTCATCCGAGTCCCGCTGCGCGTTTGCCGGCATCTGAGCATCGCCGAACGACGATATGAAAGCCTGCGTGGATGGATAAGGGCAGAGCGCGGGGTTATGCCGGTCGGCTCGGCACGGAGAGCGGGGCATCGAATTAAGTAAGTATCGTCCGGGCGGGTCTCCTCACCTTGATGGACTTCACGAGCTCAGAAGCGCTGGGGTGCCGCATCTTCTCGAGGAAATTTTGGAACGTGAGCGGCATCCCCTGATCGCCGTCCGCCATGGCTGCCGACCACGCTTTTACGGCCGGGCGCAACAACTTGTGTTGGGTTCGATGCTCAACTTCTGCTGGAGCTGGTTCAAAAAGGCCTGACAGGACTGTGGCATGATAACAATTAGGCTAGACGTGCATGGGATGAAGCACTGGACCGTCCCGGTCTTTGGGCAATGCAACTACGGCATAATGACGCGACACGTGAGTTTCAAATGAGCGAAAAACCCGCGAGACGGGTAGACACACGTGATGGGAGTGCAACTGAGCTCAGCATTACAACCAAAAGTTTTTTTATGAAGTGGGAGCGATACGCGAGAAGGAGTCTTCAAGCGCTTCGATCAAGGTCACCTGAAGGTGCGGATACACATTCGAGAGCGACGCTTAATCGAAGAGGTCGAAGTCCATGGCCTGATGAGGGGAGGGGAAGGGAGATACAGGTCAGCGGCAGGTTCCAGGCAGAGCGTTCTCATTTCGAGGTTTGCGAGAACTAATCAACAGCTTGGGGCGCGGGACCTGCAATGGGATGCACGCATCGCGCGAGCGCGACGGCGCCATCCGTACGTTGGATCCACGCTCACGCCCGATTGGACCGGGGGCCGACCATTTGCGTGTATCGCGTATGTCAGGTAGGGGATGGGCGATACGGGTTGGGGTTTGAGTCTCACCTCCTCCTCCTCCTCCTCCTCGGGCTCGGGCTCGGGCGCGGCCGCGGCGGCACCGCCACCGCCACCGCCACCGCCGCCGCCGCCGCCGCCGCCGCCGCCGGAGGGGACGGAAGCGAGCTTGGCCTGGCCTTCCTTGATGAGCTCAGCGACATCCTTGCCGTCGATGGCGGCGAAGAAGGACTTGAGCTTGTCGTCATCGACATCCGCGGAAACTGAAAAAATAGAGGGCGAAGCGGGGATGCTGTCAGTGCCGGTGGGGGGCGAAAGGACGCATTCGCGACGTCTTTCGGGGCGATATTCGCGCGCGTATTTGAAGATATGGTTGGCGACGTACCGGAAGCGAGGACAGCCTTGACATCAGCCTCGGAGGGGGACTCCTTGCCGCCCATCTGGGCCTGCGGAACAAGGGAGGGGAGGTAGGTTAGAAACCCTAATAGCCAAAACCCGGGTTGAGGGAACGATCCTCCGCGGAGGAGGGGTGTCAGAGGCGCCGCGTACTCGTACTCACCAGGAGGTAGGCAGCGACGTACTTCATTTTGTCTGTTTGTGTTGATTCGCAGGCTGCACACGAGGTGCTTTAACCGTGAGGGGCTTGCGATGCGTCCTTGGGAAGGGCGACGAACGAGCTCCGTCCGAGTTTTTTATGAGGGAGGACCGGACCTCGTTCGTTTTTGGCGCGTGGCGCGTTTTCCGGCACCGTTGATTGGAAACATGATCTAAAAACTCGAGAAAAAAAACCGGAGTTGGATGACTGACTGACGAGCAGTTGAGCCAGAAAAATAGCGCGACTCCAGGCAGCTCAAGAAGGATCACCCAGGCGCCCCCTTTCGCACTTGAGAAGGGCGCTTCCGTAGAACGAGTCGTCCCAGTTGCCATGTCTTGGTTTTACGTGGCCATGCAGCGCGAGCCGGTGGTGATGTGGAGCTGCTTCATCGGCTTCACGGGTGAGAACCCGCCGAACCCATTCCCTCGCCCTTCCAGGCTAACTCCGTTCAGAGACGTTGCGCGTACGGAAGGGTTTTTCTCCTCGCTCCACCCGATCCAACTCTGGGGTTGTTCGTCACGGGCGGACGATGCAGCGCGGGTGACTGCCGCCGCGCGTCGTCCTGATTGTCCGAACACGCAAACTGTGACTCGCTTGTCGTCCTCTTCCAAACCCTCGCACCGCCCCACGAGCTTCTTCCCAACTGACGATGATTTTTCCATATTCGCGTCTCCATCGACAGGCATGATGTTGCCCGTCGTCGTCCCTCCCATCCGGGACGCCTTCAGCGGTACGAAACCCAAGGCCCCGCCCAGCCCCCATCTGGTGGCCAAGGCGCTGACGGGGAAGTGAGCGGCGGGACCCGGGTC